>JACCDP010943367.1_pt1 | contig 17742 bp, 16 predicted proteins | sample 7445841 | NCBI WGS metagenome assembly JACCDP01 (sample SAMN15323441, study PRJNA562643) | freshwater metagenome | isolation source: river surface water | place: USA:Blue River Watershed | collected 2017-08-17
ATGGCAAAACAAATTTTATTTGGTCGTGATTTTAAATTAAAAGTACTTAAAGGTGTGGACACCCTAGCCGATGTTGTCAAAGTATCTTTAGGACCGAAAGGCCGTAACGTTGTCTTAGACAAAGGTTATGGTTCGCCTTCCATCGTTGATGATGGCGTCAGTATCGCCAAAGAAATCGAACTTAAAGATCCTTTTGAAAATATGGGTGCCAAACTTGTCTATGAAGTGGCAAGTAACACCAATGAAATGGCAGGAGATGGTACCACCACTTCCACCGTCTTGGCACAAGCGATGATTCATCAAGGTTTCAAGGCTTTAGAAAAAGGGGCTAATCCTGTCTTGGTCAAACAAGGCATTGATAGAGCTGGTAAAGAAGTTGCCGAACGTTTACTTAAAAAATCTCGTCCATTAAAGAACCGCGCGGATATTGAAAACGTGGCAACGATTTCTGCAGGTAGTGCTGAAATCGGTAAAATCATCGCCGATGCCATGGAAAAAGTTTCCCAAAATGGTGTGATTAATGTCGATGAATCAAAAGGATTCGATACCGAACTTTCTGTCGTCGAAGGTTTGCAATACGATAAAGGATATTTATCACCATATTTCGTTACCAATCGTGAAACGATGACCGTTGAATTAGAAGATCCACTTGTCCTCGTTACCGATCAAAAGGTTGCAACCGTTCAAGACATTCTTCCTGTCTTAGAACAAGTCGTCAAAGCGGGTAAACCATTACTCATCATTGCAGATGATGTTGAAAATGAAGTCACCAACACCCTCATCGTCAATAAACTTCGTGGCACCTTTAATGTGGTTGTTACCAAGGCTCCAGGTTTTGGTGATGCGCAAAAAGATCAACTTCAAGATATCGCCATCCTTACAGAAGGTAAATTTATTACCAAAGACTTGGCGATGAAACTATCCGAAGTCACCATCGATGATTTAGGTACGATTGGTCGAGCAATTATTAAGAAAGACACTACGACATTAGTTGGTGGTTCACACAAGAATCCTGCAATTGCCAATCGCATTAAAGAATTAGAAAGTCTCATTAAGAAAACCACGTCGGAATACGATAAGAAGAATCTTCAAGAACGCTTAGCGAAACTTTCAGGTGGTGTGGCCGTGATTAAAGTTGGTGCCACCACTGAAACTGAACTCAAAGAAAAGAAACTACATATTGAAGACGCTTTAAACGCAACCAAAGCAGCTGTTCTAGAAGGTATTGTTGCTGGTGGCGGTGCAACCTTAATGGAAATCTATAACGAACTTAAGGATACCTTTAAGGATGAAAACGTCGATGTTCAACGAGGCATTCAAGCCGTTCTAGATTCATTATCTGCTCCGTTATTCCAAATTGCAGAAAACGCCGGCTTTAATGGTGGCGATATTATTGAAAATCAAAAGAAACAAAAACCAGAATTTGGTTTTGACGCCAAAAAAGGTCAATGGGTAAACTTAATTAAAGAAGGCATTATTGATCCTACCAAAGTAACAAGATCTGCAGTTTTAAATGCAACCAGCATCTCTGCCTTATTGGTAACCTCAGAAGCAGGTGTCACCGAAATTAAAGAAGACAAACCTGCAGCGCCATCGATGCCAAACCCAGGCGAAATGTACTAGTCGATTAGAAAAATAAGATTCCAAAAACCGCCCCAATCATCAATAAAATGTAAGGGCGGTTTTTAAATTGCGGTAACAACAGCAAGGTCAAGATGAATAATGAAAGCGAGCCAATGGGCGTAACCATTACTTCTTCAACAAACGACATTCCCATTCTTACCATGGCAATGAGAATAAGGCCGAAAACAATCGTCCTTAACCCTACCATTAAAGATTGAACATAAGGCGAAGCAGCATGCCGACGATAAAATGGATCGATGATCCAGATAAGTAGGACTGAAGGTATGATAAAACTTAACGTTGTCAACATGCCGCCCCATACACCAAATTGCGAAACGCCTAAGTAGGTGGCAAGATTAATCGCAATTGGACCCGGTGTGGATTCGGCAATGGTAATCATTTGTAAATAAAAAGCTTCCGTGATGGTGCCACCGACAACGAAAACATCAAACAATAAGGTAATCGCAACCATACCCCCACCAAAGGTTAAACTTCCGATCAATAAAAATTGTAAGACAAGCCAAATTAAATTCATTGACGTTTCCTTTGTTGAAACCACGTCCATAAAACAATGATGATGAATGCAATAAGTAAAATCCATACTGGAGCAAGCCATTTCAAATACGCTAAGGCAAAACTTAGGAGTGAAAAAGGTATCATCCACCATTGTTTCCAAGCCAATTTACCTAAATTCAAAATCGCTTTAAAAAATAAAACAAAGACCACGATAAACATGCCCCTTAAAGCGGATTGTACAAGTGGTTCGTCGAGTAAAAATTCAAAACCTAAGGCAATAAGCGTGATAATCAACATCGGTGGAATGATCATCCCTAAAACTGCAACGATACTTCCCAAGAATCCTTTGGTCCGATAACCAATTAAATTTGCACAGTTAACGGCAATCGCTCCAGGTGCGAGTTGGGATAACGTAACGACTTCTTCCCAATCTTTTTCTTCAATCCAGCGATGGCTGATTGCCATCGCCTTAATCACGGGTAGCATTGCAATACCACCACCAAAGGTGATCAAACCTAATCGAAAGAACTCAAAGAATAGTAAAGAAAGTTTTTTCATCTACTCTATTATAAACACCATCGTAACTATACAAAGAAGAAAAAAGCAAAGTCACGCGACTTTGCTTTTCTTTTATAGAATTAAAATACTTAAGCTTCTAAGATGGTTTTTGCTTCTAAAAATAGATTTTGAATCGACGTTAAGATGCTCAATCTTTCTTCTCCTTGAAGGATAAGACTGGCAATGGTTTCATTGATGAAAGCTAAATTTTCAAAACTCATCATCTCTTTTAAATACGCAAGCGCTTCTTTATTTTCTAAACCAATCGTTTTTAAGGACTCGAAGGCATCTTGGATCGCTAATCGCTTTAAGGCAAGGGCAGCTTTTTCCGCAACACTTAGTGTTGCATTATTGGCCTTCATCTCTGCGACTAAGTCATGGATATCTTTCATAATCAAACGTGTTTCTTGGCGCATTGTTTTAATTTCGGTTTGAATTTCATTTAATGCAATCAATTGTGTTTCGAATAATTCTAAACTTGTCAGAACTTCTTCCGTTAATGGAGATAGTTCACTTGGGATACTTTCAATGAAGATAGCGCGAATGGATTGCAGTGAAGGTAAAACACTACTAATGCTCGTGGTTAGTGTTTCCGTTAAGGGAAGAATGGAAGTAAGAAGTGTTTTCACTTCGGCGACTAGGGATTCATCCCACATCATTGGACGATTGACAGAACGCATCACGCTACGCAATTCGACGAGTAAGGATTTGATTTCATTACGCGTGGTTTGAATATCAGCTTTGGTTGATTCTAAGGAAGTTTGAGCTTCTGCTAATTCAGTGGCAGATGCTTCCGATAACGTTATCTCATTCGCTTCAATGGTTGTGGCAAGGGCTCTAAGAATACTTGCTTCCATTTTGATGAGCACTCTTTGCTGATTTTGATAACGTTGAGTTTCGCGAATCGTTTCTAGCATTTCTCGAACTTCAACCCAATCATTTTGTAAATCGGAGGTCATTTGCACATCCATAAAATGTGGATGTTGGAAACGTAATTGACCACCTTCTATCATATATTCGTATTCGACTTCTTGATCGAAACCTTCATCGATGCTGACGAGTGCATTGGCAGTCTCGGCATACAAAACGACAGGGGTGTCAACACTTCCACAACTTGAAAGCAAGATCCCTACGCTAGCGAACAAAAAGGTATTTAATTTTAGATTCATAAAGAATCCTCCTGTTGATAATCCTAGTGTATGGCGATTCAGAGGAATTCCAACATTCCTAGGGGTAAAATACGAAAAAGAATGGTTATCTTACTTGATGAGTTTTTTAATTACTTTTAATTTGGTTTCATCATAAGGCGGATAGGCGATTGGAACATCAATTTTAGTGGATTTTCGAATATAAGACTTTTGGTGAGAAAACGTTAAAAAAGAGTGAATGCCGTGATAACTACCAAATCCTGATTGACCTACACCACCAAATGGAAGTTGACTGGTTGCTACTTGCATTAAAGCGTCATTAATCGCACCATTACCGAATGACAATGCTGACCATACACGCTTTTGAGTGGGCTTATGTTCTGAGAATAGGTAAAGGGCTAATGGTTTTTCTTTTGTTTTAAGCGTTTGAATCACTTCGTCAATATTTGTGAAGGTGAGGATCGGAAGGATTGGACCAAATATTTCTTCTTGCATGACTTTATCATTCCAGGAAACATTCGTTAAAATCGTCGGACCTATATATTTCTCTTTTTCAACCGGTTTGGCTTGATATGCAATTTTACTTGTATCAATTAAACCGATTAAACGTTGGTAGTGACGTTCAGAAACAATTCTTCCAAAGTTTTTCTTATCAAGATAACGTTTTTCAATCACCGATTGAAATGCCTTTAAAAAAGTATCTTTAACCGATGAATGAACATAAATGTAATCCGGGGCAATGCACGTTTGACCGGCGTTGGTAAATTTAGCAAAGGCAATGCGTTCTGCTGCAACTTTTAAATTTGCAGTTTCATCAATAATGGTTGGACTCTTTCCACCGAGTTCTAAGGTAACGGGTGTTAAAAATTTACTGGCAGCTTCATAAACGATTTGGCCGACTTTGGTCGAACCTGTAAAGAAAATATGATCAAATCTTAACTTTAATAATTCAGAGGTAACTTTGGCATCCCCTTTCACAACATACAAATATTGTGAATCAAAGTTTTCATTGATGATCTTTTCAATGATCGCTTCTGTTTTTGGGGTAAATTCAGAAGGTTTAATGATAGCCGTATTACCGGCAGCAATCGCGCCGATGAGCGGTTCAATCACCAATTGAAATGGATAGTTAAATGGGCCGATGAGAAGGATGTTACCTTTCGGTTCTGGTTGGACAAACGCTTTCGCAAAGGGTAAAAAGATTTCCCCTTTATATCGTTTAGGTTGCATCCATTTTTTTAATTGTTTAATCGTATGACCAATAGAGCGCAAGTTAAAACCAACTTCAGTCGTGTAAGCTTCAAACGGACCTTTATGAAGGTCTTGATACAAAGCATCGATAATTGCGTCTTGATGCTTCGTTAATAATTGTTTTAATTTTGTTAATTGTTCAATACGAAAGATATAGGGTTTGGTCGCATCACTCGCAAAGAAACGACGTTGCGATTCTAAGATTTTTTCCATACAGTACCTCTAAAAAAGTATAACAAAATAATGAGAAAACAATTAAAATATCATTTAAGAAGAAATTTATCTGGGGGAGATTATGACACCTTTTAATCGCGACTATTGGATTCAACATATTACGCGTCTTGTTAACCGAGATTATCGGCCTCATCTCGATGAGAGTCAAGCCTTGCTTAAAGAGCAAAGTGAGGATGATTTTGACGAAGACGAAAAACCAACAATCGTATACAGAAGCGTTATAGATGCAATTAAATTACCTACTTTTAAAAGAGGGAAAACCTTTAGTCAAGTCCTCTTTGAGTTGATTGATAAAAAGGGAATTGATGAAGTTGAGCTCTATCAAAGCATCGATATGAGTCGGGCCCTCTTTTCCAAGATCAGAACCGATGATAATTACCGTCCGGAAAGAAAAACAGTATATTTATTTATCATTGGAATGAGACTAAACATGGAAGAAGCGATTGAGTTAATGAAAGGGGCTGGGTATATCTTCCATTCAGGTGATAAAACGTCGTTGATCATCCATCATTGCATTGGAAACGGACTTTACAATAAATCTTATATTGATGGTATTCTTGTTCACAATCAAGAAAACCCTTTATTTTCAGATAAATAAAAGCAATAAAAAAGTGGCACATGGTGCCACTTTTTAAATCTTCGATTCCGTAAGAACTAATGGCCTCTACCGCCATCGCGTCCATGTCCTGGGCGACCTTCATAGTCTTTTCCAGATTCACGAACATAGAAACTGTAGACAGTTTCACCATTTTCATCGATAGAAGGAATCGCTTTGACGTGTAAGACTTGGCGATCTTCTACAACTTTAATTTTGATGATTTCTACACCATCTTCCATTTCTTTTTTGAATGAATAGGAGATGAGTTCACCATTAAGAATTGTCTTTAACTTCACTTCAACTTCACCATCATCATCTGTTTCAACTTTGAAAGTAAGTTTAGAGAACTCACCATTTTTCATCATTGCTAAATCATATTTTTGTTCGTCAACTTCTACTTCTCTTTTAATTTTGATCCAATTATTTTCGTCTAAAGAAATGAAGAACTTTGTTTCGGTTTCGTCATCTTCAATTTCTTGAAGACCTAATAAAGCATATTCTTCTCCTTCAAAGATAACCACGCCTTCTAATAGAACTTCTTCATCATCTTCGAAGTCGCGATCGTGGTGGTCACGATAACTATTTTCTTCGGTGCGATCTCTTAATTCATCATCATCATATCCGTCGTGTTCTTCACGATCTTCTTCGTCTTCGCGTTCTTCTTCGTCTTGTTCGTCTTCTTCGTCTTCTAGGTCATCCTCTTCGTCTACTTCATCTTCTTCGTCTTCATCACCATCACGACGGGCTAATGGTTCGCTGGTGGGTTCAGATGATGTTTCACTTGAAACGACATCGCTCGTAAGAATTTCTTCTGAGACTAATTCACTCGAATCTACAACCGTTGAACTTTCTTCACTGATTACTTCTTCAGACGTTACTTCAACTTCACTTGAAGTTACTTCAGAACTGGTGGGTTCTTCAATCACTTCATCTTTAACATTAAAGTACATTTCATAAATCATGGTGTTTCCAGCAAGATCATTCACGGTGATGCTTAGATGGTAAGCATATGCTTCGCGATCTGAAGGTAATTCCACGACTTGGAAAGGTTGACCTTCTTCGGTGAGTAAACTATCCATGAGGGTAATGTACTCCGTAAATTTTGCAATTAATGCTTCTTCTGTAACTAAGGTTGCTGCTTCTTGGGGTACTTTGATTAATAAAGGGCCAGTATTAGCATTCGTGGTTTGAATTAATCCACTGGTGGCAAGCATACTGACACCGGCAACTGCTTTTTCCGCATACACTTCCTTAATTGGAGTGGGTAAAGGGGCGACTTCATTACTTGGAAGCGATGGTGCATTTAAACCACAACCCACTAATAAAGCTGCTCCTGCAATCGCGACTAGACTTAACTTATTGGTATTCATATATTTTCTCCCTACACCCTATTAACAATGGACCTGGTCTTTTTATTGGTAAATTTTATTCTAACATTAAGAACTTAAGAATCTTCGGTAATCTGGACCGCCAAGCAGCTTCGTTGTGTTGCCCTCCGGGAATGACCTTAAATTCAAATCTTGTTTTAGCTTTTTTAGCCAAAATAGCCTCTTTTACCGCATGATTACTTTTCATATAGATATCAGAAACTTCTAATCCTTCTTCTTTATCCCCTGTATCTAGATAGAGTTTCTTTAGTTTTAAAGGTTTTTGATGAATTAGTTTTAAGATTTGATCAGTCGAAGCATAAAATGCATTAGAAAGACCCGCCACGTGACCAATGACCTCGGGATAGAGTAAACCAGCCTCAAGTGAAATAACTCCGCCCATTGAACTGCCAATCATATAGGTACTTTCAGCACCCTTCAGGGTTGAAAAACGAGTATCGATTTCATTTTTTAAATCAAAAAGAAGGTATTGTAAATAATCCATACCACGACCGTGGGCAACCCAAGTGGGGTGGGAAGGAAAGCGGGTGTCAAAAATATTATATTCTTCTAGTCTTTGGTTACCACGCATCGCACAACTGACTGCAACCACGATTGCTTTGGGTAGACCTTTGGTTTTTAAAGCTGACACAACATCCCAAATTTCACCAGCATAAGAATCTTGTTTAAAAAATAGATTATGACCATCATGAAAATAAATCACTGGGTAACGTTGATTTGCATTGTAATCTTCTGGTAAGGCAATATAAAGATTACCGTCGCGTTTTAAAGTTTCAATATATCTATGTTCTTTAAGAATTTTCACTTCTTAATTTTAGCATAACCCATGCATGCCTCACGATCGATATCTGTCTCCAAAATTGGTTGAATATCCCTGGGTTCAGACAACCACATATGTCGGCAGGTTTCCCCATTCAATCGCTGAGGCATGGGATCCCAGTACCACCAATATATGGAAGCTATATACATAAGAAAATAGCGTTTGCCTCATTGTGGAATAATTCCACAACACGTGGAATTATAAATCGTACCTTCCATTCATCATGGAAAAAGTTTATTGCAGGATTTCGCTTTGATTTTTAGACACTTGGTGACTGATTAACCTGTAACTATCGTAAAATGTAGCAGTCGATACTAACATCAATCTTAAAAGTACCACTAAAGAAAGACCATTGACCATGGTAAATAACAGCAAGTCCGTTGGAAAGAAGGTATAACCAAATCCATTCATATAAATAATCAAAAAGATCACCATTGCATACTGAAGGGAAACCACTGCTCGATGCAGTAACATGCCAAAATCATATTGATTCTTCACATAAGGAATCGTTTGTTTGGGAATACCGGTCATGAACTCTTTGATGAGAACAAAAGATTGAAGTAACATCATCAAAGTATAGAAAAAGATGATGAATAGATTAAATGCAAAATCAACTTCGATGCGATTAATCATCCCAAAGATACCGACATAATAAAAAGTGGATACTAACATCAGACCGATATATTGAATCCATAAGATGACTTTAAATTTTTGCCGATCTTTCGTTGAAAGATGCGTCTGATATGACAACGTGGTATCGAGAGGAACAACATACGTTTTGGTTCGTTCTTTATCGATGTTTGCATAATGAATCATGGTTGTGAATAGAAAACCAATCCAAAACAACAAAAAGATTAATACAGCGTGAATTCGGTTTTGAAAAGAGATCCAAAACATAAACGTATTGATAAACATTAATACAAGAAGAAAATAAAAAAATTTGTCGTTGACAGCAATTTTCTTAACTTTGATTTGTTGATACGCACCTTGTGGGGGTAAAGTTTGACCTTTTGATTGGGTGAAATAGTCGATGGGTACTTGGAAAAATTGAGCAAGTTTTTCTAAATTACTCACACTCACTTCTCTTAGATTATGTTCCCAATTACTAATGGTGCGATTGCTAAAGTAAAGCTTTTTCGCTAAATCAGATTGACTTAAACCCTTTTGAGTTCGTAAAAATTTTATCTTATCACCAATCGTTTGATTCATACTTCCCCTTTAATGATTCTAAATCTTTGATTAAATGGATGGTCTATGCTTCATGGATATTTTAAATGAAAAATACACCTATAAAGAAGTAAAAATATAATTTTAAGTATTATCTTTTTACAAATCCTAGGTTTTTTCTACTAAAATAGAATTATGTGTGGTCGCTTTGGTTTTCATGCGGATTGGCAAAAAACGTCTCACTTCTTGTGGAATCAGTTTCAAGTTGAATTCAAAGAAGAAAAACTTCCATTACCACAATTTAATATTGCACCAACGCATCCGTTATTGACATTGATTCACGATGGAAAGAAATTTCGTATTGGAACATCTCAATGGGGTTTTCCTTTATCAGAACAAACCTCGCAAGTGGTGATCAATGCACGTAGTGAATCGGTTTTTGAAAAACCGATGTTTCGCCAAGCGATGAAAACCAGACGTTGTTTAATTTTGGGTACTGGCTTTTATGAATGGAAACGGGATGAAAAACCTTCTAAAGTATTTTGGTTTCATCATGAATCCCATGCTTTTATCCTGTTTGCAGGATTGTACCACGTAATCAAGGATGATCAGGGACAACAAAAAGTATTTACTTCGATGCTCACCACGGGTGCGAATGCAATCATGCAACCCATCCACGATCGAATTCCAGTGATGTTGAATCCAGATCAATACCTTCATTGGGTGAATCCCAAAACATCCGTTGATGAATTATCATTTTTATTCAAACCAAATAATTATCTCGGTCTAACACAATATGAAGTCAGTTCTTATGTGAACCTTGTAAAACATAATGATCCAGGATGTTTAGAACCAATAAAAAAATAGAGGTTACCCTCTATTTTTTAACAACATTAAGTTAAATTAAATTAGCCTAATAATGTGACGACTAAACCTGCTAATGCACCACCGACTAAGGATGCAAGGGCAAGGATTAAAACTGGGATCCAAGTTGGTTGACCAATTTTTAATACCGTTGCAGTTAAGCGAGGACCTAAGTCACGGGCAACGTTAAGCACGGAGTATGCGGTTCCACCGACTGCTAACGCAGCAGCTAAAACTGCAGCACCGACTGCTAATGGGGTAAGATTAGTGCCACTTGTTAAATTAACCGTGAATAAAACTAAAAGTGCTAAGAAGAAAGATCCTAAAACAGATGTGATGACATTTTGTAAAACATCTTTTGGATTAGGATTACCTGTTAAGGGTGCTAAAGGATTGGTTGCTTCTTTAAATTGTGGACGGTAGATGACCCATAAAATGACACCACCAACGAAACCACCAAGAATTTGTGAAACGATGTAAGTTAATGCTTCAACAGCATCAATACCACCATTGACGAAAACGGCCATGGTCACAGCTGGGTTAATGTGTGCACCACTTCCACCTGCTAATGCGGCGAAGACACCAAACGAAATACCTAAGAAAACAGCTAAAGCGGCCATCCCTTCTTTAACTTTTCCAGTTAAAGCCATGCTGGCAAGAATACCACCATGTACGACAACGAATACGAGTAATCCAAGAAATTCGCCTAAGAAAATGTCTAAATTCATGATTAGACCTCCATTAAGTGGAGATTATATGAATAATATGAGAATAAATCAATATTAATTCATATACGTGAACTATTTTTGACTATTGCCGTTGATATGCTATCTTATTTACTGTATGCAAATTTTGACTTACTTGGTTTTGACCTTATCCTCTGCACTACAATTCGTTTTACCATTCAGTGGTAACGGCATTAATATTCCAGTTACAAACAACATTAACCTAAGATATGCAGAAGCGGATTTAGGTTCTAATCAGGTTTCATTGGCGGATTTAAATCTACAAGGTAACGGTGTAACGGTTCAACAAAACCAAACCAAAGGACTGGTGATGACGACCAGTACGGGACAAGCTTCATCTATCTTCTTAAAAGAACAATTAAAGACCAGTGAAGATCAACCCGGTTTTTCAACCTATTTTGTAATGAACGTCTATCGACTCAATCCAGGACCCGCAGATGGATACGTTTTTGTGATTGCAGCAAATTCAAATTCACTTGGTCAATCGGGTGGCGGACTTGGATATGCAGGTATTAATAATTCTGTTGGAATCGAATTTGATTTTTATAACAATGGTGGTGAAAATATTGCTTCATCTGAAATTTTTACCAATGGTCAAACTTTCGCCTCTGCTGGAAGCGTATTTGATCCAAATTACATCAACCAATGGAATACCAAAAGTGCGGGTCAATTGGTGAGAGCCTTTCACACTTGGATCGAATACGATCACACGAATACACGATTAGAATTACGCGTGGCATTAGCTGACGTTGAAAGTGCTCCTACACCTGCTCGACCTGTTAATGCATTAATTTCTCGAGTTACAAATTTAACCCAAATTAGTGATTTCTTTTATGCAGGTTTTACCGCCGCAACTGGTGGATTAGCTCAACAAATGGCGGTTAAATCATGGTATTTATCTAATCGATATATTGAGGGTGGCATTGATCCAAACTCTGAAAACAACATCGTCGATAACGAAGGACCTTCCGCGCCTACATTTGATGTCGAAGAAACTTCTGGGGCATATCGCTTAAGTATTGGTGGTTCGATAGATGACCAATCCTCGGTGGTGGGTTACCAATGGCAATTCAACAATCAAACTTGGACCGCTTATCAAGAAACATTTTCAACAAGTAATATCGGTCATTACAAGGCAAGAGCCTTTGATGAAGCGGGTAATTTTTCAAGTGTCACGAATTTATATATCTACCAAATTAGATTCTTTATTAATAATTTAGAATACACATCCGTCCTCCGCACAAGTCTTGAAGATGATTACCCCATTAACCAGTCTTTTGATATCAATGGCTATACCTATTCACAATGGTTTGATAATGCTCAATTCTCTGGTCAGCCCTTACAAACACTTACACCACAATCTCAATCCATCACGCTTTATGGAAAACCAACCGCAAATATTTATTCAATTACGTACGATTTAAACGAAGGTATGTTTGATCAAATCGCACCATCCAACTTTGCAACAGGTGAAACCGTTGTGATTCCAAACCCGTCAAGAGTTGGATACAGCTTTGAAGGATGGTTTTATGATGAGTCATTCACCTCACCTCTAGATGGTCTCTCTCTTCCTTTTTCATCCATTAATCTTTACGCGAAATGGCGAGTGAATCAATACACCTTGCAATTCGAAACGATGGGCGGTAGTCTCATCAACGCCGTGACATTGCCTTATGAGGGTGCTATCAATTTGACCAATCATCCTTCGAGAGAAGGTTATGCCTTTGTGGGTTGGTATCGCGATGAAGCATTCTTACAACCATTTGAATCTACGACAATGCCAGCGGAAAACCTTATCTTATATGCAAAATGGAATTTAAATATTTATGGTATCGAATTTGTACTAAATGGGGGTACGTTTGAACCCACGGTTGATGAATACACGATCGAAACACAAACGATTCAATTACCAGAACCTACTCGCGTTGGCCACACATTTGCCGGTTGGTATAACAATCCATCTTTTACAGGCAGTCTTATATCTGCGATTGAAACTGGAAGTTTTGGAGATGTGGAACTGTACGCGAAATGGATCATCAATCAATATCAGATTCATTTTCAAACTAACTTTGCCTTAGATATGGATTCCTTAACTTACAATTATGGGACCATATTACCTTTACTACCTACACCAACTCGATTGGGTTACACCTTTGCAGGATGGCAAGAAGATGATGCTCTCACAAACGCAATGTCAATCCTAACAATGCCAGCGTTTGATTTTACGCTTTATGCAAAATGGTCCGTTAATATTTATGATATTACCCTCCATCTCAATCAAGGCACTGCATCACAACTTCCTACGACCTACACCATAGAATCCTCAGAAATAATCTTGCCCGAACCCCAACGTGAAGGATATACATTTTTAGGATGGTTTGAAAATGCTGAACTAAACGGTAGCACAATTATGACAATTCCCACTGGACGAACGGGTGATATTGAACTCTTTGCCGGTTGGATGATCAATCAATATCACATTACGTTCATTGGAGATGGGTATCAGGAATCGATCACCTCTGATTATCAATCTAATATAACTTTACCTATGATCAGTGATGACCTCAAACCAGGTTACACTTTTTTAGGTTGGTCTTATCAAGGAACCTTCTATGATGAAACCTTCTCTGTGCCGAGTGAGAATGTCACCTTAACTGCAATTTATGAAGGCAACACCACCATCATTTCCTTTTTTGTTCCCGAAGGAACAATCACGATTGAATCCACAAGTGGAGAAACGATTTCAAATTTACCAACGTTAATCCTTCCAGAGCAATATCGTTTCCTTGGTTGGTCTTTAGTGCCTCTCGATGCCACACAAATCATTGATAGCCAATTTGTTGTTCCCAATAGTGAAACCCTAAACTTATATCCTATTTGGGTCATGAATGATACACCTAATGTGATGAACCCAACTATTCAACCATCGCATCAAACGCAAACATCAATCTTTACCGAATTCTTAAGTTTTATCTTAACCATTTCGTTTGGACTCGTATTTTTTATTACCGCAACTATAAAGAATGGAAAACGCTATGACAAATCAATCTAAAGTTAAACGTTTGATGTCAAATTTTATTGGTGCCTCGGCTTCTGTAGCCGTTGTCACTGCAGTAGCTTCGATTACAGTCTCCATGGAAGCAAGATTTCTCAAAGTGGATGTTTTAGAAGATCGAGCATTTTACGAATTAGAAGTGATTGAAACACTGACTGTCGATGGTTCTACTTCTTTAGCAAGTAGTGAACTAGTCAACCCTGATCCAGCTGCCGTTCAGCTTCGTGTTGAAAGTCAGTGGGATAATTATGTGATTGCATTATTCTATGGTTTCAACCAAGGGGTGATTGAATCTCTGCGTTCGAATCAAAATTACACTTTAACCATCGAACTTGAAGATACCTTAGGATGGCGCACCCTCGACACGTATACATTTTCAACTCGTCCCAAAACCAATGCAGTCATTACTAGCATCAATGAAACAACGACTCCATTATCTTCATTGACAAGTTTTCAAGCACAGGTGATTACCCAAGATGGTTTCACTGCAGCAGAAAAATGGGAAGTTGAATTCAACTATGGGGATGTCACAACCACAAGCACACTCGAGGTTGGTCAAGAAACATTAACTTGGCAAGACCTATCGCATCAAAATGCAGATGTCCAAATGAAAATCTTTGCCACCATCAACAATGAAAGAAGATTAATCACAGAGAGAATCCAAAAGACGACACCATTTATTGACGGTTCCATTGATCTTCGATTTATCACAAGAACGAATCTTTCCATTCGTCCTCTTTTCAATCATCTATCTACGAATGGCATCCATGCAATAAGATTGTCTGATGACAACAACAATGTTTCAACATTCTCCTTTACGAACGAAACCTTGTTGTTTGAAAACTTGATTGAAAATCAGCTTTATCAACTGCAATGGATTTATACCACCGAAGACCAAAGAATTTTTATCGTCTTTGAACAATCGCTGATGCCAATAAGCCAACCGTATTTTGTGATGAGTGTGAAACCGTTAGATGTAGGTATTAAATTTGAACTAACAATGGATCACCTTTTATCCATTGAATCTCTCTATTTATCCTTTGGATCATTTGATCCTTCTACTGCACCATTATTTACCCTAGTTTCACAAAATGAGGTTGCTCGATATTACGAATTAGTTTTGCAGACTGGTCTACCTTTAGGTTCATCGCTCGCACTCACACTCGTGCAAGCGTCACCATATGACTATCCGATTACGTTTTATTCATTCAACTTTCAAGGAGGTATATCACAATGAAAAAGAATGATCCAAAGTTGCCTAAAGTTCCTTTGACAAAGGAACAGCTTAAGTTAAGAAAGCAAACCATTCAAAAATGGATTGGCATTTCTTTCCAAGGGTTGATTATCGTTGCGGCCATTTTCCTTGCTGTCTTCTCAAATTTATTATTTGGTGATAGTGAATTTGGAGAGATTATCAATCGTACCTTAGGAAAATTCTTTGATATAGGATCCTTGATTTCCAATAATTACTTAAGAATCTTAGAAACCTTCACCATTCTTTTATTTGTTTGGATTGTGCAACGCCTTTATGATGCTTCTGTCAGTATCTTTGTTCCGAAGAAAGCCCAAGTTGGAACGACGATGTTGCTATTAAAGAGTGCTGTACGATATGGAACAAATTTCATGGGATTACTTTTTATCTTAACTGCATGGGGTGTGGATTCGGTTACCTTATTAGCATCGATCGGTTTAATTGGTTTGGTAGTATCTTTTGGTGCACAAAGTATTGTTGAAGATATCATTTCTGGATTATTCCTTATTATTGAAAAGCAATTCTCTGTCGGAGATATCATTATTATTGATGGTTTCCGAGGTAAGGTTTTAGAAATTGGATTAAGAACCACTAAATTTTTGGATTTAGGAAACGCTGATTTAAAAATCGTCAACAATTCACAAGTTAAAAATGTCATCAACGCTTCAATCAATACTTCTACTGCAGTGACAGAAGTAGGTGTTTCGTATGAAACCGATTTAGAAAAACTCGAAGATTTAATTGCAAAAACTTTCATTCCTAATTTTACAAAAAAATATCAAGCCGTCCTTGAAGGTGAAGTAACCTATGGCGGGGTCACTGCGCTTGCTGACTCTTCGGTTAATTTAAGATTTGCCGCCAAAGTCAATGAACTTAACCGGCCAAAAGTCATTCGCTTATTAAATCGTGAATTTAAAATCTTTTGTGATCAAAATAAAATTGATATTCCTTTCCCACAAGTGACAATTAATTACAAAATACCTCCGAAATAAACCATTATCTCGATGATTACAACCGCTGGGTTCAACCCAGCGGTTTTACTTTATAATGAGTGTGATGAAAGTTTACCCAAAACCTATCTTTCACTCCGTTCCCGGTTATGAAATCGTGATGGAGTTTATTGAACCTTCCGTTAAATTACATGGCTTTATTGCCGTGCACAGCACCAAACGTGGACCAGCATTAGGGGGCACGCGTATTTGGAAATATGATCATCGCGAATCGGCTTTAACCGATGTTTTACGTTTAGCAAAAGGCATGACCTTTAAAGCTGCAGGTGCAGATTTATCCTTAGGTGGTGGTAAAGCTGTTTTAATCGGTGATGCAAAGTCAATCAAATCTCCTGCTTACTTCGAAACCTATGGTCATTATGTCCACTTATTAAAAGGCCAATATATTACGGCCGAAGATGTGAACACCACGTCTGCAGATATGATGCATATTGCCAAGCAAACCCCACACGTTGTCGGTCGTGTTGGTAAGTCGGGTAATCCTTCTCCCTTTACCGCATTGGGTGTATTTTATGGTATTCAAGCTTCTGTTGCCTTTGCCTTACCTAAGAAAAAATTACAAGATTTATCCTTTGCGATTCAAGGCGTTGGACAAACTGGTACTTTTTTAATTGATTTACTGATTGAAGCTGGCGTTGGCAATATCACCATCGCCGATATTAACCCTACGAATGTTGAATTCATTACAAAGAAGTACCCTCAGCTTAAAGTCGTTAGTCAAGAATGGATCATGAGGTTACCTGTGGAGGTGTTTAGTCCTTGCGCATTAGGTGGCATCATTAACGATGCTTCCCTTGACCAAATGCAAGCAAAGATCGTTGCCGGTAGCGCGAATAATATTCTCCTAGATGATAAAATCCATGGCCCAAAGGCAATGGAAAAAGGAATCCTCATTGCCCCTGATTTCATTATTAACGCCGGTGGATTAATCAACGTCTATCACGAACATCATTCCGATTATCAACAAGCAGAAGTCAAAGAAGAAATTAAACGCATCGGTCAACGACTAACACGTATTTATCAAATGGCAAAAAAAGACCATATCGATCCATTTGCGGCCGCGACTGTTTACGCCAATCAACAACTAAAGTAACGCTTCTAATATCGGTTTGACCACATCGGTAACAACAGCATAACCTGCGAGTGACAAATGCAAACCTTCTTTGGAGTATTGCATTTTTAATTGACCGTCTTCATCAACTAGCGCAGGATATACATTCACAAATTGCACACCTTCAATCATTCGAATTTGGTCGTTGATCCATTGAATGTCGATATTTTTTCTCGGACCAACGATGAACTTATTGACCAATTTATCCGTACTTTCATTGACAGGATAAAGTGAGAGTAACAGAATTTTAAGCGTCGGTATTGCTTGATGAATCGTATGAATAAGCGCTTGAATATGCTGCACCGTGGTTTCTTTGTTTAGACCTAAGACTTGTAAATCATTCGTCCCGATTTGTAACACAAGAACTTTCGGTTTTAAATCAAAGATGGAAAGTTGAAGAC
>JACCDP010323618.1_pt1 | contig 17741 bp, 10 predicted proteins | sample 7445841 | NCBI WGS metagenome assembly JACCDP01 (sample SAMN15323441, study PRJNA562643) | freshwater metagenome | isolation source: river surface water | place: USA:Blue River Watershed | collected 2017-08-17
AAAAAAAGAGGATTAACTCCCATAAATCGCTAAAATGACCGGCACAAACAAATTCAGCCGACCAATAACATGCTTGTTCTATTTTAGTATGAATCAAATTATTTAATAATTCTTTGCGCGCTTCAGTTTTCTTATATCCGGAAAATGTAATCCCTTTGAATTCTTTTTGTTCTCTTAAATCATTAATTTCTGAATAATCCGACATTTTAGTTTTATAATTTATATTGTATATTTAAACAAAAAAAATAACAATAATACATATAAGAGAAAATGAAAATAATGAAAACATTAAGTAAAGGCGTTAGTTCCATTTCAAATACTTATGAAAAACTTTCCAACTGGGGAAAGGTTTTAGTGATTTTTTCTATTCTTATTATTCTTTACATGATGTATAAAAATAATCGTAAAGAAGGATTTACTCTTACCCGTAAAGAATTCACCTTTAAAGACGGAGTAAGTGAAATTTATGATGATTTTTATGTAAACATATATGATCAGTTATTATACAGTGACGTGAAAAATGAATTTGAAATTGACAAAATTATTAATAATACAAAACCCGATGAGAAAAGTGTAATCTTGGACATTGGGTCAGCAACCGGTCACCACGTGGCTGCTTTAGCAGAAAAAAATTTCAAAGTAGTCGGTGTAGATAAATCTGAAACCATGGTAAATAAAGCAAGAGAAATGTATCCAAACTTGGATTTTTTACAAGGCGATGTAAATAATGCCATGATTTTCAATCCACAATCATTTACTCATATTTTGTGCCTCTATTTCACCATTTACTATATTCCGGACAAATTACAGTTTTTTAGAAATTGTATGAAATGGTTAATGGGTGGCGGATACTTGGTAGTACATTTAGTGGATAAATACATGTTTGATACCATTATTCCAGCAGCGAATCCACTTTTATTACTTACCCCACAAAGATATGCCGAAAAACGCATCACCAACAGCAAAGTCACTTTTGATGATTTTAAATATCAATCTGAATTTCAAGTAAATGATAAGGATAATACTGCGAAATTCGTGGAAACATTTAAAAATAAAAGTGACGATAAAGTATTCCGTAAGCAAGAACATCAATTGTATATGGAGCCTTACCAGGATATTTTAGAAATCGCCAAACAAGCAGGTTTCATTGTACAAAGCAAGATTGATTTAATTCGTGCTGGTTATGAATACCAATATTTGTTTGTCTTGGGGAAACCTAATTAAACGCGCGGTTTGAGGGATTAGGGATTATCATTATGATTCTAGGTTTTCTCTCTTCAACTACGTTTTATAACTTGATTTATTATAAAAATACATATTATTATAATAAATTATTTCCATGTTGTGGTATTTGTACTTGACACCCATGATTCCTTATATATTCCTGATTTTGTTTTTAGTATTACTTATGATTGCCATGTATATTAAAATTAAATACCGTTTCTGGTCTATACAACCAGTATATCATGTCTATGATTTTCATTATTTTTTGTATCGTTATGGGGTCATCATGAAAGAACTCCCCGAAAAGAACAAATATTGTAATTTTTATCAAATCAAAACGCAAGAATTTTCAAAAATAAACGACTACACGATGAACTGTTTTGTAAATCTAATCCGGAATCATTTTTTGAAAAACGGGGAAAACGAGTATATCCCGACCAAAGAAAATATAGTGCCCTATCTGATTGGTCACAATGCTCCCTGTTTTTTGAGCTATTATGAAGAACCCAATTATTTATATGACGCTAAACAGGCGACAACACTGATTGACGATAAGATCATTTCAGTGATGACCACCCGCCCCCTCCATATTTATTTCAACAATCCAAGCCACAAAACTAATTTTGATCTTTATTATGTCGATCATTTATGCGTTGATTCGAATTACCGGAAAAAGGGAATAGCTCCCCAAATCATACAAACACATGAATATAATCAAAGATATTTCAACAAATCCATTTCTGTTTCTTTGTTCAAGAGAGAAAACGAACTCACCGGTATCGTTCCGCTTTGTGTATATAACACTTACGGATTCTCCATGGAAAAATGGTGTGTCCCGAGTGATTTGCCTGGCGGCAGTAGCCTGGAATTGGTCGAGTGCGGTCCCACCAACATTCACCATCTCAGCGATTTTTTGAAACTCAATCTCGAAAACAAATATGAAATATGCATTACCCCCGAAATATCCAATATTCTTGAATTAATTAAAACAAAAAACATTTACATCTACATGATTATTCAAGACAACCTGGTGCTATCTTGTTATTATTTCCGTGACGCTTCAGTCAGCATAAAAAAAGGCACTATGGCACTCGTCTGTTTCGCCTCAGTGAATTGCTGTAAAGACGCCGCTATTTTTATTCATGGTTTCAAAGTAGCGCTTTCGAAAATCACTCTCTCACGAGTAAAACAAGAAAACAAATTCGGGTATGCGCTGATTGAAGACCTTTCTGATAATGGAGTTATCATTCAAAATATAAAAATGAAAACTGCCCCGATGATGGTGAGCCCTACGGCGTATTTTTTGTATAATTATATTTATCCTACTGTGCCGTCGAATAAAGTATTTATTTTGAATTAGATTGTTTGTTTTGTTTGTTTTAGTGTTATTGTAGATGACACCATATTACCTCACATATTTTCCAACCCGCGCAAAGGAATCAACAATGAAAATAATAAAAATTCCTAAAAAGGAGTATAATATGACTTCTTCGGTGACATTGTTTGTCTTGTCGCTTTCTTGTTGTTCCAAAAGGGTAATCATATAATTTAATTTTTCCATAAGAAGATCATTTTGACTTTTGGCGCCAGTGGTAAAACCAGATATTTGTGGTTTTTGACCACTTGTTTGAGATGGAGAACCATACATTTTGGAATAATCCGGTATAAAACGTACGTAATCTGTCGCAGAAGCAAAAGACATGTCATTTGTATGAGCATTCAGATTTGAATATATTGATTTAATGTTTTCATCCATTTCAGGTGGATTTACAGGACTGACAAAAGCCGAAAGTTGATTTGCTGTTCCAAAACCTTCTTTGGCTTTGGTTTGCTCTACGCCAGCAGAAATCGGTGGTGGCAACAATTCATTAAAATCTGCTAATTCTTCATCATTACGTTCTGGCAAGTTATGGATTGTTCGTAAAACATTATTAATTTTTTCTGTGTTATTGTCTTTAGGAGAGGGGGCGGTATAATATCTCTTTTGGGTTTTATTATTTGAATTTTTTTTTCTTCCTATGGGTGTATCCGTATCATTTATTTTATCCATATAATCATTATTATTAAATGGTGCAGCATACATTGCTAAAGACATTCCTAATAAAAAATAAGATAATAATTTGGAAAACAATCTTAAATTAAAAAAAAATAATTATATAATATAAATATAAATGTCCATGAAAAAAATGATTTATCCCTTCATTATTGTATTTATTATACTCTTGACAATGGCGTCTTTATATTCATTTCATTTAGGATTTGGTTTCATGTTGAGCACTATTATCCTTGGGTTGTTATTTTACTATAATACTATGTTGGGAATGATTGTTTTTTTAATAATACTATCCCTCTTTTTGTATATTAGATTTTTTCCTAAAGAAAGCCAAAAACAGGAGGTTGAGAAAAAAGCACAACAATATAAGATTATTAAAGAACCAGATAATTTAGAAAATGAATACGACTATAAAGGTGACGAAATAGAATACAGTTATATTAATACTGACATTGAGACACAAGTGGTTGAAGGTATGTCTAATAAAAAAAGAAATAGTGGAATTGACCGGATAGCAACAGAAACTACTCTTCGAGGAAAAGATTCAAAGTCCTTACCTATTTCAGGTGCGTTTGGGTCGTACAAGGAACCCGTATCCGTTGGCGGTGACGGCACTATGTCTGGATATGAATTGATACAACAATCATAATTATTTATTAGGTAAAATAGAATAATATTGTATAAATATATATGATGCGTAAACAGTCATATATATTATGTGCTATAACCACAATTATGTTTTTGATTTTGATTTTATATTTAGTGACACGTAGAATTGTTAAGAAATCCCCGTTTCAAACCTCATATGTAGAAAATTTCACTCCAGGTATTCGCAAATTGGTGCGACCACATTTAAGAAACGCGCGAGTCGCCACTGAAGAATATAGGGAATATTTTACAGACAAAACAAATCAAGGTTTGAAAATGCTTGGTTTACAATTTATCTAAAAAATATTTTGTTTATTAAATATATGACAATGAAAACAAAAACAAGTAGAAAAAATAAATCATCATTAAAAAATATTATTCCTCTAGCCACCGCAGTTACACCACCAGCCGGAGTTGCTCCGCCGCCAGGAAATCCCTTTATGCCGAACCCCGCCGCTGCTGCGCAATCGACGCCTTTACCTAAAAATGCGACTATATTCCAAAGAGTTGCTAAATTTTTACACGACAACATCATGTTGGTAAATAGTAGTCAGGTGTTTTCCGGTATTATGATTATTATGATGAATTTAGGATCAAAATACGTGACTATTGAATTAAGCAAATCTTCCGCCGAATATTTGAAATTATCTGTCACTCGCCAGATTATGATTTTCGTATTGGCGTGGATGGGTAGTCGTAACATATATGTAGCGCTTGGTTTGACAGCGGTTTTAATTATTTTAACGGATCATTTATTCAATGAGGAAAGTAGTTTTTGTATTGTTCCACATGAATACCGCTTGTTAAAAGATGTGATTGACACAAATAAAGATGGTATTGTTAGTAAGGAAGAGCTCGACAATGCCATGGCGATTTTAGCAAAAGCGAGTAAAGAAAAACAAATGCAGCAACAAAAAGACGCATTAATGAATTTTCAAAATTCTATGAAATAAAAACAAGTATGACATCATACTGGTTTTTATTGTTTTTATTTTACAAATATTTTATTCATATTTATCCATGTTTTCGATTACGTTTTGTTTTATTTCCGCCTTGAAAACGCTGTGGAGGTTTGTTATCAAACGTAACTCTTCTGCTTTTATTATTTTGAAAAATTGTTGGATTTTCTTCTTTAGATTTTACATTATTATTATTATTGGTATTATTATTGGTATTCGTGTTTTCCAACTTATAATATTTATCGTCACTCATTGGTATTGGAATATATTCATACCCCATTAATTCTGCCCAACTCCTACGGATTTCTTCTTTATTTAAATAACATGCTAATTTTCTTCTTTCATTCGCTGGAATACTTGTTCCTGGATACAATACTAAATTTACAAAAATGATAAAACTTGTTTTTGAATTTTCTTTGAATTGACTGTCATAACTCATAAATTCAGGAGTCGGGGTTGACGCAGTTAAGCCAGTTGGTTTGGGAGCATCTATATCGGTTGTTTCATTTGTGATTGTATTCCACCAGTATTTTTTATTAGGGTCGTCTTTATAATTCACTTCTTTCCAAGCGTCAATAATATTTCTTTTTAATTCATCATTTAATTTATCAAGATCATCAAGGGGTGGTGGTGGTCCGCCGCCCGGAGGTGGAGCCGTACCTTTACCAGTAGATCCACTTTCACCATCATCATCACCGTCACCTTCTCCTTCGTCGCCTTCGCCATCACCTTCATCACCGGCTCCATCACCATCACCTTCATCACCTGCTCCATCACCTGCCCCGCTTGTACCGTCACCGCTTGTATCATCACCTTCACTAGCAGCATCTCTTTTTTTTCCAGGATTGAGTACAGGTTTATTCTTTTTGAAAGAATCAATTAGACCAGTAAGATTCGCACCACTTATATTATGAATTAGATTATCGATCCATTTTTTAAAATTATCGTTTAATTTAAGTATGTTTCCTTCTTTTACATATTCTGAAAAATTTTCAATACAACTCAATGCTTCATCGTATTTTATTTTTTCATCCTCACTCAATAATTCATTTATATGAATGTATTTTTTTTTAATATCTTTTAATCTTTCTAAAAATTTTTTACCATTATTCATGTTACCATCATTAAATTCTAACAAATCAAAAATCGGGTTGTCTTGATTCGTGTTTAAAAGAGTATTTCCACCGGTGGATCCAGTTAATAAATCACTATATCTTTTATTTAAATCATCATAATCATGTTTTATTTTCTCATATTCATCACTTGCTATATCTGGAGAATTTATCAAGAAATCATTATTCAAATAATCAACGTATTCTTTGATTAGAATTATTTTATCTTTTCTTCTTTTTTCTTCTTTAAACGCATCATTATATTTTGTATCCATATCATTTTTTATTTTTTTACATTCCTCCAGTCTCTGTTTATTCGTTTCATACATTTCCATTTCTTTTTGAATTCTTACTTTATCCTCATCATTTGGGTCAGTAATGCTTATCATTGTTTGAGAAAATATTTGAAAATCTATTTTAAATAAATCTATACGATTCATTAAATTTATCTTTGGTTCAGGTTCATTAATATACATCTCAATAAAACATCTAATAAACAAGAAAAATATGATATAAACCGGTGGTTGATTCATAATATCATGTTCTTGATTTCTTAAAAATATAGATGTTTTCATAAGTTTTTCTGGTTGATTTTTCTCCGCTGTATTCGCACAAGTATATGTATGTCTTGTTATAAAAGTCAATAAATAAAAACGATTTTTTTCGCTTAAAAGAAACATATATTTACTCCAATCTGGATATTTATTATTATTATCAGGGCTTAATAATGCTTCTCCACAATTCATTATATCATATGTGTTTTCTGGTGTTTTACCAATGATAACTATTTTTATACCATATTTTTTTCTAATTATTTCTGTTATTTTTGGGCTAGCTAAAATTGTCGTTGATATGGATGTTACATAACTTTTAAATTTCGGGGATTCATCACCACTATTTATATTTAAAGTAACCAATTCAAAAGGTCCTACTTTTTTAAAATCAGTGTTTGGAATTTTTTTATATTCCTCGAATGATGGTGTTTTTATTCCAAACTCATATGGGTTTAATTCGGTTGTTATTGTCTCAAGAATACTATTATAATCTTCTTCTGATACTGGTAATGTATTACTATTATTTTTTATGATATTTTCAAATATATCATTTAAATCTTTCACTTTATTTTCAATAATGTAGTCATTGATATATTTATTATATTCATCTGGATGATCCATGAAATAATAATATATGGCAAGTTTTATATTGTCCTCATCAACTCCCATTGTTGTTGATGATGGTACTATTCTATCGTCTATATTTGTTTCTCCTGGTGAATTATTACGACCAACTATAAGATTGTCTTTGTTATTTACATTACTATTATAATTTTGTATGCCTTTTGCGATACATGCTAAATAGCTATCATTATCAGAATGAGTAGTATCCTCTATGAATATATTACTTAAAGTTTTTGAATTACAATAATATTCCTGTTTTCTCAAATTATAAGGTAATAATCGTGTAATTGAGTTTGGATATTCATAATAAGCTTTTTCTTGATTATTCATATTTTTATACAAATTATTTATATTATCATAAAAATTACTGAAAAAGGTACGAATCTCTTTTTGTTTTGGCGCACCTCCAGTTTGACTATGTAGAGGTCGATTCTTTATATAAAATGGATTATAAAGTGGTTGTTCTAAAAACATTTCTTTCACATGACTGCCTCCACCTTTGATTAATTTTGTTTCTGGATAAGATACTCTATTTATTGCTGGTAATCCTGGAAGTCCGACCTGTTCTTCTGATGAAGGTCCTCCTGCCGGAAGTAATAATCCAGAATTAGAATTAGACAAAGAATTATTTGAATTTGTTAATAATTGAGGATTATACATTCCTGTATAAGGATTTACCACTGGATTATTTGATTGGGTTATTGCCAATTTTTGTGGTAAATATGGATTATATCTCAATTCTGCGATTCTATTATAATCCACTGGTGCGGTAATCGTTAATGGTTTATTTCCACTTGGTAATAATCTCCAATCAGCTTGATGAATTGTGCCAATATTTGAAAATTCTTTTTTGTTATAAGTTGGTCCAGTTATTAGCTTTTTTGGAATAGTATTTAATTGTTTTTCGGCATTTTCAATTTGTTGTGGAGTCGATTGACTAGCTGAGCTATTTGTAATATAAATTGTTGGTTGTCTATAACGTTCCGTTGGGTGTGTAGATAAAGAACTTGGTAATGCTGGTCCGCCTTGAAATTTGGAATATTCTCCGAAATATTGTCCAGTTGATAAATACGCGGGTAAATTATTATTGATATCTATTTTCCAATCACCTGGAGTAGTTTTACAGGCATATATAGTATATGGTTTATTATCTATATAAATAACAGAATTTTCTCTGAATAATGTATTTATGATTAGATGAATGTTATTATTCACCGTACCATTATTTATTGCGTTTGACAACTGTTGTTCTAAAGTTTCTCCCTTATATTTTACTGGATTTGAAAACCAATATTCAGAAAGTGCACGATTTTTTAATGTAAAAAAAAGTCCCTTATCATAAAACTGAATTTTTCTTAAACTTTTGGGTGTTTTATTTACACTTGCCCTATTTAATTTTACTATCGGATCAAAATATACAGTATCTATATATTTATTTATATTCGGATCAGTCATATTTGGGGTGAATCTTATTTTTTGAAACCCTGGAATATTGGTTATTAAATAAATCACCAATGAATTGGGTATAATAATTTGCGTGTTTTCTAATGGTAGATTTAATTTTGGCGATGGTTTTAATATTGGTTTTATTTTTACTTTTCCGTCTGGAGATTTGGGGTCTCTTGGTCCAGATGGGTCTGGTATTCCTGATCCTTTTTCGGGCTCCTTTGGTTCTGGATCTGGTAGTACCGGTTCTTTGGGTTTTAAAGCATTTATTTTTATACATTCATCCGTTGGTTTTATTAAACTATTTGTATAACTAGGATTGATATGAATACTTTGATAATGAGTTTGATCTATATAACGTAAATTTATTGGAAATTTACCTTTAAAATTACCATTTTCATCTCGATTTTGTATTAAAAAATTTCCAACAATATAATTATTTTCCCTTGATGTAATTATCATGATTAATATATCAATAATTTCATCTCTTGATTCGGGTATTTGAATGTCTTTAAGTATTTCGTCTAATTCTTTTCGACTCGTATAATTATTTAATTGATATGTTGTTACAAGATTATTTACAATATCTATCATGTTAGAAGGATAATAACGAAATAAATAAATTGGTCTTTGATAAACTTCCATACATGCCGATATTTCTGGATCACCTGCCCATGATGATATTCCATTCCAGCCAGGCTTTTTCATATTTTCAATATGTTGGTCAATTGTTTCTCTCTCACCTGTATCCCTTTTATCATTTATATCAGGTGTAAAAAATGGCTCATATCTTTTTTTTTGTGATTCCATATATTTTACACATTCTTGACGAACACAATAATCAAAATTGGGATCCCCATATACTTGGTCTGAAATACAATGAAAAAAACAATCTCCGCCTCCACCAACATCCACTAAATCTATATCAGGACTATTTAAATCTTTTCGTAGGGCATCTTGTACAGTTATTAAATTAGACGACATAGTTATTTACTATAATAACAGTATATATTAATATTTTTCTATAATTTATTTTATACATAATATATTTTACTTTACAATTACTCTAGGATACTAAAATTATAAAAATATGTGTTTTTATATTGTATTTTTCGAAGATCCAGGTTTATAAAAATTCTAATTTTCAAACAAAAGATAACAGAAAAAGTAAAAATGGACATTTTTGGTATGTCCATTTTTCAAATATAGAGAGATTTTGGTGAAAAATGGGTGTTTTTTGGTCGTTTTACAGCATAAAGCTCTCCTGGATTTTTCACGGAAAAATATGCGAGAGCATAATTTTGTGAGCATAAAAATTATGTTTTTCAAGGAAAAGGATTTAGGCGTAAAATATATTCTATACTTAGAATATAGTTTGAATGAAAAAAACACCAAAAAACGCCAAACAATTTTATTGTCTAGATTGTGACTTTATATGCTGTAAAATGAGTGATTATAATCGACACATAATTACATCAAAACATAAAAATAGAACATTTTTGAACACTTTGAACGAAAATGCGACGCCAGAAAATCTCCATGTTATGTTCAAGTGTAAAAAATGTAATAAGGAATACAAGGCGCGCAATAGTTTATGGTATCACGAAAAAAAATGTAATGCTGAGGTTTTACATGAAGAAAATAATGAATCAGCGACCGAAGACGATACTGAAAATAAAGAAGACACTGTTTTGACAACAACAAATGAAATGGATATGCAATCAACAATTGTTGAATTACTGAAACAAAACCAGGAATTCCAAAAACAAATTATTGAATTAATGAAGGAAAATATCGGAAATACTACCAATATTACAAATAACAATATCACTCAAAATAACAACAAATTCAACTTGAATGTATTCTTGAATGAGACGTGTAAAGATGCGTTGAATCTCAGTGATTTTTTAGAAATGTTAACTCTATCCTTGACTGATTTTGAAAACTTTGGACCCCTCGGCTATTGTGGTGGGATTAGTAACATATTAGTGAAAGGATTAAACCAATTAGATATAAGCAAACGTCCGATCCACTGTAGCGATCTAAAAAGGGAGGTCATTCATGTGAAGAACAATAATACCTGGGAAAAAGACGAAGATAAACAGCAAATGATAAAAGCAATCAAAGCGATTGAACACAAGAATGTCAAGCAAATGTCTCTTTGGGCGAAAGCCAACCCGGAATACAAAGACCCGAATCATAAAAAGAGCGATCTTTATACCAAACTGATTGACCAGAGCTTGGGTGAAACCGATAAAGAAAAAGCTCTAAAAAATTACAATAAAATAATTCGATCAGTTGCCAAGGAAATCCTAGTGGATAAATAAGGTAGGCTGGACAATTTATTTACATTTGTTTCATACTATAAATGTAAATAAAGTAAATAATTATAAATCATATTTCTATTAAATTAATGTCATTCCCGACAATTCTTTGATATATCGTTGACTACAACTTTCTACTAATAATCCATTGGCATAAATACCATAATTCATTAAATAATTATCATGGTCTAATGCTACATGATAAATGGTATAAGTACCTTCTTTTTCATAAACACATGTTCTATCATCCACACATGATGGCAAACGATAATGATCATCTGTTACATAAGTATTACCATTTATTCTGATAGTGTTTTCACGCTCTTCCTCATCTTTAAATCCTTTTACCAATATTGAGTGACACCCGGTAATGACTAGGTCTTCAAATACCTCGGGGTATTTATCTTGTGAGCATGTGTATAATTGGTCCTTGATACGTTCTTTTATAGAAGGATGATGTATTTCTTTTTTACCAATCATATTAATTGGTACAAACCCGTCTCTGAATGTTTGTATTAAATCTCCCTTGCGTAAATATTGTATGGGAATATATCCATGATCGGTAAGAATTTTGGTGTCTTCCTTAAAACAAACATAACTACTCGTACCCTCTGTTACGTCTAAATAATAGGTTATAGAACTACTTGGAGTAGTCAATACTATTGGTTCATTACTACCGAATGTAGTGAAATTTAAATTCGTAAATTCAATTGTACCAGCACCTCCAGCATAACTAACTATGCTACTTGTTTTACCACTACTATACGTCAAATAATAATCTCCGGCTGATAAATTAGTCGAGTTTATTGTAAAATCAAAAGAGGTGCCTTGAATTACCTCATCTGTTGAAACTAGCGCATCACTACTGAAACTCCAACTGTTATTTGTTACCAATGTGTCGTGACCAGTTTCCCCGGTAGGCGAATATACTAATCCGAGTGCTCCAAGAGTAACACTGGATTTTAGAGAAGAATATTTTGATGCCCAACCATTCAAAATACTGTTATAATTTGTTTGTGATATTGCGGTATAATCTAACATATTACCCATATTTGCACTTGTAACACTTGAAACAGTCCAACTACCAATATTTTGATTAAAACTAGTTGCATTATAAAACATATTACTCATAAGGATAACTGCGGCAACATCCCAATTACTAATATCTTGATTAAAACTGGTTGCATTATAAAACATAGCATTCATAGTATTAACTTTTGCAACATTCCAACCACCAATATATTGATTAAAAGTGGTGACATTTCTAAACATAAAACCCATATTTGTCACATTACTTGTGCCAGTACCCGTACTCCAACTTAATGGGTTGCTTTGACTATTTGTTGTATCACCATTGTTAAATATTGAAGTAGTAACAGAGAAGCTACCAAACATAGTAACCATAGTAGTAACACTTGAAACATCCCAATCACTAACATCTTGATTAAATGAAGTCGCGCCAGAAAACATAAGAGACATGGTTTCCACTTTACTTGTCTTACTACCCCATGATAATTGGTTATTTCCATTATTTCCACTATCACCATTATTAAATATTGTATTATTTAAAAACATACCACCCATATCTGTAACATTTGAAACATCCCAACTACTAATATCTTGGTTAAACGAATTCGCACCCCCAAACATGCCATTCATATTTGTAACGGTGGAAAAATCCCAACTACTAATATCTTGATTAAATGAAGTCGCACCATTAAACATATTACGCGTACTTGTAACCTCGGTCAAGCTAGGCAATGATGTTGGAACAGTTGTCAAACTCGTACATCCATTAAAAGAGTTAGCTAAGTCTGTTAAACCAATTTCACCAAAACTACTACATGTTTTTAAATATGTTTTTGCGAGACTGCTAACTCCCGAATAAGCTTGATTTAATTGAGTAATACCGCTGCCAGTAATGCTTATAATATATTCACCCGCATCTGTATATGTATGCGTATAAGTTGTATCGGGGGTGGTTAAATCACCCCAATCAACACTAGTGAGTGATCCGACGCTAGATATTATCGGTAGAGTCAATTCAAATCCAGCTGGAATATCATACGTAAGTACTAAAGCGGACATTTATATATATATATATGTATATTTTTTTAAATGTAAAAATATCTAAATTAAATATAAATTAAATATAAATTATTTATACTATGTATTAAAAAAATTGATTTATATTAATACGTTATTATTGATATAACCCAAAAATAAAACTATTATTTACAAAAACAAACAATGTCTGAGCCATCAACCGCCGATATGACTTTTATAGATCTATTCAAATTTCTTCAATCTTACGGATCATGTCAAAATGAGATTATTTCTTGGTTACAAGAACCATGGCAAGGTAAAGATAAACAAGAATCTCTATTACGATTATTTGCGTATCTCGGTTTAATTTCTAAATTGCGTAATTATACTATGTGTAAGGGTAATTTTAATATGGCGACGATTGAACCCATCCAAACAATAAAAGACGTGTTTTATGATGACTCAAATCACGCGATCAAACTGAAAGACAGTGGCGATAAAAGCGACTTACATGGTCAAGTTTGTAACGAAAACCAAAAAATTATTCTTGCTACAACTTCAAAAAATTTGAACATTGAGCATGTTGGAGATTTGGAATTACGAGATATTTTATCAATCTCTTACGATAAATATAAAGGTTGGGAATTACATTTGTGCGTTTGTGTTAGAGATGCCAAGCGAACAAAAGAAATGGTATTGCGCGCTCATGAAGGAAACGAAGACTTGAAAATATGGTTAGAAAAAAAAACTACAATTATTATTGATTGGAATGACCTCAACGAAGCATTCCATGAATTCAAACTGATTTATGGAAATACCAATATCGAATACATATTAAAAATAAATAAAAAACCAGTCCTTTTAAAATTACACCAACGTTTGAGTGTGATGAAAACAATTCGCATGAAAGGACAAGGACACAAGAAAATATTATGGGGTCATATTCAAAGAAGTGGTAAAAGTTATATCATGGCGGGTGCTATTATTGAAGACAGTAAAAACAAAGACAGATGTAATTATTTGGTTATTACCACAGCAAAGAACGAAACAGTTACACAATATTTAGAAGTATTTAATTGCTCTCAATTACAAGATTTTAATATCGTAAATTTAGACGGTAAAAATAAAAACCCCGTCTTGACAGAAAAAAATATTATCATTTGCTCGAAACAATTCTTACAGTATAAAATCGAAAAAGGGCATGATCAACTACGTCATACATTGGAAAAAACTACATCTATACCATGGTTGAAAAAGATGAATTTTGAAATGAGATTTATAGATGAAGCGCATAATGGTGGAACAACCGAATTGGCAAAAGACACTCTTAAATATTATGGGAACAATTCCTTTACAATTCAAATAACCGCGACATATTCTAAACCGATTAATGATTATAACATTCCAAAGGAAAATTGGATTTTATGGGATTTGGAAGACATTAAATTATGTAAAAATATCGAAAAAGAATCGAATATTTTGAAATTAACTGAAAAACACGGTCATGAGATGGAAAATATTATTCACAACTATTCTCAACAAAATATTTTAGATGAGTATTTAAAATACCCGGAATTAGTCATATTGACCCATAAAATAAACAATGATGTGTTACACGAAATTATAGAGAACACGAATGACAATCATTATGGTTGGTCTCCAGATGCTTGTTTCCTTCCAAAACAATGTGTAGATCCTACCGCAAGTGGTTTTAAAAAAATTATAAAAATAGATGAATTCCAAAACGAGTCGGAGGCTTTGAAAATATGGCATCGTACTTTTGGTAAAACGGATAAACGCGGAATACCCGATAAAAATTATCCGGATGATCAGGTCTTTATGAAGCGTATTGAAAAAATCTGTAAAAATCCAGAAATAAATTCTAGATTTATCGGTGATACAGAAGATCCGATGATAATAATGGCTTTCTTGCCACAAAATGATATTGACATTATATCAAACGCAACTATGAAATTATTAAAGAAGTATAATGTGATACCAGACTATGATATTGTGAGTATAAATAGTAATGTTACGAATAATCCTAAAAAAACCATCGAAGATGCTCGTAAAACAGCTAAAAATAGTGGTAAAAAAGGAGTTTTGGTTTTGAGTGGAAAACAATGTAGTCTAGGAGTAACTATTAAGAAATGTGATATAGTATTATTGATGAACAATAACATGGGTTTTGATATGATTTATCAAATGATGTTTCGTAGTATGTCTGAGGAAGAAGGTAAAAAATGCGGTTTTGTCGTCGATTTCAATATTCATCGTGCGATTGATACGTCAATTGTCGAATACTCGTCATTAATTAAACCAAACGATCATCCGCGTGATGCGATTAAATATGTCTTACAAGAAAGACTTATTAATTTAAACGGAGATGATTGGATGCCTTCTTTTGGAAATGTCGAAAATAAACTTACTGTGTTGAGTGATAATATTTACAAGATATTTTCGTCGAGACTAAATGGCGCAATCGACAATATTATGAGACGTTTTAATTTAAAACCTGAATTCTTTTCAAAGGAATCATTTGAAACATTTAATTCTATATTCAAAGATGTGAAATTTTCAGGTAAAAAAAAGAAGGAGTCTCTTGAAAAATTAAAAAAAGAGATGATTGAAAAAAATATTAAAAAGGGTATTGAAAAAACAAAAGTGGAAAATTCAAACGGTGATGATTGCGATAGTGATATCGATAGTATTGATAGCTCGGGAAATAATTCAATAAATGATAGTAGTATTAGCTCTAGCGATACCGACAATGACAATTCACTAAACTATATAAAGATTAATCCATTTGATATATTAAAACCGATTAGTATGATGTGCTCACTATTGACAATTCATGAAAACGATAAAACTACATTAGAAGAAATGTATAATGTTCTTGCGTTCAATCCTGAAAAAAAAAGTGTTTTATTAAATCAAATCCGAATGATCTGGGATGAGAAAATTCAAAATGCTCAAATTGAATCATTGATAACCATTTTCAAAGGTTACTTAGAAAATGATAGAGAAACGACACAGTTAATTCGTTATATAAAGGAATTACTACATAATAATATTAACAATAGTAACGAGTTGGCTAAAATTGTAGATAAATACTTGATTCCCCAAGAAAAAGAAAAAATGGATTATGCGGAATATTCCACCCCTTACATAACCCGTAAGAATATGTTGGATACTATGCCGTTTGAATTTTGGCAAAGTCCTAAAAAAGTATTCGAGCCATCTAGTGGTAAAGGTGGATTCTTATTGGATATTATAGATCGTTTTATGATTGGACTCAAAGACAAAATACCAGACGAAAAAGAAAGATACAAAATAATTGTTGAGGAATGTTTATATTGGTCCGATATAAATGAAACCAATATATTTATATGTAAATTATTGGTTGATCCTCATAATTTGTATAAATTAAAATATAATCAGGGCAGCACACTTGATTTGAATATTAAAAGTAAATGGGGATTAGATGGGTTTGATGCTGTCATTGGTAATCCGCCTTATCACAAGGGTAAAAACTCAAACTTTTATGTAAAATTTATGGATTTAGCAGAAAGCGTATTAAAAATGGGCGGATATATTTTATATGTTATTCCAAATAGATTCTTAATTCCTGGTCATAAAGCAAATCATTGTATAAATAAATTCAATGTAGAATTAATTATGCATACTGTAAATGATTTTGATGTTTCGACAGATATTGGATATTATTTAGGTGTTAAATCCGAAAATATTGATAACACGAGCGTCAAATGTATTTTCAAAGATAATGTAGAATATTATATAAATCTGAATGATCCAACTCCAACAGCAAATAATTCTATAGAATTTAAAGCATTATCAGATAATATTTTGAAATTCAATCAGCACGGTAAGATTAAATTCATTAAAAGTGATAAAAAGAATATTGACAAAAAGAATCATATATTTATACCAAGACATTGGGCAAGATATGCGACAAGTAAATCTAAGGGCGGTCGTCATGTATTTAAAATAGTAAATGAATTTGGTGATGATGGTAGATTTGTTGAAATAAACGAAAATACAAAAGAAAATATAATTTGGTATTTAACACGATCAAAAATAATTCGTTTTATTACAAATAATTATGCTTCTACCGTGTTTATTCCTCCTTTTATCTGGAAATCGATACCCAATATCGATTTTACGATTAAATATGATAATAATCAACTATACGATTTGTTTGGATTGACTCCAGAAGAAAAGGAATTAATAGAAAAAGTGGTTGATTAAAGAGAGAACCATGTTATACGAAAAAAACTTAAATAAAAATATAAAAAAATTATAGAATTCTCGTAAAAGGGAATACTATAATTTTTTAATTTTCAAACAAAAGTAATTGGAAAAATCAAAAATGGACATTTTTGGTATGTCCATTTTTGAAATATAGGGGTATTCATGTGAAAAACATGGTTTTTAGGGTGTTTTAGAGCATAAAGCTGTCCAGGAAATTTCATGGAATATATATGCGACAGCATAATTTTGTGAGCATAAATTTATTCTTTCATTGGAAAATTTTTGTCTATTCATACTTTAGGAAACAATGGAAACATTAAAAAACCCACAAAAACCCCATTTTACCTGTGAAAAATGTTGCTTCATAACTCATAACAAAAAAGATTATAATCGACATCTTCTTACATCAAAACATGCCAAAATACATCAAATGGAAACAAACGGAAACGTTTTGGAAACATTTGGAAACGAAAAAACCC
>JACCDP010724370.1_pt1 | contig 17735 bp, 17 predicted proteins | sample 7445841 | NCBI WGS metagenome assembly JACCDP01 (sample SAMN15323441, study PRJNA562643) | freshwater metagenome | isolation source: river surface water | place: USA:Blue River Watershed | collected 2017-08-17
ATGTAGAAAAATACATCTTCCTGATCCGACACCATGCGCTTTAAGCCCGAGTGCATGATCACCGCAAGCTCGTGGCCAAATGTTGGATCGTAGGCCACGCAGTTGGGAATCACCGATGCAAGAATATGGCTGTGGCCGTCTTCATGTTGCAAGCCTTCGCCGTTCAAGGTGGTGCGGCCTGAAGTGCCGCCCAACAAGAAACCGCGTGCTTGCATGTCACCCGCCGCCCAGGCCAAGTCGCCAATGCGCTGGAAGCCAAACATCGAGTAGTACACGTAGAACGGCACCATGATGCGGTTGTTGGTGGAGTAGGACGTGGCAGCGGCAATCCAACTGCTCATACCGCCCGCTTCGTTGATGCCCTCTTGCAGAATTTGGCCGGCCTTGTCTTCTTTGTAATACATCACCTGGTCTTTATCGACAGGTGTGTAGAGCTGACCATCCGGGTTGTAAATGCCCACCTGACGGAACAAGCCTTCCATGCCAAAAGTGCGGGCCTCGTCCACCAAGATGGGCACCACGCGGGGCCCCAAGGCTTGGTCACGCAGCAACTGCGTGAGGAAACGCACATAGGCTTGGGTGGTGGAAATTTCACGCCCCTCAGCCGTGGCTTCGGTGACCGCTTTGAACACCTCCAAAGCGGGCACGGTGAACTGCTCGTCAGCCTTGATGCGGCGGTGCGGCAAATAGCCTCCCAAGGCCTTGCGACGCTCGTGCAGGTATTGCATCTCGGGGGTGTCGTCCGCCGGTTTGTAGAACGGCAACTTGGACAACTCGCTGTCGGGGATCGGGATATTGAAGCGGTCTCTGAAGGTCTTGATGTCTTCGTCGGTGAGTTTTTTGGTTTGGTGCACCGTGTTTTTGCCTTCACCAGCACTGCCCATGCCAAAGCCTTTGACGGTCTTGATCAACAACACCGACGGTTGGCCTTTGTGTTTCACGGCTGCGGCATAAGCGGCATACACCTTTTGCGGATCATGGCCGCCACGGCGCAAATTCCAAATGTCGTCGTCGCTCATCTTGGCCACCATCTCCAAGGTTTGCGGATCGCGGCCAAAGAAATGCTTGCGCACATAAGCGCCATCGTTGGCTTTGAAGGCTTGGTAGTCGCCGTCCAAGGTTTCCATCATGATGCGGCGCAAAGCACCGTCTTTGTCGCGGGCAATCAGCGGATCCCAATTACTGCCCCAAATGAGCTTGATGACGTTCCACCCGGCACCTCGGAATTCACCTTCCAGTTCTTGGATGATCTTGCCGTTGCCACGCACCGGGCCATCCAAGCGCTGCAAATTGCAATTGATGACAAACACCAGGTTGTCGAGCTTTTCACGCGCGGCCAAACCAATCGCGCCCAAGGATTCCACTTCGTCCATTTCACCGTCACCGCAAAACACCCAGACCTTGCGGTTCTCGGTGTTGGCAATGCCACGCGCGTGCAGGTATTTCAAGAATCGGGCTTGGTAAATGGCCATCAAGGGGCCCAGGCCCATGGAGACAGTTGGGAATTGCCAAAACTCGGGCATGAGTTTGGGATGCGGATAGCTGGACAAACCTTTGCCATCCACCTCTTGGCGAAAATTCAGCAACTGCTCTTCCGTCAAGCGCCCTTCCAAATACGCACGCGCATAAACACCTGGCGACACATGGCCTTGGATGTAGAGCAAGTCGCCGCCGTGGTTTTCGTTTTCGGCGTGCCAAAAATGATTGAAGCCCGCACCAAACATGTGGGCCAGCGAAGCGAAGGACCCAATGTGACCACCCAAATCACCACCATCAGCGGGGTTGTGGCGGTTGGCTTTGACCACCATGGCCATGGCGTTCCAGCGCATGTAGGCGCGCAATCGCTCTTCGATTTCAATATTGCCTGGGCAGCGTTCTTCTTGATCGGGTTCAATCGTGTTGACATAACCCGTGTTGGCCGAGAACGGCATGTCGATGCTGTTTTCGCGGGCATGTTCTAAAAGTTGTTCCAAGAGAAAGTGGGCGCGTTCGGGCCCTTCGGACGCGATGACGGCGGACAAAGCGTCCATCCATTCGCGCGTTTCTTGGCTGTCGGCATCGTTGCGTGCAAAGGTTTGTAAATGCTCTGGTGCGACGGACATGTTTGTCTCCTTGTGGAAGCGATTCTTTGTGCAAAAGTGGGTAGCCCAGATTTTTACATATTTCAAATAGCGCCGTGACGTTTCATAATGCAAAATTTCAGTCGCCCGTCATTGCCAATTCGCTGACCTAAACTCGACCACCATGCAAAACAACTTGCTACTGACTTTAAGCGCCCGGTGGAAAGCTTGGTGGAAGCGACTGAGCCCGAGCCGACAAGATCGGTATGCCTTGCTGGCCCCCATCGCTGCGGTGGCTGTTTTCTTGATGACGATTGTCAGCAGCGTGGGCTATTTGCGCATCGAAGAAATGGAGCGTGAACAAGAAAGTGTTCAACGCGATTTGGAATTTGCCAACCAGAAAATGCGCTTGCACTTGCTGGAACAGCAAGAACAAATGCTGCGCTTGGCACGCGATGTCAGCAATGACAAATTAACCGCCATTGACTTTGCCCACAGCGCAGTGGACTTGGCCAAACAATACCCTGAGGTGGCCAGCATCAGTTGGATCGACAGCAACCGACATGTGCGCTCCAACTACTCCTCGGGGGCGGTGGAATTGCTGCAATTTCACCGCCAAGGGGCTTGGCTTGAACACCCGCAAACCGAAGACACTTTTTTGCTGGCCAAAGAACTGCGTCGATCGATTTACTCCACGCCCATCATCTTCAAAAATGGGGATGGAACCGGCCCGGGTGAAGCCCATCTGCAATTGCACATCCCGATGCAAACCAACAACGACTTCAAAGGCGTGGTGCTGATTGAATACTCCTTGGATGGCTTGTTGCGCTACGCCCTGCCCGCTGAAGTGTCTGCGCGACATGCTGTGGCCTTGGTTGACGCCAACAACAACCTGCTGGCTGGTCAAAGCATCAAACCGCGCACAGGATTTTTTGAATACTCGCCTTGGGAGTCCAAGGCCTACGAATACAGCGTGCCTGTATCAACCGTGGGCAACAGTCTGCAACTCCGCGCCCAGGCCTACCGCACATCGCAGGTGTTGATTGGCAGTGGTTTGTTTTGGCTGGTGTTGTTGCTCAGTGGCATGACCACCTGGATGTTGATCGGCACTTGGCGCCACACGCGCAGACGATTGCAAGCCCAACAAGCCTTGGTCGCTGAGACCAATTTTCGCCGTGCCATGGAAAACTCCATCCTCACGGGCATGCGGGCCATGGACATGCATGGCCGCATCACCTACGTGAATGCTGCGTTTTGCCAAATGACCGGATGGACTGAAAAAGAGTTGGTGGGTTTGAGTTCACCCTTTCCTTACTGGCCCGATGAAGACCGCAATGTGCTCAATACCAAGTTGGAAGACCAACTGAACGGGCGCACCACCATGAGTGGTTTTCAGATCAGGGTCAAACGCAAAAATGGCACGCTGTTTGATGCCCGTTTGTATGTTTCCCCGTTGATTGATGCTTACGGTGCGCAAACTGGTTGGATGACGTCGATGACCGACATCACCGAACCCAATCGGATTCGAGAGCAGTTGTCCGCCTCCTATGAGCGTTTCACCACGGTGTTGGAAGCACTGGATGCTTCGGTGTCGGTCACACCCTTGGGCAGCACGGAATTGCTGTTTGCCAACAAACTCTATCGACAGTGGTTTGGCAACATGAGCGATGGCCATTTGGAATTGGTCACACAAGCGGGCATGTCGAAATCCGATACACCCTCCAAAGACGAATCGGTCGATGACTTGGTGGGCATGCCCAGCGAAAGCCTGACGCAAGCGGGCTCTGAAAACTCTGAGATCTACCTGCCAGGCCTGAACAAATGGTTGGAGGTTCGTTCGCGTTATTTGAACTGGGTTGATGGTCGCTTGGCGCAGATGGTGATTTCCACCGACATCACGGCGCGTCGCCATGCAGAAGAACAAGCCGATTTGCAGGCTGAACGCGCACAGTCCGCCAGTCGCCTGATCACCATGGGTGAAATGGCGTCGAGCGTGGCGCATGAGTTGAACCAACCCTTGACCGCCATTTCCAACTACTGCACGGGCATGGTCTCGCGCATCAAGGGCAAGCAAATCAGCGAAGAAGAGTTGCTGACGGCACTGGAGAAGACATCCCGACAAGCACAGCGTGCCGGACAAATCATTCAACGCATTCGAAGTTTTGTGAAGCGCAGTGAAACCAACAAAGTCATCTCGCCGATTGCACCCATCGTGACCGAAGCGGTGGAATTGGCCGACATCGAATTGCGTCGTCGCCGGGTGCAACTGAGCTTGTTTCTGTCGGACCGCATTTCCAGCATCCTGGTGGACCCCATCTTGATTGAGCAGGTGCTGATCAATTTGCTCAAGAATGCAGCGGAAGCGATTGAACACGCCAACCGCCCGCCTGAACAACGCAAAGTCGAGCTGCAAATCGTTCCCAAAATCATCGAAGCACAACCGGTTGTTGAATTTTCTGTCACCGACAGCGGTGTGGGCATGTCCCCCGAAGTGATGTCCCGCGTGTTTGAAGCGTTCTACACCACCAAGAAAGAAGGGATGGGCATTGGCTTGAATTTATGCCGCACCATCATCGAGTCCCACCAAGGTCGCATGCAAGCTGAGAACATCTACAATGGAAAAGTGATCATGGGATGCCGGTTTTCATTCTGGCTACCGGCCAAACCTGCCCTGGTTCCTGTTTGATTTTGTGCAGCTTCGATGCACGTTGGAGTAAAGATGAGTTTGATTCCTAAAAAAGGCAATGTGTATGTGGTGGATGACGACGAAGCCGTCCGTGATTCGCTGCAATGGTTGCTGGAAGGCAAAGACTACCGCGTGCGCTGCTTCGATTCAGCCGAATCATTCCTCAGCCGTTATGACCCCCGTGAAGTGGCTTGCTTGATTGTTGACATCCGCATGCCCGGCATCACCGGTTTGGAATTGCAAGACCGGTTGTTGGAACGCAAATCACCATTGCCCATCGTCTTCATCACCGGTCATGGCGATGTGCCCATGGCGGTCAACACCATGAAAAAAGGGGCGATGGATTTCATTCCCAAACCCTTTAAAGAAGAAGAGTTGCTCAGCGTTGTTGAGCGCATGTTGGACCAAGCCCGTGAGGCTTTCGCTGACTACCAACACGCCGCCAACCGCGAGGCCTTGATGGGCAAACTCACAGCACGTGAAGCCCAAGTCCTCGAGCGCATCGTGGCCGGTCGCTTGAACAAGCAAATCGCCGACGATCTGGGCATCAGCATCAAAACGGTGGAAGCGCACCGCGCCAACATCATGGAAAAACTCAACGCCAATACCGTTGCCGATTTACTGAAAATCGCCCTGGGCCCTACAACCAAATCCTGATCAAACCATGACTGCTCAACTCATCGACGGGAATGCACTGTCTCAACTGTTGCGCGAACAAGTCGGTACGCGCATTGTGCAACTCCAACAGCAGGGTGTGCGGCCCGGTTTGGCGGTCATTTTGGTGGGCGACAACCAAGCCAGCCAGGTGTATGTGCGCAACAAGGTCAAGGCCTGTGAGCAAACCGGCATCCACTCGGTCTTGGAAAAACACGATGCCACCATGACTGAAGCGGCCTTGCTCGATCGCGTTGCGGCGCTCAATGCCGACCCCAGCATCCACGGCATTTTGGTTCAGCTTCCCCTGCCTGCCCACATCGACGCGCAAAAAGTGATTGAAGCCATCGCACCTGAAAAAGACGTGGATGGTTTTCACGTCGCCAGCGCAGGCGCCCTGATGACGGGTTTGCCGGGCTACTGGCCTTGCACGCCGCACGGCTGCATGAAAATGCTGGAGCACATTGGTTACAACTTGCGTGGCAAGCATGCCGTGGTCATTGGTCGCAGCAACATCGTGGGCAAGCCCATGGCCTTGATGCTGCTGCAGCAAAACGCCACCGTCACCATTTGCCACAGTGGCACCACCAACCTCAAGGCCCTGACCCTGCAAGCCGATGTCATTGTGGCCGCTGTGGGCAAGCGCAATGTCTTGACCGCTGACATGGTCAAGCCCGGTGCCGTGGTGCTCGACGTGGGCATGAACCGTGATGATGACGGCAAATTGTGTGGCGATGTGGATTTTGAAGGCGTCAAGCAAGTCGCCAGTCACATCACCCCAGTGCCAGGCGGTGTGGGCCCCATGACCATCACCATGTTGCTGGTCAACACCTTGGCCTCGGCAGAAAAATCCTTGTCGTCCTCTTCATGACCAATCCCCTGCTCGACTTCTCCGACCTTCCCCTGTTTGATCGGGTGCATCCCGAGCATGTGGCACCCGCCATTGATGAATTGCTGGCCCAAGCTGATGCTGCGTTGAACGAAGTCACGTCCCCGACTTTTCCAGCGCAATGGCTGGCCATCTCGAAAGTACTGGACACAGCAACCGAACGACTCGGTCGCGCTTGGGGTGTGGTCAGTCATTTGCAGTCGGTCATGGACACCGCGCCATTGCGGGCAGCCTACAACGCCGATTTGCCACGCATCACCGAATTTTGGACCCGCTTGGGGGCCAACGAAGCCCTCTACGCCAAATACAAAGCCATTGACCCCAACAGCCTCAACCCCGAGCAAGCCCATGCACATCAATTGGCTTTGCGCAACTTTGTGTTGTCAGGCGCTGAATTAACCGGCGCTGCAAAAGAACGCTTTGCAGCCATTCAAGAACGACAAGCAGAGGTCAGTCAGTTGTTCAGTGAACACGTGCTGGACGCCACCGATGCGTGGTCTATGTTGGTCGGTGAAGACGAGGTGGCGGGCATTCCAGACGATGTGCTGCAAGCGGCCCAAGCAGCCGCTCATGCCGACGGCGTCAAGGGTTACAAGCTCACGCTGAAAATGCCGTGCTATTTGCCGGTGATGCAATACGCCCACAGCAGCGCCTTGCGTGAAAAACTCTATCGCGCCCACTCAACCAGAGCTTCGGAACAATCCGATCACCCTGAATTTGACAACACAGCGTTGTTGCAAGAGATTTTGCAATTGCGCCAAGAAGAAGCCGCGTTGCTGAACTACGCCAACCATGCCGAGGTGTCTTTGGCCAGCAAAATGGCCGAGTCCCCCGACCATGTGATGCGCTTTTTGCGCGACTTGGCCCAACGCGCCAAACCTTTTGCCGAAAAAGATTTGGCCGAAATGCGTGCTTTCGCGCGCGATGAACTGCATCTTCAGGATCCGCAAGCTTGGGACTGGACATTCGTGGGCGAAAAACTCAAGGAAGCGCGTTACGCCTTCAGCGAACAAGAAGTCAAGCCCTATTTCACCGCGCCCAAGGTGTTGAGTGGCTTGTTCAAAATTGTGGAAACACTGTTTGAAGTGAACATCCGCGAGGACAAAGCCCCGGTGTGGCACCCTGGCGTGTTGTTCTACCGCATTGAGCGTGAGGGGCAGTTGGTGGGGCAGTTTTACCTTGACCCCAGTGCCCGCAAGGGCAAGCGCGGCGGTGCATGGATGGACGATGTGCGGGCCCGTTGGCTGCGGCCCGACATCGCCCAACTGCAAACACCCGTGGCGCATTTGGTGTGCAACTTTGCAGAAGGTGTGAATGGCCAACCGGCATTGCTCACCCACGATGACGTCATCACTTTGTTCCACGAATGCGGGCACGGCTTGCACCACATGCTCACGCAAGTGAATGAGCGCGATGTCTCTGGGATCAGCGGTGTCGAATGGGATGCGGTCGAGTTGCCAAGCCAATTCATGGAAAACTTTTGCTGGGAATGGTCCGTGCTTCGCCACATGACAGCGCACGTGGACACCGGTGAACCCCTGCCCCGCGCCTTGTTTGAGAAAATGCTGGCCGCCAAAAATTTCCAAAGTGGTTTGCAAACCCTGCGTCAAATTGAGTTTTCAATGTTGGACATGCGCTTGCACACCGAACAAGACAGTGCCCAAAACGTGATGAAGGTGCTGCATCAAGTGCGCGACGAAGTGGCGGTGTTGCAGCCTCCCGCCTTCAACCGCATGCCGCATTCATTCAGCCATATTTTTGCGGGCGGTTATTCGGCTGGTTATTACAGCTACAAATGGGCTGAAGTCCTCAGTGCTGATGCTTATGCGGCCTTCGAAGAAACCGCTGCGGCCGATGGCAGTCCCAGCGTTGAAACCGGACGCCAATACCGACAAGCCATTTTGGAAGCCGGAGGCAGTCGGCCTGCCATGGCCTCTTTCAAGGCGTTCAGAGGGCGCGAGCCCAGCTTGGACGCCTTGTTGCGTCACCAGGGCATGGCTGAGGCCGCCTGAAGCTCAGTAGCGAATGGTTTGCACACCGGTCTCGGTGCCCAGCAAACACACATGGGCTTTTTGATGGGCAAATACACCCACGGTGACCACACCCGGCCACTGACTCACTTGATTCTCAAATGAAACAGGGTCGGTGATCTGCAGCCCAGTCACATCCACCAAATGTTGGCCGTTGTCGGTCACCAAGGGCTCACCATCCTTCAAGCGCAGATGGGCTTGACCGCCGATGGCCATGAACCGCCGAATGATGGCTGGTGCAGCCATGGGAATGACTTCCACCGGCAATGGAAATCTGCCCAAGACTTGAACCAGCTTGGATGCATCTGCAATGCAAACAAATTGGTCGGCTTGTGCGGCCACGATTTTTTCGCGCGTCAGTGCAGCACCGCCACCTTTGACCATGTAGCCGTGGCCATCGATTTCATCTGCGCCATCGATATAGACAGCCAAGCGAGTCACTTCTTGCAAATCCACCACCGCAATGCCCAAGGCCTTCATCCGTTGGGTCGACGCTTCGGAACTGGAGACCGCCCCCTTGATGGGTGTTGGACAAGTGGCCAAGGCCTCGATGAATTTATTCACTGTAGAGCCTGTGCCTACGCCCACCCATTCATGGGGGACCAGGTAATGCAAGGCGGCGATGCCTACTTGGGTTTTCAATTCGTCTTGTGTCAAAGCAGTTGGGCGCATCGGTGACAATTCCATCATTGATTCAGCGCAGATTATCCATGTCCTTGTTGCCCTACTCCTTGGTTCGCCCGTTGTTGTTTGCCTTCGATGCCGAAGTGGTGCACGAACACACGATTGATTTGTTGGCCAAGACCCAGCACACGCCTTGGCGTCTTGCTTACCAACAAACACGCACAGAGGATCCGATTGAATTGGCCGGTTTGACTTTTCCAAACCGCGTTGGTTTGGCGGCAGGTTTGGATAAAAACGCCCGCTGCATCGATGCTTGGGAAGCCATGGGCTTTGGCTTTGTTGAGGTAGGTACCGTCACACCCGTGGGTCAACCCGGCAACGCGAAGCCGCGCATGTTTCGACTTCCAGCAGCGAATGCCCTCATCAACCGATTGGGTTTCAACAATGAGGGGCTGCCCGCCTTTCTCGCCAACGTGCAGCAAGCCCAATTTCGCCAAGCTTCAACTTCGCCCATGTTGCTGGGCTTGAACATTGGCAAAAACGCCAGCACCCCCATCGAACAAGCCACAGATGATTACTTGACCTGCTTGTCTGCGGTCTACCCCTTTGCAGACTATGTGACGGTGAATATTTCCAGCCCCAACACGCACAACCTGCGCAGTTTGCAAACCGATGAAGCATTTGCCCATTTGCTGGCTGTCTTGAATGAACGCCGAACACAACTGGCCGATCAGCATCGCAAACACGTGCCCTTGTTCATCAAAATAGCGCCGGATTTGGATGACGTGCAACTTGAGCAACTGACCCGCACGCTGCGGGCCTGTTGCATGACTGGTGAAGCCGTGCGAGACCAAGCTTGGGGCGTGATCGCGACGAACACCACCTTGTCAAGGGTGGCGGTGCAAGGCATGGCGCACGCGGACGAAGCTGGTGGGTTGTCGGGTGCACCGGTGCGCGAGGCCAGCAACCGCGTGATCCGCCATTTGCGTCAACAACTCGGTAGCCACTTCCCCATCATTGGTGTGGGGGGCATCCTCACAGGCGAAGACGCGGTTGAAAAAATAGCCGCTGGTGCGGATCTGGTGCAAATCTACACGGGGCTCATCTACAAAGGGCCCGCGCTGATCCAAGAAGCCAGTGACGCGTTGAAAAAGACAAACTAATCTCTGCTGTGCTTCCAATGTTCCAGCCAATTGGCTTTGTAGTTCTGCGCCAAGTCAGCTGAGCGCAACACCAACAAGTTTTCTGCGTTGCGGGTCTGCGCTGAATTGGTGAAGTTGAAGCTGCCCGTGATGACGATGTTGTCATCCACAATCATGACCTTGTTGTGGGCAATCGCATGGCTGCCGTCAAATCGCATACGAATGTTGTTGGTGGTGAATAATTCCACCACGTAGCGATTGGTAGATTCGCTTTTCTGATCCAGCAAAACTTGAATGCGCACGCCGCGCTCTTGCGCCTTCAGTAGGGCTTGGGCGATGCCATTGTGGGTGAACCCATAAGCCTGGACCAAGACCTCGCTTTGGCTTTGGTTGATCACATCGATCACCGCCGCTGCCACATCCGCTGGCGGTGTGAAATACAAACCCAGCACCTCGGCGCGAGCCAATGCGTCTGCTGTTGCTGGCGTTTCGACACCCGGGTTTTGTGCTTGGCTGGATGCAACACCCACAGAAAAAATCAAGAGCCAAAGTGGTTTCATCAAGGCCCAGTGAAAAGACCTGGCAACCAAGCAGAGGGTCGTGGAAACATCTGATGGGGCTTGACGCTTAAACTCTGAAGAAGATGTGCGACTGCTTTGCATGAGAGATTCTATGAACAACCCTTTGACGACAGATTTGAGCCCTGAAGACATGGCCATGGCCTTGGACCAGCACCCCGACTACAAAGTGCTCAGGCGCTTGGTCCCCCGGCAGGTGTTCCACCCAACAGCCCCGGGTCAAGTCTTGCAACGTGGCATCGTGCTGGACACCGAAACCACGGGTTTGAGCGTCGATGCCGATCAAGTGATTGAACTGGGCATGATCGTTTTTGAATTTGACCCTGTTCAGGGCACGATCCACCGGGTGATGGAGGTGTTTGATGAATTGGAAGACCCGCAACGCCCCATTCCCCCCGAAACCATTGCGGTGCACCACATCACCGATGACATGGTGCGCGGCAAATACATTGATGACGCCAAGGTGGATGCCATCGTGAAATCGGCAACCGTGGTGATTGCCCACAACGCATCCTTTGACAGACCCTTTGTGGAGAAACGATGGCCCGTGTTTGAAGGCAAACAATGGGCGTGCAGCATCAGAGACATCGATTGGAAAAGCGAAGGTGTGAGCTCAGCCAAATTGGAGTTTCTGTTGCAAACGCAAGGGGTTTTTTATGAGGCCCACCGTGCTGAAACCGATTGCTGGGCCTTGCTTGAGTTGCTGTCGGCGGTGCTACCGCAAACACAGCAACCGGCTCTCTTGACCTTGCTCGAGTCGTTGAACCAAGCCCAAGTCCGCCTGTACGCCACGGGTTCGCCATTCGACGCCAAAGATGCGCTGAAAACACGCGGTTACCGCTGGGCGCCAGAGATCAAATGTTGGCACCGCACCTTGGGCAGCGAGAAAGCGTTGCAAGAAGAATTGGATTGGCTCAAGCGCAAGGTCTACCAGGGCAAGCGCGCCAGTGTGGAAATTGAAAAACTGGGTGGCACCATCCGACATTCACAACGTCAGGGTGAAAAAACCATCCAGACGCTGTGAGTGATCAGTAGTTGACCAACTGCCAAGGCACATTGCACGTTGGAACCGTGGGGTAATACTGCTGTGCTGTTTGACAAAAATAGGCCACACGACCGGGGTCCAGCACGACGGGTGGCGAGACGATGACCGTGGCAGGCGGTGTGTATTGGTTGGCCCAGTAGATGGTGGTGCCCACGGCTGCTGCGCCGACCCACGGTGCCCAATTCCATCCGCGTCCATGATGTCGGTAGCCCCCACGGTAGCCATGATGGTGGTGTTGCGTTTGAATGGTCACCCTGCCGCGTTCAAAACCCTGCATTTGGCGATGAGACGCATCCGCCATGGCTGGCAAAGTGGCAGGCAGTAATAGCAAGGTGAACAGGCCCGAGAGGATTTTCTTCATGATGTGGTCCTTCATATTCAATCCTGTCAGCCCTCCAACAGGTTTGAAGTTAACGCCTTGGACCCGCATTTGGATGACGTTTATTGGCTTAAGATCTTGCGCATGCGCACACTTTCTTTCTTTTCTGCGGCCTCTGTGCTGAGTCTTTGCATGCTTGGCTCGGCCTGGGCTGAGGCCTATGTTTTTCCGGGTGTCCATCTGCATGATTTGCCCAACGCACTGCAACAAGCCTACAAGCATGAAAGACCCAACTTGGGTGAGATTGGGCGCTGTGTGGTGAGTTATGACAGCAACGTGGCGGAAGACAAAATGATCTTCACCTGCTCCATTTACGTCAAGATGTCTGCGGTGGCCGAGCGCAAAGCGATGGAACGGTGCGAAGCCATGCGGGCTTCAAAAGGCATCAAAAATCCGTGTCGCGTGGTGCACGAATAACCACGCTACACAGCGTCAGAGTTTGGTGCGTTTATGCACCAGGCCTTGAATAGCCAATGCGTAACCTTGGATACCCAAACCCGCCACCACGCCCAGCGCCACGGGTGAAATGAAGGAATGGTGGCGAAAGGCCTCGCGGGCATGCACATTGGAGATATGCACCTCCACCACGGGCAATGCCGTCCCTTTGATGGCGTCATGCAAAGCCACCGACGTGTGTGTCAGGCCGCCGGGATTGAAAATGGCTCCAAGCGCTTGTCCGGCCTGGACCAGCTTGCCAAAGGCATGGATCTTGTCAATCAACTCGCCTTCGTGGTTGCTTTGAAAACATTCAACGCCATAGCCCAAGTGCATGGCTGTTTCAGCACACAAGGTCTCCACATCGGCCAAACTGGCATGGCCATATTGCTCAGGTTCACGGGTGCCCAGCAGGTTTAAATTGGGGCCGTTGAGGACGAGGATTTTCATTTTTTGAGTATACGATGCAGGCTCATGGTCACGTCTTGGGCGTCACCACGTCCCAGACCCAGACACGCATTTCAGGAGCGGACATGATTCGACTGGTCGTTTTCGATGCCTACGGCACCTTGTTTGATGTCTATTCCGTCAGCGCTTTGGCGGAACGCTTGTTTCCTGGGCAGGGACAGGCGCTTTCCGTGTTGTGGCGCGACAAACAAATTGAATACAGCCGACTGATTTCCCTGAGCGATCCGCTCAACCCCATGGGCAGCCGTCATTACCAACCTTTTTGGGACTTGACGCGCTTGGCACTTCAATACGCTTGTCAACGCCTGAACCTGGAACTGACGCCTGCCAAACAAAAACAATTGATGGACCAGTACGCGCATTTGGAGGCTTTTCCAGAAAATGCGGCGGTGCTTGAAGCTTTGAAAGCGCTGGGCATGAAGTCGGCCATCTTGTCCAACGGCAGCCCCGACATGCTGCACGCCGCGGTCAGCAGTGCAGGCATGGTCGGTTTGATTGACAAAGTGTTGTCGGTCGACGAAGTACGCCAATACAAGACCTCGCCACAAAGCTATGGCTTGGTGGCTGACCACTACAAAATGGATGTGCGAGAAGTCTTGTTTGTCTCCAGCAACAGCTGGGATGCGCTGGGAGCCACCTGGTTTGGCTTTAAAAGTTTTTGGGTCAACCGACAGGGCTTGCCCTTCGAAACACTGGGGCCGCGTCCGACCCACAGTGGGCGCAGTTTGCGAGACATCTTGCCCTTGCTTTAACCGTTTCGCCGACTTTGCATGGCTGCTATCTAAAATACAGCCGCATGAAAAATAGCGTTTGTATGAGCCTGCTTTGGCTTCTTGGGATGGCAGGTGTGAATGTTCATGCCATGGGTTTTTTTGACAAGGAAGCCAAGTTGCGACAAACCGAACTCTCCGTTGCCGAGTTGCAGCAACTGAGCATCCAATCGGGATGGTCGAATGACGAACCTGACTTGATGATGTTTGAAGTGGGTAACAAGCTGAGCGGCCCCATCTTTTGCATTGGCGCCAGCTTTGAATTCAAGGGTGGTCAAAAACGCAACCAAGCGTTTGAACCCAAGCTGTATATCCCACCCAATGCGACTCGCCGTGTCAGCGTTCGCGGTATCGAGAAAAAAAATGTGAAGAACTTCAGCATGAGCTGCCTGTGCATGAAAGCCCATGCACAGGGCCCCTGTGAAAAAGCTTTCAATTAGGCATCAGGGTTGCTGGCTGAGCCCGCATTGGGATTGATGGCAGGGTTGCCTAAGGGCAGGTTGGGTTTGGGTGGGGTAAAGCTTGAAGAAGCAGGCGGGATGACAGGCGGGGCACCAACTTGCTGCATTTCGCCACGGAATTCACCGCCGCGCTCGATTTGAATTTGAGAATATTCCAATTTGCCTGAAACCTTGCCAGAGGCGCGGATGTGCAAGTGGTCACGGCAATGGATGACTTGGTGCAATTCGCCCTCGACCTCGATGCTGCGGGCCGTCACCTTGCCGGTGATCTTGCCGGACTGGCCAATGAAAATTTCTTCAGCAGTCAACTCACCGTCAATGGTTCCATACACCGTGGCTTTCTTGGGGACATTGAGTGTGCCCTTGAAGGTCACGCCGTTACCGATCACAAGGTTGTTGGATTGATCAAGATTGGTTGCCATAGAACGTCCCGCTGTAAAAGGTTGAGTCTGAAAATAGAGAAAAGCTGCCGTGCGGCCATTGTAGGTCAGCGTTTGGCAGGCTTTGTCTCGTAAGGCGCGATGCTGATCGCTTCCATCATATAGCCGCTCACACCTTGACTGGTGTTGACGCGGGCTTCCTTCAACTCCCCCTCTACCCACAGGACGTCCATGGATTCGGGCATTTTTTTGATTTTGCTGTTGGCCGTGGGGCGCACCAACACGATTTGGTTGGAGGGCGGCGGCGGCGTATGGATGCACGCGCCAAAGTAGGGGACCAACAAAAATTCTCGTTTGCTGTTGCGGTCGGCGTCCAGGGGCACGGCGTAACCAGGCAAGCGTACTTTCTGATTCACCTGGGATTTCACAATGGGCGCGTCATCCAATTTTTTTCGCAAGTCGGCCATGGCCTTGGTGGCCTCTGCGCTGCCATCGAGCAAGCCATTCAGTTTGCTCATTTTGGCCATTTCAGTGGTCATTTCCTTGACCCAGGCATCGGGCATCAAGTCGTTCCAGTCGATGGTTTTGTAGCCAGCTGTTTCCGCCCAACCGGGTCGAGCCAGTACCAAGCCTGCCAAGACCCACAAACATTGACGGCGCTGTAAATACGGGGCATTCATCTTCATCATCAGATCCAGTTAAACGGCCGGTGGATGCAAGCCATCCATCAGCGACAAACGATAAGCCTGCCATGCGGGCAGCACACTGGCCAACATGGCCACAGCGCTCAAGGCCGCCAAACTCAGCCATGCTTGCTGGGAAGGCCAACCAGGTTGCACCAACACACCAAACTGCACCCGCAACAGGTCTTGGGCGCCCCACATCAACCCCAGGCTGAAGAACTCACCCAAGGCGATGCCCAACAAGCACACCAGCATGGACTCTAACAAGACATACCCCAGCAAAGCCCTGGGCGCCACGCCCATGGCCCGCATGATGGCCAATTCTTTGCGTCTACCGGCCATGGCCACCAGCAGCACCGCTGCCACGCTCAGCATCGCACTGGCTGCCACCAACCCGCCCACCAGCACCAAGCTGTTTTCCACCACTTTGACAACCTGCCACAGTTCATCTAAGGCGACGCCCGGCAGCACAGCCATCAGCGGGTCTTGGTTGAAACTTTCAATTTTTCGGCGAACGGAGAACACCTCGGTGCGGTTGTGCAGCCCCACCCAAACCGCTGACAAACTGACTGGCTGCAGTTCCTTGGGCTCCAGTGTGGCAGCTTGACTGGCTTGGGCTGCTTGCAATGCTTTGGGTGAGATGCCTAAGCCCCAACCCTGGTGCATGGCTTCAAAGGTCTCCAAATTGACCAGCACGGACCTGTCGATGGGTGCGCCCGTGGCTTGCAAGATGCCAACCACCTTCAGCGGTTGATCCTCGTGGTCGGTGTCTTCGGGACCGCCGCCGGAACCGTGCGTCATGACCAACTGGTCTCCGAGTTGATGTCCAAAGCGACGTGCAACTTCAGCACCCAAGACCACTTCCTTCAAAGCGGCTGCTTGCTGCTGTGGGTCCCCAAAAGCGCGCCCTTGCGCCCATGTCAAACCCTGGCCTTGGCTTTTGAATTCGGTGAACAACGTGGCGGTGGTGCCCAAGACCGGATGGCCCTGGTAGGTGTCCCCCAGCTGGATTGGCACGGCCCAACGCACTTGCGGCATTGTTTGAATTTCTTGGAAGCCGTTGTAGCCCATGTTTCTGGACGGTCGGCCAATTTGAAACACGCTGTAGAGCATGAGCTCGGTGGCACTGCCGCGCGGCCCAACGATCAAATCGACACCGCTCAAGGCGTTGGAAAAACTGCGCCTGGCGTCTTCACGCAATTGCTGAACACTCAGCAAGATCAACACCGAGACGGCCACCGACACCGTGACCAACGCCAGCGCTTGCCGCCTGGACCAGGCACTTTGCCACGCCAAACTCAGCCAAAACTTCATGCGGCCTCCTGGGTCGGCCAAACATAGACTTGGTGAAAGCGATCTGCCAGGCGGGCGTTGTGGCTGACCATCACCACACTCGCGCCCTGCTGTTCGGCCGTGTTCAGCAGCAAATCTAAAAACTCCAATTGATTGGCGTCATCTAAAGCGGAGGTGGGCTCATCAGCAATGAGGAGTTGGGGCTGGCCCATCAAGGCACGCACGGCTGCCACACGCTGCTGCTGTCCCACCGACAACTGGTGCACAGGCTGGTGCCACAGTGACAAAGGCAAGCCCAAACGCTCGGCCAAAGACTGGGCTTGTGCCCGTGGGCTGCCCCAAACTTGGCTGGCCGCCGCCGCCCGACTGGCGAACAAACGGGTGGGCAACAAGGCGTTGGCAGCGACATCCAAAAACGGCAGCAAATTGAATTGTTGAAAAATCACACCCATGTGCTCGCCGCGCAAACGGTCACGCTGAATGGGCGGTAGCTCAGACAGGTTCTGCCCCAACACCTGACACCCCCCCTGCTGAACTTGTTGAACGCCTGCCAACAGAGACAGCAAAGTGCTTTTGCCACAGCCACTGGGGCCTTGAATGAACAGGTGTTGCCCCTGCGGCAATGTCAGTTGGGGAATGTGAATCAGTGGCGCCTGGCCGGGCCATGCGTGGGTGAGTTCAGACAGGTGCAGGGCCAACGGCATGGTTTACCAACGCAACACCGGGTCTTGGGTTTTGACGGTTGTGGCTCCTTGCCCTTTCGGCGTGAGCATGTCGACCTTCAAACTTTTCAAACGCGTGTGTTTTTTGAAAACAGGAAATTCAATCTGCTTGAGCTCCGCGGGTTGGCTGCAGGTGAAGGCCATGCTCAGGTCCAAATCGCTGTGGGTTGATTGCTTGCCCAAAAACAGATCAGACTGGGCTTGGACGCTTTTCAATTCACAACCCGCTGCTTTGGGCAGAATCAGCACATAGTCGGGCTGAGTGACCCCTGCTTGCAAGTCGGCCATGGCTTTCTTTTGGGCCGGCGTTTTGGGCAGATGTTCAAAGCCCAAAAGACTTTCCATCGGGATTTCAAAGTTGGCTTGGACCGTGTTTCCTTGAACCACCAACTCAAGCTGCCCTCGCCCATGTGAATGAGCGCTGTGGGCATGTTTG
>JACCDP010283674.1_pt1 | contig 17733 bp, 16 predicted proteins | sample 7445841 | NCBI WGS metagenome assembly JACCDP01 (sample SAMN15323441, study PRJNA562643) | freshwater metagenome | isolation source: river surface water | place: USA:Blue River Watershed | collected 2017-08-17
CCTCGCGTGCATCAATTCTTATTTTCGGTGGCGCGGTTTTGGTGATTTTCCTCATTGGAAGTTCACTGTATGAGCGAGCCAAGAGTAAGAAAGCTACCGTAACGCAATCAGCGGTGGATGCGCCTGCGCCTTATCCAGTACCCGAGCTTCCTATGAAAATCTCAACCTTTACTGTTCCAAGAGCGGAGCGCGAACGTGAGTGAATTAGAGCCAAAGCGTGCCATTGATGACGCTGCTAAAGAATCTATCCATATTCCAATAGATGGACCGGCACCACTATTCACCCAACTCAAGGGTTTCTGGACCACTTTCGCTGCTCAATTTAAGAAAGTGACAACTGTTCAATACCCAGAGGTGAAAGAGCCAACTGCACCTAGGTTCCACGGTCGCCATCAATTAAATCGCCATCCAGATGGTCTTGAAAAATGTATTGGTTGCGAACTTTGCGCGTGGGCATGCCCTGCAGATGCAATTTACGTTGAAGGTGCCGAGAACACTGATGACCAGCGGTACTCACCAGGTGAGCGATACGGCAAGGTCTATCAAATCAATTATCTCCGGTGCATTTTCTGCGGATTATGCATCGAAGCCTGTCCTACTCGTGCTCTCACAATGACCAATGAGTACGAATTAGCAGATGACTCGCGTAAGAAGTTAATTTTCGAGAAGGAAGATTTGCTTGCTCCACTTCGTAGTGGAATGTTGCAACCACCACATCCGTATTACCCAGGTACAGATGATCAAGATTATTACCACGGCCGAGTCACCGAAGCGCACCCTTCTCAGGAGCAAAAGTGAATATCGCCGCAATCGTAAATAATCAGACGCAAACTCCCGAAGCAGTTCTTTTCTTCATCCTGGCACCGATCATGGTCCTTTCAGCGCTAGGAATGCTCATCGTAAAAAAAGCTGTTCACTCCGCGCTGCTGCTAGCGGTCGTGATGGTGGGACTTGCAATCCTTTATATCGCTAACGAAGCGCCATTCCTAGGTATTGTGCAAATTGTCGTCTACACCGGCGCAGTCATGATGTTATTCCTCTTTATTTTGATGTTGGTGGGCGTTGATTCTTCCGACTCCCTCGAAGAGACCATTAAGGGACAGCGCATCGGTGGCGTTCTTGGTTCTATTGGCGTGGGCTTCTTATTGATCTCCTTGCTAAGTCGAGCAGATTTGGGTCGTGCGTACTCTGGTTTAGATCTTGTTAACAGTGAGGGAAATGTCCAAGCAATCGCACGAACGCTCTTCACTCGATATGTATGGGCATTCGAAGTAATTTCAGCGCTTCTTATTACAGCGGCGCTTGGCGCTATGGTTTTGGCGCATCGCGAGCGATTACTGCCACGTAAGAGCCAACGCGAACTTGCCGCAGAGCGAGTTCGACAGAGCGCAGTGCCTGTTGCTGGCTTACCTGGTCCTGGAACTTACGCCCAACACAATGCAGTTGATATTCCAGCGCTTCTTCCGGATGGCTCTCCAGCAGATGCATCTGTGTCAAAGGTGATTGCCGCGCGAGGCGAGTTAGCAAATCCGGCGGCCTACCGCATGAATGAAAGCGCCAAAGATAAAGAAGAAGGGGAGGAGTAGGAAACTATGTCACTAGATAATTACCTCTATCTCTCCGCTCTCCTTTTCACGATCGGTGCAGCAGGAGTTCTTATCCGCAGAAATGCAATTGTTGTTTTCATGTGTGTCGAGTTGATGCTTAACGCGTCGAATCTTGCCTTCGTAACTTTTTCACGAATGAATGGCAACATAGATGGTCAACTCTTTGCTTTCTTCACGATGGTCGTCGCGGCCTGTGAAGTAGTTGTTGGTTTGGCCATTATCGTCACTATCTACCGCTCTCGTCGCTCTGCTTCCGTTGACGATGCGAGATTGTTGAAGCTCTAATGAACGGAACCTCACAAATGCTCGTTTATCTCATCGCTATCCCGCTCTTCAGTGCAGCCTTCTTATTACTTGGAGGTCGCGCACTCGACAAAGTTGGACACATCATCGGAACGCTTGCCTCATCCGCTGCGTTCGTCGTTGGATTACTCGAATTCTTCGCGATGCTTGGGCGAGCGCCAGAGAATCGCGCCGTCACGCAACAGCTTTTCACATGGATTGAAGTGGGTAACTTCAACGTTGGAGCAACGCTCTTCCTGGATCAACTTTCAATGTGCTTCGTATTGCTCATTACCGGCGTAGGAACCCTCATTCATATCTATTCAATTGCATATATGTCACATGATCGCGACCGACGACGGTTCTTTGCATTCCTTAATCTCTTCATCGCAGCGATGTTGCTCCTAGTTCTTGGAGACTCCTACTTAAGTCTTTACGTAGGATGGGAAGGCGTTGGACTTGCCTCCTATCTACTTATCGGATTCTGGAATCAAAAGCCGGCTTATGCCACGGCGGCAAAGAAGGCCTTCGTTGCCAATCGCGTTGGCGATGTCGGATTATCACTAGCGGTCATGATTGCCTTCGTTCAATTTGGTTCAGTCTCATTTAGTGGAGTGGCTGAAGGGGTTGAAGCTGGCAAGGCAAGCTCCTTGGCGCTAAATTGCCTTGGCGCTGCGCTCCTGCTCGCTGCAGTTGGCAAGTCAGCTCAATTCCCACTCCAAGCATGGCTCGGGGATGCAATGGCTGGACCAACTCCAGTCTCTGCGCTAATTCACGCAGCGACAATGGTGACAGCTGGCGTCTATCTCATTTCACGTTCGCATTTTGTCTTTGATGTTGCCACTGTGGCGCAAACGCTCGTTCTCATTGTTGGTGCAATCACACTCCTCTTTGGTGCAATTATCGGTATGGCAAAAGATGACATTAAGAAGGCGCTTGCGGCATCAACCATGTCTCAGATTGGTTACATGATTCTTGCAACAGGACTTGGACCAGTTGGCTATGCCTTCGCGATGATGCACTTGCTTACCCACGGATTCTTCAAAGCAGGAATGTTCCTCGGTGCAGGTTCGGTAATGCATGGCATGAACGATGAAGTAGATATGCGCAAATATGGTGCACTTCGCAAGTACATGCCAATTACCTTCATTACTTTTGGCTTGGGATATCTTGCAATTATTGGCGTGCCGCCTTTCGCAGGTTTCTATTCAAAGGACAAAATCATCGAAATTGCTCTTGATGCCGGCGGAGCTAAAGGAATAATTCTTGGTTCGATAACGCTACTTGGTGCAGCAATCACTGCTTTCTACATGTCACGCGTCATGCTGATGACTTTCTTCGGCTCGAAGCGATGGGATGCTGGCACCCACCCGCACGAATCTCCGGCGCTCATGACGATTCCAATGGTCATCCTTGCTATCGGATCGGTCTCGGCAGGTTTCATTTTCAATATGGGAGATCGGTTCATTAAATTCCTTGAACCGGTCTTTCATAGCGAGCATGGCGAAGGCCATGGTGAGAAAGCACACCTAATTCCACCAATTGCAGTCTCTGCTCTTGCGCTTACTGCAGTTGCAATAGGAGTATCGATTGCAATCGCTAAATATGGTCGAGGGAAATCCATTCCAACTGTTGCACCAAGTGATGTTTCGGTCTGGACCAAAGTAGCTCGCCGTGACCTGCTCCAAGATGATCTCAACGAGGCGCTCTTTATGCGTCCCGGTCAAGAGCTAACCAAAGCATTGGCGATAGTCGACGATAAAATTATTGATGGTGCCGTGCGCGGGGTAGGTTCAATCACTCTGGATGTGGCATCTGGCGTGCGAAAGACTCAGACAGGATTTGTTCGTTCATACGCGCTATGGATTGTTGTCGGTGCCGTTGCAATACTTGCCGCGATTACGTTGGTGACGCTATGAGTTCATTGACAATTCTTGGACTGCTTCCACTTTTAGGTAGCGCTGCGCTTTTCTTGTTACCGAAAGATCGAGAGTTACTCGCTAAACAAGTTGCCCTTGGCGTATCGATATTGGTGGCGATTTCAGGCTTACTGATGGCCACTTCATTCGTCCGCGGCCAATCAACTCTGCAATTTGTTGAGAAATACTCATGGATACCTGCATTTGGGATCAATTATGGTCTTGGTGTAGATGGCATGGCGCTCTTACTCATCTTACTTGCGCTCATTCTCACTCCCATCGTGATGCTGGCATGCTGGCACGAAGCAGATGGTGGTCGATGGAGCGTTAAGACATTCTTTGCACTATTACTGATTCTTGAAACCATGATGATTGGCGTTTTCGCAGCTACCGATATTTTCCTTTTCTATCTCTTCTTTGAAGCGATGCTCATTCCGGTCTATTTCTTAATCGGTGGATATGGCTCAGGGGAGCGAGCTGCGGCGGCAGTTAAATTCTTGCTCTATTCGCTCTTTGGTGGCCTGCTCATGCTTGCCTCGATTATTGGGCTGTATGTGGTCAGCGCCGATCAATTGGGAGCGCCAACCTTTGATGTTGTCGAGTTGTCGAAGCTCAGCCTCAACAATCAGACAGAGATTTTGTTATTCCTCGGATTCTTTATCGCCTTCGCTATCAAAGCTCCACTTTGGCCATTCCATACTTGGCTACCTGATGCGGCGAAAGCGGCTACCCCAGGAACCTCAGTACTTCTCCTTGGAGTGCTCGACAAAGTAGGCACGTACGGAATGATTCGCTTCTGTCTTACGTTATTCCCAGATGCATCGAAGCAACTTGGACCGACAATTATCGTGCTCTCTTTGATATCAATCTTCTATGGCGCGTTCCTTGCGATATGGCAGAGCAATGGAGATATCAAGCGATTGATCTCTTATACATCTATTTCGCACTTTGGTTTTATCACGCTAGGAATCTTCGCCTTCACCGCGCAAGGGCAATCGGGATCAATTCTCTACATGGTCAATCATGGATTTTCGACTGCAGCGCTCTTCCTTATTGCGGGCTGGATGATTGCTCGCCGTAACTCTTCGAAGGTTCAGGATTTCGGTGGTTTGCAACGCGTTACCCCACTCTTGGCATGGTCCTTCTTCATTGCAGGTATGTCGAGTTTGGCCCTTCCTGGCCTCTCCTCATTCGTCAGTGAATTTCTAGTTCTGGTCGGAACATTTGTGAATTATCCACTCGCTGCTGTGATAGGTACTCTCGGAATTATTCTGGCAGCGCTCTACATCTTAATTCCTGTGCAACGTTCTCTACACGGTCCGACAACGCCTGGCAATGAAAATCTAAAGGATTTAAATCTCCGCGAGAAGATTGCTATCGCACCAGTAATTGCAGTAATCATCTTCTTCGGATTCTTCCCACAAATTCTTTTAAACATCATCAACCCTGGAGCGCAAGCATCAGTCTCTGCACTCAATATAGGAGGAGATAAGTAATGCCCGCTCCCAAAATTGAGTATGGAATTCTCGCTCCAGTACTAATTGTTCTTGCCTGCGCCGTCATTGCGGTGCTTGTGGAAGCTTTTGTCTCACGTCGCTATCGCTATGTAGCCCAGACTTCGTTGAGCTTTGCCGCGATTGCACTTGGCTTTCTCGCAGTAGTACTTAATAGAAATACTTCGGGCCGTTTTGCAGAAGGCTCAGTAGCGGTCGATGGCGTGGCAATCATCCTGCAAGGAACAATTTTGATTTTTGCACTCCTTGGCTTGTTATTAATTGCCGAGCGCGGTTTCCAATCCTTCACTGCGCAAGCTGCTGCGCTCCCTGGCTCTGCAGATGAACAACGGGCGCTCGCTTCGGGGCTACAACAGACTGAAGTTTTCCCATTGACGCTCTTTGCTGTTGGTGGCGCGCTGCTCTTCCCGGCCGCTAATGACCTGATCACGCTCTTCGTCGCGCTCGAAGTCCTCTCGCTTCCGCTTTATCTGATGGCAGGACTCTCGCAGCGCCGTCGCCTCCTCTCGCAAGAGGCGGGATTGAAGTACTTCCTGCTGGGAGCCTTCTCATCAGCCTTCTTCCTCTTCGGATCTGCATTCCTCTATGGATATGCCGGCACCACAACTTTCGAGGGAATCGCCAGTGCAATCCGCACATCACCAGGTAACGACCTTTATCTCTTAGTGGGATTGTCGATGCTCACCGTTGGTTTGCTCTTCAAAGTTTCGGCAGCGCCATTCCATTCTTGGACCCCTGATGTGTATCAAGGTGCACCGACCCCCATCACTGCCTTTATGGCGGCAGTGACAAAAGTCGCGGCTTTCGGAGCATTCCTTCGAATTTTCTACGCAACTATCGGCGGAATGGTTTGGACCTGGCGTCCGGTACTCGTAGTTATCTCAATTCTTACGATGGCAATCGGAACGATAATTGCGATAGCGCAAAAAGATGTAAAGCGCGTACTGGCTTACTCCGCTATTGCACACTCTGGATTCTTGCTTACTGGCATTGTTGCATTTAATAAATCTGGACTCGATGCGACTCTGCTTTATCTTGTGACGTATGGCTTTACTACAGTCGGAACTTTTGCTGTTGTAACGCTTGTTCGAGATGCTGGTGGCGAAGTCACCGATCTCAATCGCTGGAGTGGTCTTGGTAAGCGTTCACCGCTAATTGCAGGAATTTTCACGCTATTCCTTCTCGCACTTGCAGGTATTCCACTAACCTCTGGTTTCGTTGGAAAATTTGCGATTTTCTCAGCTGCCTATGAGAGTGGAAATATCTCAGTGGTGATTGCAGGTGTGCTCGCCTCGGCGGTCGCTGCATTCTTCTACATTCGAATTGTGGTCTTGATGTACTTCAATGACCCACAAGAGGATGGCACATCAGTTGTGATTCCTTCACCAGTTACCGCCTTGACGATTGGTAGCTGTGCCGTAGCGACATTGGTCCTCGGAATCTTCCCGCAGCCAGCGATCAATATGATCAATTCGCTGGCAACTTTTGTTGCTGGATAGCGGTTACTAGTGGTTAGGTTGCCATCGCTTGCACCAGAGGTAGAGCGCGACTTAAGCGAGCGAATGGAAGCGGTAGAGCGCTTTTTATTTAACCATGCTGCAGGTGAATTTCCCTTTGCAACTGAAACATCACGACATCTGATCTCCGCTGGGGGAAAGCGCTTTCGCCCGATGCTCACACTTCTTGCATCAAATTATGGGGACTCAACGAGAGAAGAGATCATCAAAGCGGCTGTTGTTGTGGAGCTCACGCATTTGGCAACGCTTTATCATGATGATGTAATGGATGAAGCGCCATTGCGTCGCGGTGTCGAAAGTGCGAATAAAAGGTGGGGCAATTCAGTTGCGATTCTCACGGGCGATTACCTCTTTGCAAAGTCCTCACTATTACTCGCCGACCTTGGTCCTGACGCAGTACGTCATCAAGCGATGACATTTGAGCGGTTAGTTGTTGGTCAGATTATGGAGACAGAAGGGCCACAAGGTGGCGAGGACCGCTTAGGCCATTACATCAAGGTGGTCACAGAGAAAACAGGCTCTTTATTTGGGTTATGCGCTAGATATGGTGGATATCTCTCGGGCGCTAAACCTGAAATTGTTGAAACCCTCGTGCGATTTAGTGAAGAGCTGGGGATTGCCTTCCAACTCGCTGATGATGTAATTGATATCGAAAGCTCATCTAATCAATCTGGAAAAACTCCTGGCACTGATTTGCGTGAGGGCGTTCCCACCCTTGTGACATTGTTAGTGCAACAGATGGATCGCCCAGAAGATGAGCGATTGCTTGCGCTTCTCGCTGGGCCGATTCTTGATGAGGGCGATGTGAGATATGCGTTGGAACAGCTCCGTAAGCATGTGGCGCTTGAGGAAGCCAAGCGCATCACGATGCAATATGCCGAGAGCGCACGAAAGATGCTTTCAACGTTGCCGCTCAATGGCACAACGGAGGGTCTACTAAGCCTGTGTGATGCCCTGGTTTCCAGGTCTTCCTGATCGGACCATGTCAGTAGCGAGCACGCTCAATGCGAGCCAAATAGTAAGAAAGCCGATCCACCGAGAACCAGACATCGCTTCATGATTGATAAAGACTCCAACGAGAAACATAACTGTTGGCGTGATGTACTGCATGAGGCCGAGAGTGGTGAGCGGTAATCGCACTGCAGCGTTGTTAAATGCTAGTAGTGGTAACACAGTTGCAAGACCTGCCGTTGCTAGCCCTAACGAAATCCATAACCCAGATCCAAATTGCGCTTCTCCTTGAATTTCAAGTCGCGTTAGGTAAAAAATAGTTGGGATCGAGGCAAAGATAGTTTCAATGGCAAGTCCGATGAGTGGATCCACCTGAAGCTTCTTTTTGATGACGCTATATAAGCCCCAAGTACAAGCAAGTCCCAGGGCAATCAGTGGAAGTTGGCCATAGTCGTAGGTAAGGGCAATCACTCCAATTGCGGCGATTCCAACGGAAAGCCATTGGAGTTTTCGCATCTTCTCCCGAAGGATAATGACGCCAAATGCAACATTCATCAGTGGGGTGATGTAGTAGCCCAATGAAGATTCGACGATGCGATCGACGGTGACCGACCAGATATAGATCGCCCAGTTCCCCGATACTAAACCGGCGGTGAGGGCAAGCAATATAAACATTCGTGGGTTACGTAAAATTGCAAGCGCTGCTTTGATCTCATTACGAAAAGCGAGTGCGGCCCAACAGACTAGAAGTGACCAAATCGCGCGGTGTGAGATTATTTCGAAAGCGCTCGCTTGACGCATCCAACCCCAATAGATTGGTAACGCGCCCCAGATAACGTAAGCGAACAAGCCATAGAGCAACCCACTCTGTTGTTTGTTCACCTATCCACCTTTTGGCCTTCGGCTAGTTATCGGTAATTTGTGAATTGAGGTGCGAAGTCCCAGGTTTCAGCTTTGACTAGAGCAATTGCCTCTTGGAGATCATCGCGACTCTTGGAAGAGACGCGGAGCTCTTCGCCTTGGATCTGAGTCTTTAGTGATTTAGGGCCACTGTCGCGGAGAAATTTTGCGAGCTTCTTGGCATTCTCCGTGGAGATACCTTCTTTGATTTTTACGGTGATTTTGTACAACTTACCTGAGGCTTGCGGCTCGCTAGCATCGAGATGTTTCAGAGAGACCCCACGCTTTACGCATTTTTCTTTAAAGACATCGAGGGCAGCCTTTGCGCGCTCTTCGCTACCTGATTCGATAGCAACGATATCGGTCCCGCTCATAGCAATTTTGGTCTCAGTTCCCCGGAAGTCGAAGCGGGTACCCAATTCGCGATCGGCTTGATTGAATGCGTTATCAAGCTCCATCCGGTCTACTTTAGAAACAATGTCAAAACTTGAATCAGCCATCTCTTCCTCCAATTCACCAAAGTCTATAGGCTTTTTCATATGGCTGTGACCCGTGACGATGCGCTCCAACTTGATATGCAGGATGGGCTTGCGCGATACCGGTCGGAATTTCTCATAGCTGACCCAGAACTCTGTTACCTTGATGGTAATTCGCTTGGGCGGATACCAAAGCGAACTATCGATGCGTTACAGCACTTCCTTGTCGATGAATGGGGCGCAAAGATCGTCGACGGCTGGGCAGATTGGATTGATGAGGCGTCACAAACCGGTGATCTCATTGGCAGGAGCGCGCTTGGCGCAGCAGCAGGACAGGTACTTGCCTGCGATACGACCTCGGTTAATCTCTATCAATTATGCAGCGCGGCAATTAAAGCACGACCTAGTCGGAAGAAAATCATCACGGATGCTGCAAATTTTCCGACCGATAGATATATCTTGCAAGGCCTTGCAAAAGATCACGATCTTGAATTAATCATGATTGATAACGAATCAAATGGCTTAGCAGTACATGAACGAATCACACCAGAAATTCTCGCTAAGTACCTTGATGATGATGTTGCGCTAGTTTCACTGCAAGTTATTCAATATCGATCGGGTGCGCGCTCTGATATCAAAGCGCTCACTGACTTGGTACGAGTACATGGCGCGCTTTTGGTCTGGGATGCTTCCCATGCAGTTTGTGCGATTGAAATGGATTTTGATAAAAATGGCGTTGATCTTGCTGTCGGTTGTACATATAAATATGGAAACTCTGGCCCGGGCGCACCTGCTTGGCTTTACGTGCGACAAGAGCGACAACGCGAACTCCACGTTCCCATACAGGGATGGTTTGCGCAGCGCGAACAATTTGAGATGGGAGCTAACTTTGAACGGAGCGAAGAGATGCGCGGATTTCAAATCGCGAGCCCATCCATCATCGGCTTACGGGCAATCAATAGCGCTTTCAAGATGATTGAAGAGGCTGGTATCTCGGCCATTGAGGAGAAAGCGCGTGCCGGAACATCTCTGATGATTGAACTATTTGATCAATGGTTGGCCCCGCTTGGATTTGAACTTAATACCTCGAGAGAGCCATTTGAGCGGGGTGGCCACATCTCTCTTAGGCATGAAGAGGCGAAACGAATTAGCGTTGCACTTCGCAAGTTCCAGAAAGTGATCCCCGATTATCGGGTGCCCAACCAATTGCGGTTAGCCATCTCTCCGTTAGCAACCTCGTATCTTGAGGTATATGAGGGCTTCAGCCGAATTCGAGATAGCGTAATGAAGGAAGAGTTTTTGCAGATTGATTCGGTTTCGAGGAGGGTCACCTAATGTCCCTAAGGTTTCGTCGCTCCATCAAGTTGATTCCAGGAGTCCGACTCAATTTCAGCAAGAGCACAATTGGGCTCTCTGTAGGCGTACCCGGCGCTCGAGTAAGCGTGAATTCACGAGGAGATGTGTACACCTCAGCCGGCATTCCTGGCACCGGGCTTTACAACGTCGAGCGGAGCTCCCTGCGCGGTTCACGTTCGCGAGGTCGCGCAAAAAGCTTTGAAGAAGAGATTCATATTCCAATACGACCACCAAAACCAAGTCTTTTTGCCATGGGGAGAGAGCGAAACTTCTTCAAATTTCTTGGCGAACATTTTGAAGGAGAGAATGTTGCACCTGGTAAAGCGACTATTGATCGGGCGCTTGAATTAGCGGAGAAGTATCGACGAATTAAATATTCATACTTGGCTTTAGCCTGCTTAGTTGGTGCGCGTAACGATAAAGATTTTCCAGATTTACTAAAAGTTAGCGCTGAAGTTTGGCAAAATCGAAATGAAGCTTTTGGAACTTTTGAAGCACGGAAGTATTTTCGGCAGATGAAGATTGAGCTTCCTATTTCTACAGGAATTTCTTATATTGATTCTTTTGGATTGACCGCCTTTGGATTTCTGTACGCCGAGGTACTTCAGGAGTCGAATCAAGGTGAAGTGGCGTTCAGAGTTCTCGAAGAGATGCCAACAACGCAATTAAATGCGGTCTCAGCGGTGGATATTGAACTCACAAGTGGAAAATTTCAGGATGTTCTCGATTCAACAGAAGAGTTAGAACTTGAGGATGAGGCCACTGGAATGCTTTTTATTATGCGTGCTGCGGCACTATCCCAATTGGGCTTCCACGATGGTGCTTTGGAAGCTATAAAGAAAGTTGTTGCTAAGAGAGCACTCGATGAAGAGGTCCGCAATCGAGCGCTCTGGGAGCGAGCAAATATCCTCGAACGCCAAGGGAAAAGATCGCAAGCGCTTAAGGAGCTTGAGAAGATTGTTTTGGCAGATAGCAAATATCCTGAAGTGATGACGCGAATTACCAATCTGCGTGCAGCGACACAAAGCGGGGAGTAATTCCTCGAGCGTGTCTTTCACTTATTTTTAGCCGCAGAGACGAGAGAATATGAGTCGGCCCCTGGAAGTATCAGTTCCAGGGGCCTCAACTCTTCGCCGGCGCGCATCTCCTTCGGCATTCACCACGCGATGTGAGCTGATCCTTACATCACACCTGCGGTGTAACTAGTTGCCTAGCTACGCACAATGGGCGCCTTCTACGGCTCGAACCTTCCGTATTCCAACTCCGCGATGATCAGTTGCGTTTTACATAGATATTGCTATCTCTGTAGTTGTTATCCGATCCGACACTTCACTGATTTCCTTTTGTCTACTCTCAATGAAGTTAGGTAATTTCTACTCCTCCCCAAATAGTGGCGCAAGGGGGTTTTACTCACGATTTTCTGAAGGTGAAGTTGAGGGTTCCAGTTGGAAAAGGGGAGCTGTTCCAATGGAAAATCGAGGTAGCAGGGCTCACAAGGCGCCAGAGTAGACCAGGGGTGCAGAGATTATTACCCTTGAAGTTGAGCGAAAGAGGTCCCATGTCGGATATTGCAGGCGGGCTATCCCTGAATAAAAAAATGCATGCCCTCCCTCTCGACGAGCGGAAAAGTTTGGAACGTATTCAAGACCGGGTGCTCTGGCTATCAACTCGAATGATTGATCACGCCAATCGTGAACGCGAAAACCTTGATGGATTAAAAGTCGGTGGCCACCAAGCTTCGAGCGCCTCAATGGTTTCCTTGATGACAGCTCTCTACTTTAATTATTTAGATAGCGAAGACCGAGTCAGTGTGAAGCCACACGCTTCTCCGGTTTTCCATGCAATTCAATATCTATTAGGAAACCTCGATAAGAAGTACTTAACTCAACTTCGCACAGCAGGTGGTCTGCAAAGTTACCCCTCGCGCACCAAGGACCCGGATATAGTCGATTTCTCTACCGGCTCGGTTGGATTAGGGGCAGTAGCACCACTCTTTGCTGCGGCGACTCGGCGCTACATCGATGCGCACTTTGGTGCACGTCCTCACTCCAGATTTGTCGCAATTATTGGCGATGCCGAACTTGATGAAGGAAATATTTGGGAGGCGCTAGCAGATCCAGCGACAGATGGCTTGGGTAATGTGATGTGGATTGTAGATTTCAATCGCCAATCGCTCGACCGAGTTATTCCGGGAATTCGGATTGCACAATGGCGCGCTCAATTTGAGGCAGCAGGTTGGCATGTTCGGGAAATCAAATATGGATCTCGCCTCGAAGAGGCATTTGCGAAAAGCGGAAGCGAACCTTTTAAGAAGTGGTTTGATGATATTCCAAATGAGCAATATCAATCTCTCTTTGGGTTAATTCCATCTGAAGCGAGAGTGCGATTCCTTGAAGGTGCGCCAGTAGGTGCAGCAGAATTCCTCGCTAACTACGAAGATCAAGAGTTATTTGAAATTCTGACTGACCTGGGTGGGCATAACGTCGATTCGCTGCTCGAAGCATTTGCGGAGTGTGATTCTGTTACTGATCGACCGAGCGTCGTCTTCGCCTACACCATTAAAGGTTGGCATCTGCCGATAGCTGGTGATCCAAGAAATCACTCCGCTCAAATCTCGGAGTCGCAGATAAACGATTTGCGAAGCAGAGTTGGTTTAACGTCAGCAAATGAGTGGGAGCGCTTTGAACCGGGGAGCGCCGAGGATGCGCTCTGCCAGGCTCGTCGGGTTGCGTTAGCACGTCCTGAACCTGCCGTTGAGGAGAAGATTGCCATCCCAATTACCACGGGGGTAAAAGGCGCTGGCAAATCATCAACGCAAGAGATTTTTGGCCGCGTATTAAGTGAGATAAGCCGCGACGAGAAAATCCGCCCCTATTTAGTGACGACAGCTCCCGATGTTGCAACATCGACAAATCTTGGCGGCTTTATCAATCGCGCAGGGGTATTTCATCCAGAGCAGCGCCGTCGCTGGAACGAAGATCCGATTTTGAAGTGGGCCGAAGGACCCTCTGGACAACATATCGAGCTTGGCATCAGCGAGATGAATTTATTCAGCCTTCTTGGACAGTTGGGAATCTCCAAAGACTTACATGATCAATCTTTGATTCCGATTGGAACTGTTTACGATCCCTTTGTATTGCGCGGTCTCGATGCCTTTATATATAGCGTCTACTCAGGGGCAAAATTTATTGTCACTGGAACTCCATCAGGAATCACGTTGGCACCCGAAGGTGGCGCTCATCAATCGACTATTACGCCATCGGTTGGAATAGAACTTCCTGGTGTCGTATTAATTGAACCTGCATATGGACAAGCGTTGGATTGGCTCTTCTGTGATGCGGTTGCACACGTTGCAGGAAGTAAAATTGATACCACTCCAGATTTACGACCCAATGAATTAGCTTTCTACTTCCGACTCACCACACGGTCTATAGATCAGAGTCCATTCGCAAATGCCCGTGAACGCCTCGGCGAAGCAACGCTCCGTTCTCAAGTACTCGCTGGCGCTTATCGTTTAGTCGATGGTCGAGTAGCGCTTGCGAAGAGCGAAGATTTTCACGCCCCAACCGTCCACCTTGTTGGATGCGGTGCAGTAATGCCGGAGGTATTAGAAGCAGCTGCGGAGCTTGCAAACGAAGGCGTCATTGCACATGTGGTAGATGTAACGTCACCAGGACGTCTTTATGGAAGTTGGCAGCGAACGTTAAAGCAGGGAATTAGAACGGCAAACACCCCTTCCTTCCCTGGCGCAATGCGTCCGATATTTACCGAACGCGCGCCAATTGTTTCGATACACGATGGTTCATCTCATGCACTGGCTTGGTTGGGGTCAGCGCTAGGTGCACCACAAGTTGCGATGGGCGTAGATAGCTTTGGACAGTCAGGAAATATTCCAGACCTCTACAAAATTCATGATCTTGATTCAGGATCAATCGTCAATGGCGCCCTCGCAGCGCTTAGCCTCAATTCCTAAAAAATAGGGCTATTTCCAGGAATTACTGAGGCTCTCTAATTCCGGGGTATAGTTTCGCTACTCAATAGCCAATGGCGGGTTGCCCGAGCGGCCAATGGGAGCGGACTGTAAATCCGCCGGCTCTGCCTTCAGAGGTTCAAATCCTCTACCCGCCACCATTGCTATGATGGAAGTCGTACCTCTTAAAGAGAAGAAAGAATAGGTCTCGAATGAAGAAAATAGCGCTACTCATTGCTCCGCTGCTCGCGCTCTCGCTCGCACTAACTGGCTGCGGCAAGAAAAATGCAGAGAGTGAATCCGCATCTGAACAGGTAAACGATACGCAGGCCAATAAGTTGACCGAAGATCAGACTGATGGCGCTCTAGTGTCAATCAAGGGCGTCTTTGGCGAGACTACCGCTATTGAAGGCGGTATCGATGTCACTGTTTCTCAACCACAGAATTTCGTTCCAAGCGCCGATGCGCAGAACTACACTGAAGAGCTAACAGTGAACGCTATGGAAATCACTATCAAGAATGGCGCATCAGAGGATCTTGATACCTCATCCATCGTTTTCTCCGCTGACTCTGGCGTTAACACTTGTTTGGAAATCGTAGATCCAGCAAATGGCTATGAAGGTGTACCAGTAGTCATTCTTCCTGTTGGCGAAACAATCTCCTTTAAGTATGCAACAGGTTGCGTAGGCAAGCCGGGCGAGAACTTAGTAGTGAAGACCTGGTTCTCCGCTGCAAAGGTTAACTTTGAAGGAACCATCGCGTAACTTCCAAAAGAAATTACAAAAGGCGGGTAGTAAAAGCTACTCGCCTTTTTCTTTAAGTTGCTTCTCCTCAATCTCTACAATTTTCTTGAGAAGAATTTTCATCTCTTCTTGCTCTTCATGAGTGAAGGCATCGCGGTTAACAATTAGTTTTGACGCGAACGAAGCAGTGATCATTGGCACCAAGAAGAGAATCATGATTAAGAGGAGAGTGATGGCAGTAATTCGACCGCCCAAGCTCACTGGATACATATCGCCATATCCCACGGTGGTTGAGGTGATCAAAGCCCACCAGAGTGAGTCAAGGATGTTCTTCTTCTCAAATATGGCGTAGGAAATTGAGGCGAGAAATAGCAGCGCCAAGGAGGTGATAACAAGAAGGCGCGGCGAGTTTGCCACCTTCACGAAGAGGTTGGAGAGTGATTTCATATCCAGAATTTAGCCTCGGCTCAGCGCAAATGTCTATCACCGCAGCGTCCCAGGTATGCTTTCGGCTATGGCAAAAAAGGCAGCCCCGAAGTTGGCTAAAACAAAAGTAAAGCGTCGCTTCCCTGGATTTAAAGAGCTTGCTGGTTTGATGCGTTTTCGCAAACCCATCCTCAGTCCGAAGCGCCGTCGCCTTGCCCGCGCCTTGACCATCTGGGATTTACGAAAGATAGCAAAGCGTCGCACCCCACAAGCGCCATTTGATTACACAGATGGTTCCGCTGAGAGCGAGAGTTCACTTGTGAGAGCGCGCGAAACTTTTGAAAATATTCAATTCCATCCCAAAGTTTTAATAGATGTCTCAAAAGTTGATCTATCTGTTGAAATGCTCGGCCAACGCCACTCAATGCCGCTGGGAATTGCGCCGACTGGTTTTGCTCGGATGATGCAACACGAGGGCGAGCGAGCAGGCGCTGCTGCAGCGCAGGCTGCTGGTGTTCCCTTCTGTCTCTCGACCCTCGGAACAACTTCAATTGAAGAAGTAGTGAAAGCAGCACCTGATGGGCGAAACGCTTTTCAGTTATATATGTGGAAAGACCGAGAACGTTCTATGGAATTAGTCCATCGCGCCGCAAAAGTAGGCGTTGATACATTGGTGCTTACAGTCGATGTTCCTGTTGCTGGAGCGCGCCTTCGAGATACTCGAAATGGCATGACTATTCCTCCATCTATTTCGACTAAGACCATTCTCAACGCGATTCCACGTCCGGCATGGTGGCTCAACTTCCTCACAACTGAGCCACTGAAGTTTGCATCTCTAGATTCCTGGAAGGGCACTGTTGCTGAACTGATGGATTTCGTATTTGATCCAACGATTAGTTATGAAGATCTTCGATGGATTCGTAGCCAATGGAGTGGCAATCTTGTCGTCAAGGGAGTTCAGCGGGTAGATGACGCTATTGCAGCAGTTGAAGCTGGCGCCGATGCCATCATTCTCTCTAATCATGGCGGTCGGCAGATGGATCGATCGGTTGTTCCCTACACCTTGATCCCCGATGTTGTCGCTGCAGTTGGTAAACGTGCAGAGGTCCATATGGATACCGGAATTATGCATGGTTCAGATGTCATCGCGGCAATCGCATCAGGAGCGAATTTCACTTGGGCTGGACGCGCATATTTATATGGCTTGATGGCAGGCGGTCGCGCTGGAGTTGATCGAGCGCTCGAAATCTTGCGGATGCAGATGCTTCGTACGATGAAATTACTCGGTGCACGTGATCTCTCTGAATTAAATCCAGATCACGTCTCCTACCTACGAAAGATGTGACCAAACCTGCAGATCGTGTAACCCATCTGCTCTTCCTTGTGCTTTGCGCAGCGTCCCTTCGTAGTGGAAGCCTGCATTTTTGAGAGCCCGTTGCTCGGCAATATTTGTCACATCAGTTGAAGCCTCAACGCGAATACAGCCTTGGCTATGCAATTCTTGAGCAAGGAGCCGTTGCGCGATTGAACCAATACCTTGATTACGAAACTCCTCAATCAAACTAATTCCAATATTCATTGCTTTGGAACCCTGGGTTGGTCCATACCAAACTGCATGAGCAGAGAGATTGCCAACTTCACGCCATTGCCCAGCAATTTTTGCCTCAATCAGCCAACGGAGAATCTCCATTGATTTGGCTTCCTCAGCGGTTTCGCCCCAATTGTCATACTCACTTGTAGCGCGTTGCAGCGGGTAATCTCGCGCAATTTCTCGAATGGTGACCTCTAGCGGCATATCACTATTCGCGCTTTCAGGACTTATTTCTAGATTCCGCTAATTGCAATCATGGCCACAAGTCCAACGAGAATAACAAGGGTCACGATTCGCCGCGTTCGATTACTCATTTTTAGAGCTTATCTACGACGTACTCAATACAAGTAGTAAGTGCAGCAACATCCGTTGGATCAACTGCGGGGAACATTCCTATTCGCAATTGGTTTTTGCCAAGCTTGCGATATGGCTCGGTATCGACAATGCCATTTGCCCGAAGAACTTTGGCAACAGCAAGCGC
>JACCDP011529403.1_pt1 | contig 17731 bp, 15 predicted proteins | sample 7445841 | NCBI WGS metagenome assembly JACCDP01 (sample SAMN15323441, study PRJNA562643) | freshwater metagenome | isolation source: river surface water | place: USA:Blue River Watershed | collected 2017-08-17
CCCTGACGATGACGGCGGCCTTCTCCCCAGTCTTCGCAGATCGCTTAACCTCGGAGACAATCCGGTTATAGGCGATTATTTGTTCATCCAACAGCACGTAGCGCGAGTCATCTCTAACCACCCTATGAATTTCCTCTAGCAGCTTCTTGCTCGGCTTAGCCTTACTCTGAATAATCTCGTCTACGACCCTGCCGTCGTCGCCGCGGGGCACTAAGTCGTTCAAGTACTCCACCAGTTTCTCGACATCATCTTTGCTAAAGACTGGGTTCTTGGCCACAACCGCTTTGAACTTTTCATCGAAAAGAGGATCTGGCTGCTCCAATGAGTAGTTATGGAGAAAAGAACATGCGCTTAGTCGGATGGCTGAGTTCCCTTCGTGCAATACCTCAAGCTGATCGGTGAGGTACTGCCTATAGTTTCCGACCTGAACCGATGGATGAAGCACATCTCGGTCACGCTGCCCTACGAACGTGACCACCTTATCTCCATCTCCTGCCTCCGTTTTTTCCCACTGCTTTAATTCGATGATAACGGCCTCCTTCTTCTTGTCTACGGATAGCCCAGAAATCATGAAATCAAGTCGTTTGGAGGAGCCAGGCAGCTGGTACTCGATGCCGACTCCATGATTCCTTAATCCTGACATCCCAACAACGAGCGCCATTGCCCGGAGAGAGTTCTGCCATGACCGCCTTTCGGCTACGGATGGGCCGTAACCCATCTGACGCTTAAAGGACTCCTCTAGCCTGTCGACAATGGCGTTCTTCGTCGTTTCAATGACGAACTCCTGGGATGTTCCTTGATAAAGCAGCACGCCGAAATAGTCTCTCGTTAAACCCTTCTAGCAATTCTATTGTAAACAACTATGTCCGACATTTACGAACTTCAGAATGAAGCCTTAGCGTTCCGTGATGCCCGAGACTGGGCACAGTTCCATAACGCAAAGGACCTTGCCGCCGGCCTATCGATCGAAGCTGGCGAACTATTAGAATGCTTTCTCTGGAAGGACGCCAAATCAGCAGATCCAGCTCAGGTTCGCGAAGAGCTCGCCGACGTACTGGTCTACGCCCTGCTGCTCGCACATGAGGCTAAGGTCGATCTTCCTTCGGCCATACGAGAGAAGCTCGCGAAGAACGCCTTGAAGTACCCCGTCGATAAAGCAAAAGGGCGGGCCGATAAGTACGATCAGCTTTGATCATCTCTTGAGACGTTTGCCCATATAGTAGAACGACCACATTTGGCTCATCGCGGGGGCCGGGTCGACCTTAAGACGGATTAGCGCCTTATGTACCTTTTCGAGGTGCTTTTCAGTGATGCGGAGTAACGGGTTCAGATGGGGGAACCAAGCCTTGGGAGTCAGGTAGCCGGGGATACCCTCGATGTACTTCAGCTCGTGGGAAGTAGACTCCGCCAGGCCTTTGACGCCTGCAGCGAGTTCGTCCATAGACTTAGAGAGAGCCTCGGCGGCCTTTTCGGCTTCCTTCTTCGGGTTGGCGCTACGCTCGGCCTTACGGCGGAGGTATTCCTCAAAAGCGCTTGGGCGGTCCTCCACGAGGCCGTCGACCTCAGGCCTGGCTGCCTTAGGCTTAACTTTCTTCAGCCAGGTAAGCGCGTGGGAGATGATTGCACGCATTGCCAGGAGCTCCCAGGCGGGTTCGGAATCGGACTTCGCTCCGGGCTTCGGGCTCTTGCCGCGCGGTTTCACCATGTGATCGGCGAAGATCTGGGCGACCGGCTCGAAAAACGTGGAAAAGTCCGTGTTCTTGAGGACGGAGGTCATCGCCCCGTCCGTGATCCGGTACATGAAGCCCGAGAGTTCGTGGGCCAGTGGCGTGAAGATCCTACGGAGCTGCTCGTCGGACTCCTTCTCTTCCGCTTCGTTGCGGAGGATGACGAAACCGGCGTCGCGCCAGCGCACTTCGGGCTTGGCGTGAGACGGGTGGATTAGGTCGGACAGGCTGCACTTTTCGAGCAGACGGCCGAGTTGGAGGACTTGATCTTCGGCCGCGATGACGGCCTGACGGTGGTTATACGTCATATTAGTGTTTTGGGAGATGTTAAAAGCTAAGTAAACCCCGGCGGGCGTCTTCCAGACGGTTCAGACAGGCCAAGAAGGCCGGGGCACTGTCGAGGGGGTGAAGGATCGAAAACTGGACGGGGGTGCTCCCCGGCTGCTCATCAAAGAAGATGCCCACCCCCGAGTGCACATCTAGGCCCAGGTCTCGGCCGAAGATACGCCCCTGCCCTGTCACCAGGCGCACGATACCCGACTCGAGCATGAGGGACTTGCTTAGGAATTTGGCGCAGGTGTTATCCTCGCCGAGCTTGGTGACGAGCAGCACAGGGTACGAGCGCTGCGGGTCTCGGATGGTACGGATCAAGTCGACGACCTCCTCCTCCTTACCGACGGGCTTGTAGCCCAGCTCCACTTGTTCGTCCAGGGACCCGACGACCGCCTCCCAGGGGAAGCAGCGCGCCTTGAAGTCCTCGTTCGACTGGCAGGTGCCAATGAGGCTGTCGACGCGGATGTCGAAGTCGTCGTGCCCGAGGGCGACGACGCGAACTTCGTGCGAGACCCGAGCGTTGGCGAACTCGCCGGAAATGTTGAAGTAGGCTCCTTGCTTCCCGTCGACCACCCGGGGGCTGTTCATTTTCAGGAAACGGGCGAGGCTATGCGCCGCCGCATACGCGACATGGTATGCGGACGCGTCGGCCCCCATCCGCGCGCGGACATTCACCCGCATGGAAGAGCGCAAGGCGCCCAAGTCGTCGAAGCACCACTTTTTCTTCGCCACGTCGAACCATGGATAGTTGGAGGATGGGCAATGGACCTCTCGGGCAACGTTGTACCCCTTCCCTAACCCTGCCTTGAGCTTCCGCGCGAACTGAGAGCGGGCCTTGTTCGAGCCATGGACTAGGATAAAGTCCATCGGGATCTCCAGCGGCTTACCTAGGCTGAGGGCGTACTGCATGAGCGAACGGGAATCCGCGTGACCGGAATAATACGGAGATAGGTCCGCCAAATGGATCTTCACGGCATCGGCAGGTTCAGACCAGACGTTCTTACCATCGGCCAGACGGAACGAGAGCGCCGGCAGGTCAGCGCGCTCGACTGTGGGATGGCGGGCGATTTCGCGGAGCTGACTTCCGAGCGAGGACTCGGGGCAGTAGCCACAGAGCAGCACGGTCGCCTGAGGGTTCTTTGCGTGCTCCATGATCTCGTAACCAACCCGTCCATGCAATGACGTCCCAGAGCCGGCGATAACGATTGTTAGGCCTATACCTTCGAAGGCTTTCCCCCAGTTCACGACAATCTTGCCGTCAGAGGTATCATGCTCCTGCTTAGGCTCAGCCGAAGCCGAAAGAAGTCGCTTCAGCAACGGCATCCCACCGAGCTTTACCAGGCGGGAGTCTTTATTGAGCCAAGCAAACTCCCCTGTGCCCTTGGTCGAAGCATAGGCGTCTGCGAGGACGTCCGCGTACTGTGCGGCCAGCCGGGACTCGATGTTGATGGAGGGTGCGTCCACAGAAGACAGCCCCGCGGCGTCGCGCATCGACGCCAGGACCACGAAGATATCCGCCAGAAGGTCCGTCGTTCGACCTAGGGAAAACGCCGGCACGATGATACGAGGATTGGGTCCCTTGGCCACGGCTTCTTTAATCACGGCCGCCAAGGCCTTGAGCCGCTCCTCGCCCAGCAACGTCGCAGGGTCCCGATCGTCGCTCGCACCATAAGTGGACTCCAGTACGACGACGCCGGAGTACGAAGTCGGAAGCAGCCGGGCTGGAGCCAAGCCGCCGTGCGCAGCCGCATCCGTGACCGGGCCGATGTCGCCAGAGAAGATGATGTCCGCATGAGACTGCCCCTTGGCGATGGACATCAGTCGAAGAGCCGCGCACCCGATGAGGTGGGAAGTCGGCGAAAAGGAATACTTGAGCCCCTCCGCACCTTCAACCGGGAAGAGGCGACCATGCGAGGCGGTCGACTTACGGTCAGGACAGACAAACGAACCTGGGAGAATATCCCACAGCGCATCATCTCCCTCCAGGGACCCTGGCCGATTCAAAGCGTCCCGGAGACCGATGAGCGTCAGCTTTGCCGTGATGTCGGTGCAGTAGATCTTTCCGCGGAAGCCAGCACGTAGCCATGCGAGGAGATTGCCGACATGGTCGGTGTGCGCATGGGTCAGGAAAAGAGCGTGCAACGCCTTGGGCGGAATAGGCAGACATTCGACGCTGTTCGCGAGCGGGTCGCTTTCCCCCTGGAGCAAGCCACAGTCGACGGCGAAGCACTTGCTGCTGGCGTTATGATAGACGAAATGAGCCGAGCCAGTGACCGTGCCGCAGGCGCCAAATGGCTTATAGAAGAGCGGCGATGTGGCGAGGGTATGGTGAGCCGGCAAGCCCAGCTGCATGTAGCCGGGGAGCGAACCGATGTCGACGACGTCAGGGTTCTTGGAGGTGCTCAGCTGCGCGACCGTCTTGGACGAATCGAGTAGGCTGGAGAGCTCATCTAGGTGCGACATAGGGATGTGCATGGGTGGTTTTTGGGACGACAGCTCACGCTAGACCTCGGGAGGAGGTCCGATGAAACCGTCAGAAACTAGGGTTTATCGAATCAGTGAGTGCCGGGTCGGCGTGTGGGTTTGGATGGTTCAGTTTTGGTGAACAAAGGGGCGAGGCCAAGCTGCGCGCGGGCCTTGATCAAGGCGGCCTCGGCGGCGATGACGGCTTGGTGGCATTCGGCGATGCGGGTCTGAGTGACCGCGACCGACTCTTCCAGACGATCGGTGACGATGAACTGACGGGGGCGGAGATCTACCTGCCGGCCACCAGAGGAAGATTGGGCGAAGACTGAGCGTGGGACGAGCGCCGCAACCCCCGGGACATCGACGCGGTCGAGACAGACCTTGGCGATGGCGGAGAAGAACTCGGAGGTCAGCACCGTAGAGCGAGTCCGGCGATAACCGAACACGGGCTCGACCATGGAAACAGTCCTTACGGCCTTCTTCAAGGATTCAGGGTCGGTGGCATCGACGAAGAGAACCGGCTCGTCCTTTATCCCGTTGCGGAAAACCAGGACTGCGAGACGTTCTTCGGCGCCATCGACTCCTCGCGGGAGTTCCACGACAAGGTCGAGTCGTTTGCTTTTGACTACCTCGTCGCGGAGACGATCAACCTGCGGCGACTTGAACAACTCACGGGCGGAGACGACCGCGATTGTCAGGCCGTCCTTACCTACACAGCTAAGGCCATGTTTAATCAGCTCGTAGGTCCGGTCCTGGGAAGGCTTCTTGGCACGGTCATGGGCCCCCTTGAGAGCCCGGGATGCCTCGAACGCCGCCACTTGAGCCGAGATTAATTGCTGCTCGAAGTCACGGAGACGTTCCTCCTCCATTCGAACGCGGGCTTCCATCTCCTTGAGCATCTCATTTAGTTTGGGAGCGGATTCCTCGGCGGCGACACGCTGGGCGTCCTCGTAGGCATGCAATGCCTCGTTTCGAGCCTTGAGTGCTTCTGCGCATAGGTATTCGAGTTCGGTACGCTTACGCACAGCATGTTGCTCGTTCTCCTCGGCTTCACGCAGGTATTGCTCGACGGACGCCTTCACCTCCTCGTCGGCGTCAAGGTCAATGGAATGGACCATGGCGACGTCGACCGGGTTGTCCGTGTATGAGGAAGCGTAGCCGTAGCGCAGCGGGTCACCGACTTGAACCTGAGCCGATTCGGTGGAGGGATGCAATTCCATCCTAAGCCAGGAGATGACGGCCAGCTCCTGATCTGTCTCCTGACCGAAGGCCCGGATACGCGTCTTATCGCCAAGGAGTTTGCTGAGGAGCGTCCCAGTGCCGCAGGACATATCAAGCACTCCGCTATCGGGAGCGAGCGGGCACAGTTTCGAAAGCAGAACGGAAAACTCGTCACCAGGACGATGCACCTCTTCGTCGATGGCACCTTTACCGCTGTTGAGGATAACCCCCATTACCTTCGCAAGTTCGCGAGGGTCTTCAAGAACCACACGATCGGGACGAGCCAGGCGTTCGACCTCCAATAGCAGAGCCAGCGGGAGGCGACCCTTATAGGCGTCGCGATTCGCGAACTTCAGCTCACCTCCAAAGCCAATAGCCCCTTGGTTCAGCATCACGAACTCCTCGAAGAGATTACGGGCCTGGGCGGCGGTATCTTCTGGCGTATCTTGACCGGCAGTTGCCCGGTTCACGAGGAAGCGTATTGGCGATTGGCCGATTCCGTTGATGATGGCGGGGAACTTCGTCGACCGCTTCTCGTTGGTCTTCGAAAGATACCACAATGCGTCCATCGCATACATGACGGCGACTAGCTTACGCTCGGACTTCCCGAGCTTCTCGAAGCGCTCGGTCAGGTTGAACGCGACCACCTGGCTGGAAGGGAAGGATCCAGATGAATGGGGTTCACTCATGAGATGATGCCGACCAAGCGGCAGAGTTCGTTGTTGTTGGCTTCGCTCTCGGCCTCGGCGAGGCCGATACGCACCTCGCGGAGCAAGCGTGCGGCTTTGGCGGCGTCGGCGATGGCTTTCTGCCTTTCCACCGGCAGGATCGGGACCAGCAGGCTCCCGATGGTCTCAAGGCTATACAGGCTCGTTGCCGATCCACGTGCGGCGGCTGCCATGTGCTGTTTTGCGTAGTCGGTACCGAGGAGCCAGACAATGAACTCCGGGAGCACGGGCGACCATTCCTGAGTGGTGAGCACATGGCAAAGCGGACCAGCCAAGGCGTGGACCCCTTTTGCTTGCACGGCGGCCTCTTTGTCGTACAGGCCAGCGACGAACTCCCCTCGGGCCGAGACAATCACCTCGCCGACTTGAAGTTTGTGTCGCGAGATGAGCTGGGGGGTGAGGAGCACGGGGGCGGTCAGAGAATTTCGAACACGCCCCTCGACGATGCTGGCCGGAGAAAGAACAAGAGCCTGGGCTGCAGCGTCATCTGCCAAAGCATCCATCGACTTGATGAACGGGATTATGTCCTGCGCCTTGAGGTCCCGAGAGGGTACGCCCGCACGCAAGTTTAGTACGGATTTCAAAGGCTGGAAGTGGGTTGTCATGAGGGCGGCGCGTCGGGCGACACCAACAAACATGCCCAACCCAAGGGGCAGCGCAACCCTTAAAATGAACTACCGACGATAAAACACTAGTATTGGTAGAAATACTTTAATCGCTTAATTACTAGCATTTATAGCACTAAACCAAATCCACTTTTCAGTAAAACGCTCATTTCAGCGCTATTTCAGACCTTTGGGCCGTATTTGTTAAAGACCAAGCCCCCTGCGGCGAAGTACCGGCGGACGGACTTACCGATATAGTGGGAGCGGACGGCTTGATCAGCCGGTTCCCCCTCGAATTCGCAGGTCCCCTTGAAGTTGTCCGGTGTCAGATCCGTGCGGCTCGGGTAGTGGGAGGGATCGGAGGGCTGCCATCGGTGGGTCCGGAAGACCTCAACGACCAGCCCCTGATAGACGACGATGGCGAAGTCGTACTTGGAGGCGTAGGTCGGGTTAAAATTCCAGACGCCGCGGGCGGCTTCGTAGAGCTCCTGCACCGACATCCCCTTCCTGTAGGTCTGGGCGATCTTGAGGAAAATCACCTTGTGGATGACTTCAGCCTCCTCGGGCATGTAACGCGCCGCAAGCTCCGCGAGACTCGTGCGGCCGAACTTCTCGACGCCATGACCAGGGGCGATGTTCGTAAGGTTGGTCAGCCCGAACGCATCGATCACGGCGGACTCGACCAGAAAGGCTTCGTCTTCGTTTTCCAGGCCGTGTCGTATGATATCGATTTGAGGGCTAAGACCAGCGGCCTCGATCTCCGCGATCTTCGAAGCTTTGGCCACGCCGTCGTCCTTCGACGAATGCTGGAGGCAGCGCTCGCCCTTCCCCTTCCCGACGTAAAAGACCTTACCATCTCGTGGGTCGATTAGCATATAGACGTAATAGGCCAAGCAGTCAGATAAAGGCCCGGAGATGTATTTAGGCTGAGGGAAGGAATTCATTTATCGTGTGATGTTGGGAGGTGTTCGCCGAAGTAGCCAATGACGATTTTGCCCAGAGCCTCGTCCCAGATGAAGTGGATGGACATACATACATTAGGGTAGCCGCCGCCCATGGTGATATGTTCAGCGAAGACGGTCGGCTTTCCGTTATACTCGAATCGGTAACTATCACCGTGGTAGCGAACGACCGTGTCCGAAACCTCTGGGCGGTATAAATTTCCGAGGGCGGAGTTCTTTGCGAGCGCCGCCAGGCGATAAAGCGGGATGTTCTTGCCGGCCCGCTTAGCTGCAAAGCCAGCTAAATGCGTCAGTGCCTTGTCGAGCTTGCCGTCGTGCTCATAAACGCACTGCTCAGCATGCGCCAGGGCAACGGGCAAGACATCGACGTGTTTCGTGAAGTCAGGCTTAGCGAGGTGGGCCTTAAGGACATCGATAGCCTTCGTGAAAGCCTTCCGTTCGATTATCTCTAGTTCTGGCCTTTCAAAGGGCGTGAGCTTACGTTTGGAGACCAGACCCGATAAGACCGCAAAGGTCTTATCGCGCAGCGCGTCAGGTACGGTGACAGTCACATGCGAACCATCCTTAGACTTTGCGAAGCGGATCCGTGCAACACCGCCGATGCCAATAAAATCTAGGTCGATGCCTTCGCCATTGAGGGCCACGCCTCCTTTTAACACCGGTAACTTAGTGCGCACGAAGTGACGCACCGTCCGAAATGCCTCAGACGGCGACTGGTTGCAGGTGTATTCCCATGTCTCCATGGCGGGGTGCCGAAAGTCTACACGCATTTCCACCCCTGGGAAGCGGTTTGAGTCCATGTAATATTATATCTTAACAAAAAGAGGCCACTACGTGGCCCCTGGGATGGTCGCTCTGAAGTGAGCTTACTTGCGTGGGCCGTTGCCGCGACCGCCGCCGGAGGGATTTCCAGTGGTGCTCGGGTAATTGCCGCCGTTGTTGTTGTTGGACATGGGTTGTTCCTTTCTATGCTTGGAGGTGAAGGTGTCGGCCTTACGCCCCACGACCATGGCGGCCGAAGCGGGCTAGGATAAGCTTCTGGGCGACGGGGTCCCAGTCCATGTAGATGGACATGCAGGAGAGTCTACTGCTGGGCTTCATAATTAGAGCCCACGCACATCTGCCCAGTCCCTGAAGATATGGACCGGGTCGCAAAGGCTGCGCATAGATGACATTCCGTATGAGCCATGGTAGCCGTTCGAGACCAGGAGGCCGTGGACGCGTAGGCCATGCTTTTTCTTGGCCTCCGCGAGCGCGTGCTGTGTTTCACTAGGCACGTCGAACTCTCCATCGGAAACCATGATGATATCGGCGCGCTTCCACTTCGCCGCATCTAGCTTCCGGGTAGCGGCACTGATTGGACCTGAGACATCGGTGCCGCCATGGAAGGACATACACAGGAAAGTGCAGAGGCTCTTTATGCCCGCCGGGCTAAGATCTAGGTCGTGTTCGGTCACATCGCCGACTCCGCTGAAGGCATAGAGCAGGCAATCACGACCCTCGGCATGGGCGAGCCGCATGGCCTCCAGCGTAATCGCCTTAGCCACCGTCTCGGGAACGCCTTGCATAGACCCAGAGGTATCGAGGCAAACGATGATGGGGCCACGCTCGAGCTTCTTTCGCACCACCTGCTCTTCCTCGACCCACTCTTCTGAGATTATGCGACGCTGGGCGAGGCCCTTGATCTGATAGCAAGCCAGAGAGCGCTCGATGAACTTCGCCTTCCAGAGTTTGCGAAAGACCGGATGGAGGTAGAGCGAACCCTCCATCGGCAGCATCCGCGGGATGTCATCCGACTTATGAATGCCGTCCGTATGGGTACGAGCATCCGGGGCCTCGATCCATTCGAGTTCCTCGCGAACCCGGGACACCTTGGCCATGATACGGTCCTCCGGGCCTAGTTCCTTCTCCGACGATTTCGCACGGCCAAGGGCCTTGGCAATCTCGGAAATCTGCGGGAGGGACTTGAGGAGCTTATGCATTTGCTCGACCCTCGTCCAGCCGACGTGCTTAAGAATGCCTCGTGAGAGGTCCCAGCCAAAGGAAGCCTCGCCCTGCAGCCCATCGAAAACATCGGCCACCGAAGTCCAACCGCCGAGTTGCTCACCCCAGGCGGCTTCCATCTTGGCAGTAGCCCAGCCATGGAGTTGAGCCTCAAGCTGCGAACGAATCCCTTTTTGCTTCGCTTTGATCTCCTCTGCCGTGAGCGCTAACGACGACGCCTTCTTGGGTTTTTTCACCGTTTTCTCTTTATCCACTGCATCTGCCTCCAGCTCGGCCTTGGCCGCGTCGGCAAGTTTCTGGCGTTCCGCCTGCAACCAGTCCTCTAGTTCATCGGCAGCCTGCGAATCCCAGTCGGAACGCAATCCGTCGGCAATCTGCAGCAGGTTGCGCACGACGGCATCAGCCACCTCCTTGTTGCCCTTCGTAAACCGAAGCATCCCACGCGGGAAGGACTTATAGATTGCCTGCCCAATTGGGCCTGCCGGCCAAATGCCCTGGCCGATAGGCATTGAGCCTTTAAGCAGCGCGTCGCGCCAGGACGCCGCACCTTCAATGGTCTGCCGAAGGCCATCGACTCGGCATTGGACGGCGGCAGACACCAGGTCCGGCGGAAGGCGGCCGAGGAGGGTCGCGCTGTCCAAGTCGAGTGACTTCAGAGAAGTACTCATGCCTGCGGATCGGTGAGCTTTTCGGGGTCGCTGGTCGTCAGCAGTTTATCGTAGCCAGCGATGACGCCTTGAAGGGTCTGCTGGAACTTCTCGAGTTCCTCTAGATTGCCCTTCAGGCCGGCTAAGTGACTCTCCTGATACTCTTTGGGTGCCCATGGAGAAGCATCCATAGAAAGGGTCAGCGTCTCGACCTGTTGCGAGATCTCGGTGCTCTTGCCCTTAAGTTGCGACAAGACCGCTACCGCACTCGCCTTGAATTTTTCGCGCTGCTCGACTGTGTAAATGCCATCCTCGAACTTTGGCTTGTGCTGGTGCTTTACTTTATTTTGAGCGTAAACGCTTTCAAAGTGTGAATCCAAATTAATCCATGAGTTCTTGACGTTAATCTGCTTTGTGCCCCTGTAGTCCGTATTATTGGGGTAATTCTTCCATAACTTTTCCTTGATCTCATCGGCGCTGTAGAGGAGGCCATTGTTATCATCCTTAGCGCTGTATGCATACCCTTCAGCCGTAGCCTCTGCGGTTTCCATACCATTCGCTGACAAGTAGACGAGCCGCCCAGACGCGTCCTTCTTCTGAATCTTGGCTTTGGCGGCGTAAGCTTTCTTCTCGGCATCGACCAAGGCACGCAAGCCGGACAGGTTATGCTGCTGCTTATCAATACGGCTATCGAGCCACCCTGCCAGTTTCTCGGCCTGGTCGGTAGTAAAATCATCCCAGGCGCAGTGACGCACGACCCAAGCATCCGAGAGGCTGGTTGCGGCCCGGTCGGAAGTGAAGGCGGCCACCTGGAGCAATCGCTTGATCTTCCCTAGACGCCGATCCGAGATCTTGATGCCTTTGCCGTGACACCATTCGCGTAACTCGACCAAGAGGTCGATGACGGGGGCCTCGACCGGTAAGATCTTGGCGGCTTTTACCACCGACTCGAGGTCGGCCTTGGTGAGACGTAGTTCAGCTGTAGGCGCCTCATACTCCGTAGCGTTCTGAAGGAAGAGGGCAAGCTGACCCTCATCCTGGAGGCGATCGACGCGCATACGGATGATGAAGCGATCGTAGAGGGCCTCGAGCTCCGCCTCCTTCGGCATCTCGTTGCTGGCGCCGACGACGCAGCGGAGGGGCACCTTGATGCGCTCGTTGCCCGTATCGAACTCACGCTCGTTGAGGATGGTAAGCATCGAGTTCAGGATGGCGCTGTTCGCCTTGAAGGTCTCATCGATGAAGGCCACGCCGGCGCCCGGCATATAGCGGTCATAGACCCGGCGGAAGATGTCCTGCTCCAGCCCCTTGAGGGAGACCGGCCCGAAGACCTCTTCGGGCATGCTGAACTTCGTCAAGAGGCACTCGAAGTACTTGATGTCGTCGGCGAAACAATCCTTCAGCCGGCGGGCGAGGAGGCTCTTAGCGGTCCCCGGGGGCCCGAAGAGGATGGCGTTCTCGCCGGCGACGGCGGCGAGGAGGAGCATGCGTGCGTGATCGCGACGGCCGATGAGGCCGCCTTCGAGGTGGGCAGAGAGTTTCTTAAGCTTTTCGTTCAGTTTCATGAGGGGGACTTCGAGCGGAAATTGCCATTTTCTCGGCCCAACCTCAATCCCTGTCGTTCTAGTTGCTTGTTAAATAATCGCTTCCTTAGGGGATACCCCGCCGAAGCGTTGATTCCCTCCCCGTTTATGAAGCCAATCAAGGGATCCCTTTAGGTGAGGCTGCACATAGTGGGGCGACGAGCCCACGCCTGTAATGACTTTACGCCAGAGAACTAATGGCTTCGTATCCCTCTGTGACCTACCCTGCCACCGCTCCAGCGCTCGACCCTCAATGGCGAGAGATGACTCTGCCGCATTACCTCAAGGAACTGCGCGTCGCGATCCAAGATGAGTGGATGAAGGACCCGGCTACCCCCAAGGCAGATAAAGAGCAATACGAGGCTACTCGTAAAGCGAGGGAGAAGAAGGGTGCTGGCGCCAACGCGGCGGATGCCAAGAAATTCCTCCGCGATTCAGTCGGTATCATCATCCGCCTGTTGCGGCGGGAAGAGGTCGGCGAGGAAGCTGATATCTTAAGCGATGCCAGCCAGGTGGCATTAGCCATCAAGCACGAGGAGGAGCTTTTGCGCCTGATTGCGCCCGATTTTTCAGTCAACCCTAGCGGCCGCTGGCCAGGCCCGGTTGGCTATCGCTCGGCCCTAAACCATCTCATCGCCGTAAGCATCCGCGTGCACTCGATGTACCCGGACACGCTGTTCGAAGTGATCCTGCGGGCCGCCATCCGCCGCATCTTGGTGCCAGCTCTCGCCCATAATCTGACGTTCTTGCGCCGCAGCGCGCCCGCAGCCTTCAACTATCTGCTTAAGTCAGAAGATGGCCTCGAGCGACTACGGGGCGGCAGGGATATCCCCAAGCCCCCCGCCGGCAAGTTGCCCGAAGATGAGGACGGCGTGGCCCAAGCTTGGATTCGCCTCCTGAATGTGAGCCTGCGCTTCGCGCGCCAAACCGTCGTCGGCTTCGACGAGCTTTTCGCGGAGGTCAAGCGCCTGACGCTCGAGCATGAAATCAACCCTGCGGGCAGTGCCTTGTGGAACGAGCTTAGCCTCATCGCTTCAGGGGACCTCTCCATCGACGAGCTATTGGTCTCCCGGGTCACGACCGACCTACAAGACAAGCTGGGGGCCGCCCCGCCCAGGCCGATCGTCTTCTGCGCCCGGGCACGCTTCGGTTTACTGCGCTACTCCTACGCAATGACCGAAGAGCGAGAACAAGTCGCCAAGGAACCCTCCAAGGCCCTCGCCGTCGCCACCGAGTTCTTTAACGCGCTCCAAGCCAAGAAGGATCAGGATCAGAAACTGTCCGACGAAGCCTGCATCAGGGCCTTCGGCTGGGCTTATCTTTGGTCACGCCACCTGTTGCTCGGGCGCGCCGAAGACAAGCGCATGGACTCGGTCGAGTTCAAGCAGACCCAAGACAAGGTGGGTACCCTGCTGGAAAGCCTTCTCTACCGGGTTTATCGCCATGCCGAGAAACCCGAGTACCGTCAGTTGGCGCTCCGCTACATGACCGGCTTCTTGACGAATCCGCGCTTTATCCGGCCACAGTCGCTGCGCGCCAACCAACACGCGAAGGCCAAGGACTACATCCGCATGATGAAGGAGGAAGCGCTTCCAGGCGGCCTGATTTCGATGATGACAGCTCGCCTCGAACTGCACGAGACGTACGCCCTCAGCAGAAAGGACAAATTCGCTGACGCCCTCAAGCGCGCATTGGCGACCTACGCTGAGACGCTGCGTTCAATCAGCGCCGCCGAGAAGTCAGAAAACATGATGGATGGCGAAGTCGCGGCTTGGGCGATACCAGAAATGCGCTTTGCGGTCGAACTCCTCAAGCAGACCATCAACGAGACGGGCAACGCCAAGAAATCAAAGGTCAGCGAGCTCGAGCGTATCCAGAAAGCCCTCGATATGGTCGGCGAAATGCAGTTCGGCGTTTACTTCAACCAAGAGGAAGAAGCCGGCCGACTGGAAAAGGGCCTGAAACTAGGGTGTGCGGAATTAGGGTAGGCTAACCACCCCTAACCCCTCAAGCCGCCCAAAGCCGGTTTTAGGTCATTTTTCGGGGGTACCAGCGGCGCCCCCTAAAGCGGCAAGACTTTGTCCTTAGGGGGCCCTGAGGGGCCATTGGAGCCCCATGGGAGTGGGTCAATTTGGACGCATGGAAACACCCATGCCGACCGCTAACGTCACCACCGTCAACTTCCACCTGGTCAAGCACTGCCCGATGGCGTGCAACTTCTGCTACGCTCGTTTCGAGGACGTGATCCGTGACACGAAGGTGAGCAAGCTCGGCCTCCCGACCGAACAGGCCCGGGCGGTCGTCACCGAACTCGCTGCGCTCGGCTTCAAGAAGATCAACTTCGCCGGCGGCGAGCCGCTCCTGCGCAAGGACTTGCCGGAGCTGATCCGCTACGCCAAGTCGCTCGGATTGGTGACGAGCATCATCACGAACGGTCAGCTCATCACCGCTGGCTGGATCGAGTCCGTCTCGAGTCACCTCGACCAGGTCGGCATCAGTGTAGACAGCGCATTGCCTGAACGCCGGGCCCTGATGGGCCGTGCCATCCAAGGCCGTCCGCTCTCGAACGATGATTACCTGCAGCGGGCGACCCTCGTCCATGACGCGAACATCTCCCTCAAGATCAACAGTGTCGTCACCGCCCAGAACTGCACCGAAGACATGACCGCCTTCATCGCCCAGCTGGCGCCGCGTCGCTGGAAGGTCTTCCAGGCGCTACAGATCGACGGCCAGAACGACCTCGACGCAGCTCTCATCCGCTGCCCTGACCAGGCCTTCGCGGTCTTTCGCCAGACCCATGCTGGACTGACCACCCGGGGCATCCGGACGGTCTTCGAGGGCAACGAGGATATGACCGCCAGCTACGCCATGGTGGATCCTTTCGGACGTTTCTATGACAACGCCGCGGGTACCTACCGCTACAGCCAACCCATCTGGCAGGTCGGTGGGGTGGTTGCGCTCGGCCAAGTCGTGGTCGACGCAGGCAAATTCATCGCCCGGGGCGGAATCTACAAGGTCTGAACCTCCAACCACATCGACGCCAAATACTTACGCGGGTCTTAAGCGATTCGTGCGACAAACGCCCTCCGCCAATTCGGCCGCCAGCCAGCCTACATATACAGGACCCAACATCTAATCCCCCTCATCTATGATTAACGAAAACCACCCCCAGCCCCAACACCTCAGCTACGCCGATGCCATCCAAGAGGTACTGGCCACCGGCAAAGCGGACTTCCTGCTCATCAGCGGACAGGTCGCCAAACTGGACCGCACCAAGCTCCTGCAAAACTACGAGGCCATCCTGACGATGGCGGGCATCGAGCAGATTCTCGCGGAAAGCATTGGGTTAGCGCATGGCTCCTCTGAGCTTAAGATCGCCGACGCGAAACTGAGCCAATTCGCCGATGTCCCTGCCTACTGGATGCTCCCGCTCGGAGAACTCGTAAAGCTCGTCGGCAAGCAACGAAGCATTCCACGCAGCCTCTTGGCCGACGTCGTCATGCTCAAAAGTCTGCGTGATGCCGTGATGCATGGCGAGGCTGACACCTTCGGCCCCAAAAGCCGGAAGGCCATCGGGAACACCTACGCACAGCTCTTGCGCCATGGCATCCACGCACCCCGACCCGAACTGCGCAACCGGATCGAGCTCGTCACCCAGGCCAAGGCCAACAGCAAGGGCACCGACGAGATGCTGACCACGCTTGGCACGCTCTACCGCGCCATCGAATCGGAGGTCGAGATCCGCAAGGCCTTAAAGGAAGCTGGCATCTTTAAAGGACCGCTCCCGCTCGTCGAAAGCATCTTCGAACTGATGGGCGCAAGCGGTACGCATCGGGAAATCTTCCGACGAGACCACCTGTCATGGAAATTCCGCGCCAGCGCACTGGTCCGGAACCACCTCGTGCACGGGACAATCATCGTGCCTAATTCACGCCACAGCCAGGTCATCAACCAGACGCACGAGCTGCTCGGGCAGGCCATTGCGGAAATCCGCTTCCGCAAGAACGGCGGTAAGTCCTCCGAAGGGGAGTTCCGTAACGGCCTTGACCTATGACGCATGCCTTTCGGACGCCTCATAAACCAATCCCGCTGGAGCAAACAACCCCTTTGGCCTGTCCATGAAGGACACCAACATAGAAAGGATTAACACCATGCCCGACAACTACGGCAACGGCGGTGGCTACCCCAGCACCACCGGCAAGCCCTCCGGCGGCGGCCGCTCCAACGGCCCGCGCAAGTAAGGCAAACTAGGTAAAACAGAGGGGCCGCGCAGCGGCCCCTCTTTCTTTTAGGCTCAATCCCATTCGTCCATCGCGTCGGTGCAGCTACCCCAAAGCCGGTGACGAATCAGCAGCGTCTGGCGCCACTCTGCGGTGGGTTCGAAGCCGTGCAGCACTCGTGCGTTATCGACCAGCAAGGCCTGCCCCGAAGAAAGGCGAACCCGATCATTGCCTTGGGCCTTCATCTTCGCGACAAGAGCGTCGAGGTGCTCGTTCGCGCCTTCCCGCCAGAACCAAGGCTGGAAGAAGATGGCTTCGCAGGAGGGGGCAACCCCTTGCGGCCCAAGGTTACGCAAGACGGGACAAAGTTCTGCATCTTCTCCTCGACGTCCAGGTACACCCATAGTCAGCTCGCGGAGCGCTTGCTTCGTTTCGGCCGGCAGTTCCAGGACCGGAATCCAAACGGGATTGAGCAGGATGGCTCCGCCGAGAGGGTCGGGAGTCACACAGTGCCAGCAAGTCCACCGGCCGCCGGGGTGGCTGGAATGTACTCGCATCATCTGGTCGTCTACGTGCTTCGTCCGCACATCCGGCTGATGCGGGACTCGCTCGCGGGAGACGACCTCACCGAACTCACGCAAAGCGCGGCGGGTGTCGCTAGCTGATTCGGAGTCGAAGACAGCCCAACCTTTCGAGACCAGCTGGCGATGGATGTGGATGGATAGAGAGCTCATGGTCGTGTGTTGCCAGCGTTGATGGATGTTAGCCGGACGCTGGCAAGCGGCTCCTGCAGGCGCCGATTTGGACCATCGTCGCACGCATCCTAAACATGCTTCTTAGGCCTGCAGTAATTGGGCTAAACCACGGTCGCACGTATTCGCATTTAGCCCGTGATGGTAGAAATCCGGGTGATAGTTGTAAGGGCTAGGGCAGAGTCGAGGATGGGGTCGATGACAGCGCCGAGGAATACGTCGAGGGCAGGATCGAGGGTGGCGGGCGGTGAGTTGCGATGCCCATGCAAAGGTGCAAATCGGCCGGAGGTCGGTGGAAAGGTGGAGGTAGGGAAGATTACAGAGTACGGAGTACGGATTTGGGAGGCATGAGGTAGGGGCGGGGCCCGCGAAAAAGACAAGAGGCAGGCGAGGCAGCTGGGGCAGTACGCGGTGCGGCGCCTAGGTAATCCATCCCATTGGCCTTGGATTGACGTCCGTGTTATAGGTTCGGTATCTTACTTC
>JACCDP011570356.1_pt1 | contig 17725 bp, 16 predicted proteins | sample 7445841 | NCBI WGS metagenome assembly JACCDP01 (sample SAMN15323441, study PRJNA562643) | freshwater metagenome | isolation source: river surface water | place: USA:Blue River Watershed | collected 2017-08-17
AGAGGGAGATGGACATGGGTTACTCCGTTTCAGCCAGCGCACGCGAGACCACCTCGCGCACATCGTTGCTCAAGTCCTGTTTGGCCGCCACGCGCGAGAGCGCCTCACGGGCGGCGGTGCGGTACGGTTCATCGAGATGACGCCAGCGGTCCAGCGCCCGAGCCAGGCGCGCCGCCACTTGCGGGTTGAAGCCGTCCAGCTCCAGCACGCGCTCCGACCAGAACACATAGCCCGAGGCATCGGCCCGGTGGAAAGCGCCCGGGTTGGCCACGCAGTAGCTGAAGATCAGGCTGCGCGCGCGGTTGGGGTTGCGCAGCGAGAAGTCGGGGTGGTGCATGAGCTTGCGCACCAGCGGCAGCACATGGCCTTGACGGTCGGGGGCGCTGGCCTGCAGGGCAAACCACTTGTCGATGACGAGCGGCTCATGCGCAAACAGGGCGTGGAATTTTTCCAGGGCCGGGGTGGCCAGCTCGTGTCCGCTCGTCACCAGCGCCGACAAGGCGTTGAAGCGGTCGGTCATGTTGCTGGCGTCCTTGAACAGCTGATACACCTTGCCGGGCCAGATCGGGTCGCCCGTCTTGACGGCTTGCAGGCACAGTTGCGACAGTGCGAGGCCAGCCAGCGCGCGACGGCCACTACTCACCGCGTCGGGGCTGTAGCCGCCGGTGTTGTGGGTGTGGGCGTGAACCACGGCCCAGTCGGCGTGGAGTTCATGCGCCAGCTGGGCGCGCATGGCCTCGCGCACCGCATGCACGCGCTGCGGCTCCACCACGCGCAATTGCTCGGAGATGTAGGTTTCGCTGGGAAGGGTCAGCACCAGCTCTTTGAAGGCAGCGTCCAGCGTGGGGTGGTGCAACACCGAGCGCAAGGCCTCGATCACTTCGGCTGACAGCACCTCGGGCGAGTGGGTGGGGTGCTCGAGCGCTTTGAGTGCGGCGTTCATGCACAGGCGTTGCGAAGCTTCCCAACGGTTGAAGGGGTCGGTGTCGTGGGCCAGCAGGGTGAGCCAGTCGGCATCGGTGAGGTCGGTGTGCAAAATGACAGGTGCACTGAAGCCTCGCAGCAAGGAGGGCACAGGGGCCTCGCTCACACCCTCAAATACCACGGTGTGTTGGGCCTCGGTCAACACCTCTAGACGCGAGGACACCAATTCGCGACCGCTGCGCGAGAGCAGGCCCACGGCGAGCGGAATCACAAACGCTTGCTTCTCGGCTTGGCCGGGCGTGGCCGGGCAGTGTTGGCTGAGCGTCAGGGTGTAGCGCTGGGCGTCTGCATCGTAGTGGCCCTGGGTGGTCACGCGCGGCGTGCCGGCCTGGCTGTACCAGCGCTTGAAGGCGTCCAAGTGCTGGGTCAGGGCGGAGCCGGGGTTGGCGTCGGCAATGGCTTGCGCAAAGTCATCACAGGTCACGGCTTGGCCGTCATGGCGTTGGAAGTACAGCGTCATGCCTCGGGCGAACCCATCACGGCCCACCAGGGATTGCATCATGCGAACCACCTCGGCACCTTTTTCGTAAATGGTGACGGTGTAGAAGTTGTTGATTTCCAGGTATTGGTCGGGCCGCACCGGGTGAGACATGGGGCCGGCATCTTCGGCGAACTGGGCGGTGCGCAGCACGCGCACATCTTCAATGCGCTTGACCGCGCGCGCCGAGTCGCTGCCCGCGAGGTCCTGGCTGAACTCCTGGTCGCGGAAGACGGTGAGGCCTTCTTTGAGCGACAGCTGGAACCAGTCGCGGCAGGTCACGCGGTTGCCGCTCCAGTTGTGGAAGTACTCGTGGCCCACCACGCTTTCGATGTTGGCGTAGTCCACATCGGTGGCGGTGGCCTGATTGGCCAGCACGTACTTGGTGTTGAAGATGTTGAGGCCCTTGTTTTCCATGGCGCCCATGTTGAAGTCGCTGGTGGCCACAATCATGAAGCGCTCCAGATCCAGGCTCAGGCCAAAGCGCGCCTCGTCCCAGGCAATGCTGGCCATGAGGGAGTTCATGGCGTGTTCGGTCTTGTCGAGGTCGCCCGGGCGCACATACACCTGCAGCACATGCTCGCTGCCCGAGCGCGCACGGATGCGCTGTTCGCGGCACACCAGCAAGCCGGCCACCAGCGCAAACAGATAGCTGGGCTTTTTGTGCGGGTCCACCCAGCGGGCAAAGTGACGGCCCTCGGGCAGTTCGCCGTGTTCCACCAGGTTGCCGTTGGACAACAACACCGGAAACTGCGCGCGGTCTGCACGCAGCGTGACGCTGTAGCTCGACATCACATCGGGGCGGTCCAGGAAGTAGGTGATGCGACGAAAGCCTTCGGCCTCGCACTGCGTGAAGAACGAGCCGTTGCTGACATACAGCCCCATGAGCTGGCTGTTTTTGGAGGGGTTGCAGGTGGTGAAAATTTCCAGCTCGAAGGGCTCGTGGCCCTCGGGCAGTTGCTCCAGCACCAGTCGATCGCCGTCCATCTTGAACGAGGTGCCCTGGCCATTGACGAGCACGCGCGAGAGGTTGAGTTCTTCGCCGTCGAGTCGCAAGGCTTGCAAGGGCACGTCCGGGTTGCGGCGCACGCGCATTTTGTTGAGCACGCGGGTCTTGGCCGGATCGAGGTCGAAGGTGAGGTCGACGGTGTCGATGAAGAAGGGGGCGGCCTGGTAGTCCTGGCGGCGGATCGGCGCGGTGGCCTGGGCGTCTCCTGACATGAGAGGTCTCCTGATGAGTGATACGAAAGCGGGGGTGAGGCGTTGAACGGCGTGCTAACGCGGGGGGACGTTGGCTAGCCGTTCAGCGGCCGCAATCACACCCCTTGTTTGAGTGAGGCTTCGATGAAGGTGTCGAGATCGCCGTCCAGCACTTTTTGCGTGTTGGAGATCTCCACACTGGTGCGCAAATCCTTGATGCGACTTTGATCCAGCACATACGAGCGGATCTGATGGCCCCAGCCCACATCGGTCTTGGTGTCTTCGAGTTTTTGCTGCTCTTCCATGCGCTTGCGCATTTCAAAGTCGTACAGGCGGCTGCGCAGACGTTTCCACGCCACGTCGCGGTTGCTGTGCTGGCTGCGTCCGTCCTGGCACTGCACCACGATGCCGGTGGGGATGTGGGTCAGGCGAACCGCCGAGTCGGTTTTGTTGATGTGCTGACCGCCTGCGCCACTGGCCCGGTAGGTGTCGGTGCGCACGTCGGCCGGGTTGATCTCGATCTCGATCGAGTCGTCAATTTCCGGGTAGACAAACACGCTGGCAAAGCTGGTGTGACGACCGCCGGATGAATCGAAGGGCGACTTGCGCACCAGGCGGTGCACGCCGGTTTCGGTGCGCAGAAGGCCAAAGGCGTAATCGCCATCGATCTTGATGGTGGCGCTTTTGATGCCGGCGACGTCGCCGGGGGATTCATCTTCCACCGCGGCCTTGAAGCCCTTGCGTTCGGCGTACTTGAGGTATTGGCGCAGCAGCATGCTGGCCCAGTCGCAGGCCTCGGTGCCGCCAGCGCCGGCCTGGATGTCGAGGAAAGCGTTGCTCGGGTCGGCCGGGTTGTTGAACATGCGGCGGAACTCGAGCTTTTGAATGTCGGCCTCGAGCTTGGCCGCTTCGTCAGAGAGAACCAAAAGGCCCGACTCGTCGTTGTCGGCCTTGCTCATCTCATAGAGCTCGAGGTTGTCGGCAATTTCAGTGCTCAGTCGGTCGAGCACCAGGACGATGTCGTCCAGCGATTTTTTCTCTTTGCCCAGCTCCTGGGCTTTCTTGGGGTCGTTCCAGACGGTTGGGTCTTCGAGCGATGCGTTGACGGTTCTCAGGCGTTCTGATTTGGCATCGTAGTCAAAGATACCCCCGTAAGTCGAGGGTGCGCAGGTTCAGGTCCTGCAATTGGGTCCCGATGAGGTTGATGCGTTCTGCGTCCATGGCGTGCGTGTCCGAAATAAATGACAAAGTACGCTATTTTCGCACGCCGCCAACCTGCTGCCTTGCTGGCAGCGCTGATCAGCCTGAAAGCCTCAGGCTTGTGCGGCTTGCCGCATGTCGGGCGCGTCGAGCGCCAGGGCAACGCCGCGGATCACATCGCCCACCACGATGATGCTGGGGCTGCCGAGTTGATGCTCCACCAGCGTTTGGCTGAGCGCATCGAGGCGGGTGACCACCTGACGCTGCTGGGGCAGGCTCACATGCTGAACGATGGCCACGGGTGTGTCAGCGGGCAGGCCTTGCAGGAGTTGCTGTTGAATGTGATGGGCCAACTTCACGCCCATGTAGATCACCAAGGTGAGACGGGCCTGGTGGGCCGTGTGGGCCAGGGCCACCCAGTCGGTGCCGCTGTCGCCCGGTTTGGCGTGTCCGGTGACGAACACCACGCCGTGGGCGTACTCGCGGTGTGTGAGCGCCACGCCGAGCGACGTCACGCCAGCCAGGCCGGCGGTGATGCCGTTGATCACCTCCACCTCGATGCCGTGTTCGTGCAGGTAGTCCACTTCCTCGCCACCGCGACCAAAGAGGAAGGGGTCGCCGCCCTTGAGCCGCACCACCTGTTCGCCCTCGAGGGCCGCTTGCACCATGAGTTTGTGGATGAAGGCCTGGGGCGTGGACTGGCAACCGCCGCGCTTGCCCACTTGCACCACGCGCACGCCGTCGGGGATGAGTGCCAGAACGGCGTCGCTCACCAGGTCGTCCACCAGCACCACGGTGGCGGATTGCAGGGCCTTCAAGGCCTTGAGGGTCAGCAGGTCCGGGTCACCCGGGCCGGCGCCAACCAGCCGCACGCAGGGGCGGTGTGCAGGACGGGCAGCGGGTGTGAAGGCATGGGTCATGGCCATCACCCTAGCGAAGTCCGTGCCAAGCTGGCGATGCGCTCGACTTGCACGCGCAAGGGGTCGGGCAGGGGCAACTCGCCCGCCAGCACGGCCTGGGTGTAGCGCACCGTGGCCGGGATGTCCTGGCCGTTGGGCAACTCGGGCAGGGTGCTGAGCGACCCTTCCTGGGCGGGTTGCAGAACCTGCCGTTGTCCGTGGTGCAAGCCCTCGATCAGCGGGCAACGGCGTGGATCGGCCACGGGTTCGCCTTCGGTGCCGCGCAACAGCACCGCGAGCGTGCCGCGCAGGGCGAAGGTCTCGGCCATGGAGATGGCGTATTCGGGGTGGGTGTAGCAGCCCACGATCAAGGCCGGGCCTGCCAGGGGGTTCATCAGTTTCACCAGGCTGTGGCCGGAGTTGCGCAGGCCCACCACCCGTCGCACCTCCAGCAGACGGTGCAAGCCGGTATGAAGATGCAGGGTGGAGACGTAGGCGACTTCCCCTGCCTGCAGGGCGCGCGGTAGGGCCACAGGGGGCTCGCCCAGGGCTTCAAACACCTGGTCGCTGGTGATGCGGGCGGATTCGGTGCGAGCGCCATGCACCAGCACAGCCAGGCCTTCGCGGGCCAGCAAGTGGGCCAGCAGGGGCGTGAGCAGGGGCAAGCGGCGAGCGCCGTTGTAACTGGGCAGCACCACCACCGGCACGCCCGCTTGCACCGGCCAGCGCTGCAACCGGGACTCGGTGGCATCCAGCAGACCCGCCATTTCCTCGGGCGTTTCGCCCTTCACGCGCATGGCCAGGCAGAACGCGCCAATTTCCAGATCGCACAGTTGTCCGTCGAGCAATTGCCCCATGAGATCTGCGGCCTGTTCGCGGGTGAGCGCACGCGCGCCCTCCTTGCCGCGGCCGATGTCTTTGAGATAGGTGGCGATGCCCATGGGCGAATTGTCCGGGATCTCAGATGACTTGGCGTTATATGGCGAATGACGCGCAACAGGCCAATGAGGGAGCCGTGCCCGCTACACTGCTTGCATGCTGATCTTGGGCATCGAATCTTCCTGCGACGAAACCGGGGTGGCCCTGGTGGCGTGGGACGAGACCGCGCCAGCGGGCCAAGTGCCTCAACTGCTGTCGCATGCGCTGTACAGCCAGGTGGCCATGCACGAGGCCTATGGCGGGGTGGTGCCCGAGTTGGCGAGCCGCGACCATATTCGGCGGGTCTTGCCACTCACCGAGGACGTGCTGCAGCAAGCCCAACGATCACTGCAGGACATTGATGTGGTGGCCTTCACACGCGGGCCAGGCCTGGCGGGGGCCTTGTTGGTGGGAGCGGGGGTGGCCTGTGCCCTGGGAGCGGCGTTGCAACGACCCGTGCTCGGGGTGCATCACCTCGAGGGGCATTTGCTGTCGCCGTTTCTCAGCCAGGATCCGCCGCAATTTCCGTTTGTGGCCCTGTTGGTGTCGGGGGGACATTCACAGCTGATGCAGGTCAACGCCGTGGGCGACTACCGACTGCTGGGGGAAACCATTGACGATGCCGCCGGTGAGGCGTTTGACAAGAGCGCCAAACTGCTGGGCCTGGGCTATCCGGGGGGGCCGGCCCTGGCACGGTTGGCCGAGAGTGGCAACCCGGCAGCGTTCAAATTGCCGCGACCGCTGTTGCACAGTGGAGACCTGGATTTTTCGTTTGCTGGCCTCAAGACGGCGGTGATGACGCAGGCGCGCAAGCTGGGTGAAGAACTGTCCGCACGCAGCGCGGATCTGGCAGCTTCGACGCAAGCGGCGATAGTGGACGTGCTGGTGCGCAAATCTGTGCAGGCCCTGGATGCAACCGGCTTGCATCGTCTGGTGGTGGCAGGCGGCGTGGGCGCCAACCGGGCCTTGCGCGAGCAACTCAATGCCGCGTGCCAACCGCGTGGTGTGCGGGTGCACTACCCCGAGTTGAGTCTGTGCACGGACAACGGCGCCATGATTGCGTTGGCAGCGGCCATGCGCCTGCAATCGGGGCGATCGCAGGCGCAATGGAGTTACGCGTTTGATGTGCGGCCGCGTTGGCCACTCGATCAACTCGAGGAGGAGCTCACTGCACGCTGAGGGTGACGGCCCGGCTCACGGGTTGCAGTTTCACCAGGTGCAGGGTCAGCACGCCGTTTTCCAGGGTGGCGGTGCTGCTGGCCGCATCGATGGCCTGGGGCATTTCATACGCACCGCGGTACTGACGTGATGCCTCGGCCACCGTGTCGATGCGCACCACGGCGTCTTCGATCTGGACCTTGAGTTGCTCGCGTGAAATGCCAGGCATGTCAAAACGCAAGGTGTAGGCCTTCTCGTCTTGTTGCAACGACTGGCCGCCTTGGGAGGGTACGCGCATCACCTCGTCCAGAAAACGTTCAAACGAAGGCAGGGATGGACGGCGTGAACCGTGGCGTGCGTAAGAGCCGATGGGCGCGAGAGGGGCAAACAACATGATGAACTCCTGAGGTTAAACTGCGCGGCCCTGGTGGGTGCCGCATGTCTTGGAGTTAGACCCTGGCTTGCAGGTTTTCAAGAGATGGTGTGCTGTTGATGCGTGTTTTTATTTTGATCGTGCAGCCCTTGAATGGGTGCAAGCGCGCCCTATATCGCCGCGCGCTGGCGTGTGTGGCAGGCGTCTTGTGTGGGGTGGTGGGGGCGTCGTCTTCATCGGCGTCGGTGGCTAATGCGGCGCCCATCACGCTGGCTTTTGTGGAAAGTTTGAGTGGACCTTTTGCCAACACCGGTGAAGCGGTGCACCGCAATCTGGTGTGGGCCATCGAGCGCGTGAACCAACGCGGGGGTGTTCGTTTGGCCAGCGGGGCGCGGCCCTTGGCTTTGCAGCGCATCGACAACAAGGGCAGTCTGGAAGAGTCGCTGTCGGCCTTGAAGGTGGCGCTTGATGGGGGCTCGCGCTTTGTGTTGCAAGGCAACAGTTCCTCCATTGCACTGGCCCTGGTGGATGCCCTGAGCAAACACAACGAACGCGAACCCGAGCGACGCGCCCTCTTTCTCAATTACTCGGCGGTAGAGCCTTCGCTCACCAATGAGCGTTGCAGCTTCTGGCATTTTCGCTTCGATGCGCATGCCGACATGCGCTTGTCTGCCCTGATGTCGGTGTTGCGCGAAGACCGTGCCTTGCAACGTGTGTACCTCATCGGCCAGGACTACAGCTTTGGTCAGTCGGTGGTGAAACAAGCGCGGGTGCAGTTGAGCGAATTGCGTCCGGACATACAGATCGTCGGTGAAGAGTTGCACCCGGTGGGGCGTGTGAAAGATTTTTTGCCCTACCTCACCAAGATCAAGGCCAGCGGTGCCCAAGCGGTGATCACCGGCAACTGGGGGCAAGACCTGACACTGTTGGTCAAGGCCGCACGCGAAGTGGGTTTTGAAGGTCGCTTCTACACCTTCTATGGCAATGCCCTGGGAGCACCCGCTGCCATGGGCGACGCGGGGGTGGACCGTGTGGTGGCCGTGGCGGACTGGATGAGCAATGCGGTCAACCCCGAGTCACGCAAGGTCTACCAGGCCTTTCGCCAACGCTTTCCTGCCCCGGCAGACGACTACCTGCACTTGCGCATGCAACTCATGATCGAGGCCTTGGTGCAGGCGATGGAAACCGCGGGTAGCACGGACGCCGTGGCAGTGGCCCGAGCCCTGGAGACTGCGCGCGTGCAGTGGGGCGGACAGGCCGGGCAGATGCGCGCGCAGGACCATCAGTTCCAGCAACCCTTGATGGTGGGGGTGATGCAACGCCAGGGTTCGCCGGGCGTGCCATTTGATGTGGAAGGCTCGGGGTACGGCTTCAAGGTGGTGAGAACCCTGAGCGCCAAACAGGCCGAGCAACCGAGCACCTGTCGCATGTCACGGCCCTGAGTGCTCATGCCCCCGGTGGGCGCGCCAGGCCATGGCACGCGACACACGACACATGGCACGCGACACGCGGCACACGACACGTCAGGCCCGATACACTGTTTCCATGAGACAAGCCATTCTGGACCTGGAGGCCTCGAAGATCCGCGAGGTGGCCAACGCCGGCCTGGGCCGAACCGATGTGTTGGCCTTTTGGTTTGGCGAGAGCGACGAGGTGACGCCGTCGTTTGTGCGTCAGGCCGCGATCGACTCGTTGCAGCAGGGCGAGACGTTTTATGCGCACAACCTGGGCCTGCCCGCCTTGCGCGCAGCCATTGCCCACACCATGACCCAGCGCCATGCTGCCCATGAGCCCGCGCGAGCCATCGATGTGCCACGCGTGGCCGTGACCTCGGGCGGCGTGAACGCCCTGATGCTGGCCATGCAGGCGCTGCTCGACGCGGGGGATGAGGTGGTGGCGGTCACGCCGGTGTGGCCCAATCTGACGGCGCAGCCCGGCATTCTGGGCGCGCAGGTGCGCACGGTCTCGCTGCGGCCCCGCCAGGGGGCCTGGTCGCTGGACCTGTCTGAACTCCTGGAGGCCATCACCCCGCGCACCCGTTTGCTGGTGGTCAACGCGCCCAACAACCCCACCGGCTGGACCCTGACCCGGGAAGAGCAGGGCGCCTTGCTGGCGCACTGCCGTCGCACCGGCACCTGGATCCTGGCCGACGAGGTGTATGAAAACCTCTACTACGGTCCCACCCTCAATGGCTGTGCCCCCAGCTTTCTGGACGTGGCCGAACCGGACGACCGCCTGGTGGTGGCCCACAGCTTCTCCAAGAGTTTTCTGATGACCGGCTGGCGACTGGGCTGGCTGGTGATGCCGCCGGCCATGATCGAGCCCATGGGCAAATTGATCGAATACAACACCTCCTGTGCCCCGGTCTTCACCCAACGGGCCGGGGTGGTGGCGCTGGAGCGTGCGGCGGAGATCACCCCACGCGTGGTCGAGCATCTGCGGGCCTGCCGCGACACGCTGGTGCCGGCCCTGGCGCAATTGCCGGGCGTGGAGGTGGCCAGCCCCTTGGGCGGCATGTACGCCTTTTTCAGGCTGGCCCAGGCGCAGGATTCGCTGGCGGTGGCCAAGCGCCTGGTGGCCGAAGCGGGGCTGGGCCTGGCCCCTGGCAACGCCTTTGCCCCCGAGGCGCAAGGGTGGCTGCGCTGGTGTTTTGCCTCGCACGACCTGGACCGTTTGCGCCAGGGCGTGGGGCGGCTGGCGAGGTGGTTGCGGCAGGGGGGGCCGGGCAAGCTATAATGCGAGGTTGCATCGAAAGATGACAACCAAAGACTGCATGCAGTCTGGCTGGGGCCCCGGGGTGCTTGTGAGGCATTCCAGGTCGCAGCCAAACAGCAGGCGGTGCACGGCGGTCGTAGTTCCAGCGGCCGTTCGCAAGTCAACACTTTACAGGACACACACCATGAGTATCAACAAAGCCGAGGTCGTCAAGGCCAACGCTCGCGCTGCGAGCGACACGGGCAGCCCCGAAGTGCAGGTCGCGCTGCTGACCGCCCGTATCAACGATCTGACCCCTCACTTCAAGACCCACATGAAGGACCACCATGGCCGCCGCGGTTTGCTGCGCATGGTGAGCCGCCGCCGCAAGCTGCTGGACTACCTCAAGTCCAAGGATGCGGACCGTTACACCGCGCTGATCGCCAAACTCGGCTTGCGCAAGTAAACGCACGATAGATCAAGAGCGCCTGGGTTATCACCTCGATAGCCGGGCGCTTTTGTCCATCAGCAATCCGGTCTGCGCAGGTTGCGCTGACCATGTCGGAGAAAGCCCAGCACAGAGCGAAGCTGTGTCATTCCACCAGAGGTCGTGAGCGATCTCACCCGCACGCCTCTCGTGGAATGGCATCGTGTTCTGTCCCAGCCAACTCCGGGCTTCGGTGAAGTGGCCTGCACTTCCCACCTCAACCAGGAGTACACATGTCTCTGTTTAACAAAGTCACCAAAACATTCCAGTGGGGCCAGCACACGGTCACCATGGAAACCGGCGAAATCGCTCGCCAGGCCACCGGCGCCGTGCTGGTCAATATCGACGACACCGTGGTGTTGGCCACGGTGGTCGCCTCCAAGTCGGCCAAGCCCGGTCAGGACTTCTTCCCCCTGACGGTGGACTACATCGAGAAAACCTACGCCGCCGGCAAGATCCCGGGCAGCTTCTTCAAGCGTGAAGCCAAGCCCAGCGAACTCGAAACCCTGACCAGCCGCCTGATCGACCGTCCGATCCGTCCGCTGTTCCCCGAGGGCTTCTTCAACGAAGTGCACGTGGTCATCCACACCGTGTCCTTGAACCCCGAGGTCGATGCTGACATCGCCGCCATGATCGCCACCAGCGCCGCGCTGGGGGTGTCGGGCATTCCGTTCAACGGCCCCATTGGCGCTGCTCGCGTCGGCTACATCAACGGCGAATACGTCCTCAACCCGGGCCAGACCCAGCGCAAGGACAGCCAGATGGATCTGGTGGTGGCCGGTACCGAAGCCGCTGTGCTGATGGTCGAGTCCGAGGCGCTGCAATTGCCGGAAGAGGTGATGCTGGGTGCCGTGGTGTTTGGCCACGACCAGGGCAAGGTTGCCATCAACGCCATCCACGAACTGGTTCGCGATGCCGGCAAGCCGGTGTGGGACTGGACCCCGCCCGCCAAGGACGAGGCCCTGATCGCTCAGGTGGCTGCGTTGGGCGAAGGCCCGCTGCGCGCCGCCTACCAAATTCGCAACAAGCAAAGCCGCACCCAGGCCTGCCGTGAAGCCTACGCGGCGGTCATGGATGGCCTCAAGGCCCAGGGCGTCGAGTTTGACGGCGTCAAGGTGGAAGGCATGCTGTTTGATATCGAGGCTCGCATCGTGCGCAGCCAGATTCTGTCGGGCGAGCCGCGTATCGACGGTCGCGACACCCGCACCGTGCGCCCCATCGAAATCCGCAACAGCGTGCTGCCCCGTACCCACGGTTCGGCCCTGTTCACCCGTGGCGAAACCCAGGCGCTGGTGATCACCACCCTGGGCACCGAGCGCGACGCGCAGCGCATTGACGCGCTGGCCGGCGAGTTCGAAGACCGCTTCCTGTTCCACTACAACATGCCTCCCTTTGCCACCGGTGAAGTGGGACGCATGGGCAGCACCAAGCGCCGCGAAGTGGGTCACGGCCGTCTGGCCAAGCGCGCCCTGGCGGCCTGCTTGCCCAGCAAGGAAGAGTTTCCCTACACCGTGCGTGTGGTTTCCGAGATCACCGAGTCGAACGGGTCGTCCTCCATGGCTTCCGTGTGCGGTGGCTGCCTGTCCATGATGGACGCAGGTGTTCCCATGAAGGCGCACGTGGCGGGTATCGCCATGGGCCTGATCAAGGAAGACAACCGCTTTGCCGTGCTGACCGACATCCTGGGTGACGAGGACCACCTCGGCGACATGGACTTCAAGGTGGCCGGTACCACCAACGGTATCACGGCGCTGCAGATGGACATCAAGATCCAGGGCATCACCAAAGAGATCATGCAAGTGGCGCTGGCCCAGGCCAAGGAAGCTCGCATGCACATCCTGGGCAAGATGCAAGACGCCATGGGCGAAGCCAAGACCGAAGTCTCCAACTTCGCCCCCAAGCTCTTCACCATGAAGATCAACCCCGAGAAGATCCGTGACGTGATCGGCAAGGGCGGCGCCACCATCCGTGCGCTGACCGACGAAACCGGTTGCCAGATCAACATCGAGGAAGATGGCACCATCACCATCGCCGCGACCGACAGCGCCAAGGCCGACATCGCCCGCGAGCGTATCGAGCAGATCACCGCGGAAGTCGAAATTGGCAAGGTCTACGAAGGCCCGATCACCAAGATCCTCGACTTCGGCGCCCTGGTCAACCTGCTGCCCGGCAAGGACGGTCTGCTGCACATCAGCCAGATCAGCCACGAGCGCATCGCCAAGGTCACCGACGTGCTGGCCGAAGGTCAGATCGTGCGCGTGAAGGTGCTCGAGACCGACGACAAGGGCCGCGTCAAGCTGTCCATGAAGGCGCTGACCGAGCGTCCGGCTCAACCGGAACACAGCGACGAGCAGCATCCCCCGGCGGCTCACTGAACCACCAGGTGTTCACCGAAGGGGCGTGCCCCTTCGGGTTCTCAGAGGTCTTCCATGCAAGCGATTGAAATCTCCGAATTCGGCGCACCCGAGGTGCTGCGTGTGGTCGAGCGCGACCAACCCGTGCCGGGTGCCGGCGAGTTGCTCATTCGTGTCGCGGCCAGCGGGGTCAACCGACCCGATGTGTTGCAGCGCAAGGGCAACTACCCGGTACCGCCCGGTGCCAGTGATCTGCCTGGCCTGGAAGTGGCCGGGGTGATCGAGTCGGGCGACGCCGCTGCCATGGCCGCGGCAGGGCTCAAGGTGGGCGACCGCGTCTGTGCCTTGATTGCCGGTGGCGGCTATGCGCAATGGTGTGTGGCACCGGTGGGGCAATGTCTGCCCAGCCCCGCCGGCCTGAGCGACACCGAGGCGGCCTCGCTGCCCGAGACTTTTTTCACCGTGTGGTCCAACGTGTTCGACCGCGCGCGCCTGAAGGCCGGTGAAACCCTGCTGATTCAGGGGGGCACCAGCGGCATTGGTGTCACCGCGATCCAGATGGCCAAGGCCCTGGGCGCGAAGGTGATTGCCACGGCCGGCAGCGACGAGAAGTGCCAGGCCTGCCTGAAACTCGGCGCCGACCACGCCATCAACTACAAGACCCACGACTTCCAGGCCGAGTGCCAGCGCATCACCGAGGGCCGTGGGGTGGACGTGATCCTCGACATGGTGGCGGGCGACTATGTGGCACGCGAAGTGGAATCACTGGCCGAGGAGGGACGCCTGGTCATCATCGCGGTGCAAGGCGGCATCCAGGCGAACTTCAACGCCGGCCTCGTGCTGCGTCGGCGTTTGCAAATCACCGGCTCCACCCTGCGACCCCGCCCCGTGGCGTTCAAGACCGCCATCGCCAACAACCTGCGCCAGCACGTGTGGCCGCTCATCGAGCAGGGCAAGATCAAGCCCGTGATTTACGCGACCTACGCGGCGTCGTCTGCCGATGGCGCGGCGCAAGCCCATCGTCTGATGGAAACCAATCAGCACATTGGCAAGATCGTTCTCACGTGGTGAACCCATGACCCAACGACGCGCACTCATTGCGGGCAACTGGAAAATGAATGGCGGCCTGGCCGCCAACGAGGCCCTGGTCAAAGCCATCCTCGCGGGCATGCCCACGCAAGGAGCCGATGCGGCCGTGTGTGTGCCCTCGGCGTACCTGGCCCAGGTGCAATCGTTGGTGGCGGGCTCGCGCCTGGCCCTGGGTTCGCAAGACGTGTCCTCGCATGAGCAAGGGGCTTACACCGGTGAAATTTCGGCGGGCATGCTGCGCGAATTCAGCGTTCGCTATGCCATCGTCGGCCACTCCGAGCGGCGTCAGTACCACGCTGAAACCGATGAGCAAGTGGCGGTGAAGGCGCAACGTGCGCTGTCGGTGGGCATCACCCCTATTGTGTGTGTGGGTGAAACCCTGGCACAACGCGAGGCCGGGCAGACCGAGCAGGTCGTCAAGCGCCAACTCGCCGCGGTGATCCACCTCAATGGCCATTGCATCAGCGAAATTGTGGTGGCCTACGAACCCGTCTGGGCCATTGGCACGGGCAAGACCGCCACGCCCGATCAAGCCCAGGCGGTGCATGCGGTATTGCGGGCCCAGCTCCAAGCCGCCAGCGAGCACGCCGAGCGCATTCGACTGCTGTACGGCGGCAGCATGAATGCCGCCAACGCTGCCGACTTGCTGGCGCAACCCGACATCGACGGCGGCCTGATTGGCGGTGCGTCGCTCAAGGCCCCTGATTTTCTGACCATCATTGCAGCCGCGTCTCATTGAGCGCGACCGGAGTTCCTATGACCATTCTCAACAACATTCTTCTCATCGTTCAGGTGCTGTCCGCGTTGGCCATGATCGGCCTGGTGCTGGTGCAACACGGCAAGGGCGCCGACATGGGCGCAGCCTTTGGCAGTGGCAGCTCGGGCAGCCTCTTTGGCGCCAGTGGCGGGGCCAACTTTCTGTCACGCAGCACGGGTGTTCTGGCGGCGGTGTTTTTTGTGAGCACCCTGGGGCTGGCCTACGTGGGCAACCAGCGTCCGGCTGAAAGTGGCACAGGTGGCAGCGTGCTGGAGCGCACCGCAACGCCTGATGCGTCCATCCCGACACCCAGTTCAATCCCGGCACCGGCAACCGCACCGGCACCGGCACCTGGTGTTCCCCCTGCGTCCAGCAGCGGCGCCGCGCAAATCCCCACCAAGTGATTTCACCCCTGGGGTTCGTCAAAATCGCCGTCCTACTCTGTTGGATGCGAGGTTTTTCAGGGTAAACTCAGAGGCTGTTTGCGAGCGCGCATGCAATCCTCTGAGCGCTTGCCAACACAAGCCTGCCGTCGTGGTGAAATTGGTAGACACGCTATCTTGAGGGGGTAGTGGCGAAAGCTGTGCGAGTTCGAGTCTCGCCGACGGCACCAAACTCGGTCTGTTGTAACTTTGGTGTCAACCAAATGCTGCAGACTCCTGCCCATAGCAGACCGGCCATTCGTGAGTCTCTGATGAACCTAGAACAGTATCTTCCCGTCCTTTTGTTCATCCTGGTGGGGCTAGGTGTTGGAGTTGCCCCCCAAGTCCTCGGCTATTTGCTCGGGCCTCAGCGTCCCGACGAGGCCAAGAATTCCCCCTATGAGTGCGGCTTCGACGCCTTCGAAGATGCCCGCATGAAGTTCGATGTGCGCTACTACCTGGTGGCCATTCTCTTCATTCTGTTCGACCTTGAAATCGCGTTTCTGTTTCCCTGGGCGGTATCGCTCAAGGAAATTGGTCCTGCCGGTTTCTGGGCCATGATGGTTTTCCTGGGCATTCTGGTCGTGGGCTTCATCTACGAGTGGAAAAAGGGTGCCCTCGACTGGGAATGATCTATGTCACTTGACGGTGTTTTCAAAGAAGGCTTCATCACCACGTCGTACGACTCGGTGGTCAACTGGGCCAAAACCGGTTCGCTGTGGCCCATGACCTTTGGTCTGGCCTGTTGCGCGGTGGAGATGATGCATGCGGGCGCTGCCCGCTATGACATCGACCGTTTTGGCATGTTGTTTCGCCCCAGCCCGCGACAGTCCGACTTGATGATCGTGGCAGGCACGCTGTGCAACAAGATGGCGCCTGCCTTGCGCAAGGTCTACGACCAGATGTCCGAACCGCGCTGGGTGCTCTCCATGGGGTCGTGCGCCAACGGCGGCGGCTACTACCACTACAGCTACTCGGTGGTGCGCGGTTGCGACCGCGTGGTGCCGGTCGATGTTTACGTACCGGGCTGTCCGCCCACCGCTGAAGCACTGCTGTACGGCATTTTGCAGTTGCAGTCCAAGATCCGCCGCGAAAACACCATCGCTCGCTGACGCACCAGCCCACCACAAGGCATTTCATGAGCAATTCCCTCGATACCCTGCAGGCCGCGCTCGAGGCTGCGTTGGGTGATCGCATCCAGCAGTTGCAGAGCGCCCTGGGCGAGTTGACCCTCACCGTCAAGGCCTCGGACTACGCCGCGGTGGCGTTGCAGTTGCGAGACGACCCCACCCTGGCCTTTGAGCAGTTGATGGACCTGTGTGGCATGGACTACTCGGCCTACAAGGACGGGGCACCCAGTGCGTTTTCCGAGGGGCCGCGTTTTGCCGTGGTGTCCCATCTGCTGTCGGTGCGTCACAACTGGCGGGTACGCCTGCGCGTGTTCGCTCCGGGCGACGACCTGCCGGTGGTGGCTTCGGTCACGCCGCTGTGGAGTTCGGCCAACTGGTTCGAGCGCGAAGCCTTCGACCTGTATGGCATTGTCTTTGAGGGTCACGATGACCTGCGTCGCCTGCTCACCGACTACGGCTTCATCGGCCATCCTTTCCGCAAGGACTTTCCCACCCAGGGCCATGTCGAGATGCGCTACGACGCCGAGCAAAAGCGTGTCATTTACCAGCCCGTCACCATTGAGCCGCGCGAGAACACCCCGCGCATCATCCGTGAAGAGACCTACGGCGGCTTGCACTGAGAACACAGCATGGCTGACATCAAGAACTACACCCTGAACCTGGGCCCGCAGCACCCGGCCGCGCACGGCGTGCTGCGTCTGGTGCTCGAACTCGACGGCGAGGTGGTGCAGCGTGCCGACCCGCACATCGGGCTGTTGCACCGCGCCACCGAAAAACTGGCCGAGAGCAAAACCTTCATCCAGTCGTTGCCCTACATGGACCGTCTTGACTACGTGTCCATGATGAGCAACGAGCACGCCTATTGCCTGGCCATCGAAAAGCTCATGGGCATCGAGGTGCCCGAGCGCGCGCAGTACATCCGTGTGATGTTCTCTGAGATCACCCGCTTGCTCAACCACCTGCTGTGGCTGGGCTGCCATGGGTTTGATTGCGGCGCGATGAACATTCTCATCTACTGCTTTCGCGAGCGGGAAGACCTCTTCGACATGTACGAAGCCGTCTCCGGGGCGCGCATGCATGCGGCCTACTTCCGCCCGGGTGGTGTCTACCGCGACCTGCCGGACACCATGCCGCAGTACCAGGTCAGCAAGATCAAGAACGCCAAGACCATTGCACGGCTGAACGAAAACCGCCAAGGCTCGTTGCTCGACTTCATCGACGACTTCACCCGTCGATTTCCGGCCCTGGTGGACGAGTACGAAACCCTGCTCACCGACAACCGCATTTGGAAGCAGCGCACCGTGGGCATTGGCGTGGTCACCCCCGAGCGCGCCAAAAACCTCGGCTTCACCGGCGCCATGCTGCGCGGCAGCGGCATCGCCTGGGACCTGCGCAAGCAGCAGCCCTACGACGTGTACGCCAAGCTCGATTTCGACGTGCCCGTGGGCGTCAACGGCGACACCTATGACCGCTACCTGGTGCGCGTGGAAGAAATGCGCCAGAGCAACCGCATCATCCAGCAGTGCGTGGACTGGCTGCGCAAGAACCCCGGCCCCGTGATCACCGACAACCACAAGGTGGC
>JACCDP010334177.1_pt1 | contig 17723 bp, 25 predicted proteins | sample 7445841 | NCBI WGS metagenome assembly JACCDP01 (sample SAMN15323441, study PRJNA562643) | freshwater metagenome | isolation source: river surface water | place: USA:Blue River Watershed | collected 2017-08-17
GAAGAGGAAGACGAATAGGATTGTCCTGACTGTCTGCAGGAAGGGTCGTCGCACCAGAATACCAGTCGATAAACATCATCCAAGTAGGAATACGCATATGAGTATCGTCCTCTTTTGGGGAGGAGCTAAGAGTCAGACGAATGTTCGCATCGTCAGGGGCAGGGGCACTCTCTGCAGTAAAGAAGACAACGGGGAGCGAACTGTTTTTCCAGGAGGTTCCAAAGGGGCCTGCAATCAACACATGGGCGTCTATTCCTGCAGACCATGGAATCCCACGAAACACACGAGAGTCCTCCTGACGTAATGCATCCATGATAAAATTGGAATTCGTATTAAATCCTGGCCACATGTCGGAAAATCCGATGAAAATATCCGCCGTCTCAGAGGAAGTCTTAGTAGTCGCAACAGCAGGAACCGAAGGAACCGCTGGAACCGTAGGAACCGTAGGAACCACAGGATTCACACGCGTTTCGGTAAGAGGTTCCGCAAAGACAACGCGCTTTTCTGTAGGTGCCGAAGGAGCCACAGAAGCAGCCACATGCACAGAAGTAGAAAACGCTGTCTGCATCACAGTGCGCCAGGCATCCGCATGGACGAGTAGCCCCCACGTCTTTCCAATGGCCCGACGAAGATCCTCTTGGGCAGCATACCACTCTTTTGCATTCGTATGAAGCCACTGAAATGCATCCATGATTCCCTGAATATGGTTCCCCTTGTAATAGGTCTTTGCCAGAACAGGATGAAGATCGCGCAACACAGGGCTGTTGTGAATCAAAGGGAGTCCCATCCACACGGCCTGAATCAGGCTTGTTCGAAGAGGAAGAAACCGTGTATGAGAGAACAATGCATGATTCGGTTCCTGAATCCAGTTCGCAAACGGTTCGGTCGGCGCAAAGACAATAGGAAGACTGTGGGCCTCCAGATTATCCAGCACGTTCTCCTTCAAAAACCGATTCTGTAGAATCGCATCCACATGATGACATCGGTAGGTTGCAGGGAGGATTCGTTTCAGCGTAAGTTCGCGAATGGCGACAAGAGGAAGCACCATCGAACTCGTGTTATGATTGTTTTTCTCGGCCACATGAATGATCCAATCGTTACTCATGATGGGCGCAACGGCAGTTGCACGACCCGACATCCAGTCTGTAATGGAAGACGACCAGACAAATGGGACACGCCGAATCGGGCACGGAAACAAGGTCTGAATGGACGGAAGCGTCTCCACGGGATTCAACAAGTCCCAACACCAGATCTCATAGACCCCCTTCATGGACCGCGGGACATAGGGCACTTCGGGATAGACGGTCGCATCCATCTCCATGAATTGCACAAAGGACCGCAAAAAGACAATGGTCCGACTCGCCATCGTGCGCTGTTCAGGCGCTACCTTCCCGTCCACATCGATCAGCATATCTAGCCCCGTTGCATCATACAGAGAGATCACAGATGTTCTCTCAATCCGAGGAACATCCGACCACCAGGAACCCGTACCCATATCAATAAAGGTGACCGAATGCCCCATTTCCAGCATCACTTCGCCCAGCAGAATCGCCGTCTGATTGGCTCCGCTGAAACGAAGATCCGCCGAAGAAGAAAACGTAACTCCTACTTTCATCGCACTCATTGCACTATCCATTCATGGTGGACCCCCTTTAGATGAAAGATCTCCAACGGGCCTGGATCTCCTGTATGAGACTTCGTCTCACCCATCAGATGAAGGCCCGCCAACGGGCCTGGATAGAAGGGTGATGAATGCTGTGTTTCCAGATGAGATTCGCCGCATGAGACCGATAGATCGGCAGATTCTCCTTGTGACAAGACATAGCGCGGTGGAGTGTTGCAATGGCCGCCTCCCATTCGTTAATGGAATAATAGTATCCCGTATCGGACCATCCCTCCGAATTGTGGAGAATCGGATAGTGGCAGTAGAGGAGTTCCAACGTCGCATAATTATAGTCATTGTTCCACTGATGCGTCATGAAACAGGCGGACCGATTCTCTTTCAAGATCGTATGGATGTTCTTTCGCCCGTGAAGGATGATACGCCCTTTCTGAAAGAGAGTAAGCTCAGGGATCACATGGCGCCATGAGTGAGGGCTCAACTTGATCCGATCACCATTCATCAATACAACTTTCCCCTGCCATTCAGGATATCGCTTGGAGAAGGCCTCTGCCAACAGCAGCGAGTAGAAATAACACTTCTGAAAGGAAATGTTGGGATCCATGATGACGATGTCCATCTGATGCCAAGACGCAGGCGCAATCCACTCCATCGTATCACGAGATCCATATTGGGTCAGGAAGCACGGATCCCACACATACGGAACGACCCGACTGTTCTTGCATTCCGTCCGATTGAGGATCGCCGCATATTCCACATGCTGGTAGTAGTGGGGGCTTGTCCAGATCTCATCGATCTCTCCCACGATATGGTGATAAAAGAACATGGACTTGAAATTCTGAATGGTTTCAATGTCGATATTAATGATATTGCCAAGGTAGAGTTTCACGATCTTAGCGCCCACGGAACGAAGATAGCGGCGTGTTCCCGCATCGACACTCATACCAATCTCGATAAAGGCATGGATCGGCATCGACCGTGCGACCATTTCATGGGTGCTGATGGTCCGATAGGAATTCAGAAACGACTTTCGCTCGACGGGATCTGCCTGGTGTTGTAGCAAATAGGATCGAAATCCGAGGCTGTCAAACAGATCGTAAAGGATCACGATGTTTTGGGTGAGACCGTTCAAAAACAGTGATGTATCGTTCACATGATTGCTTGCAAGAATGATGACTTTTCGGTCCAAGGATAGCGTCAAGGGAGACAAGGTAGCCAGGCTCGCATCTGCTTCCTCCGTAGGTATGATGGTATTTCCAGGAAGATAGGACATGAAGCGACGCAGGCAACAAAGGGTCTGTGTCTACGACGCACCCCATCTTTATATGCGAGGAGGGTAGAGATGTCCTACAATACATTCCCGAGCACCAATTCGATTCCCCCTGCCTGTTTTTATAACATTCGCGGTTTGCCCGACTGGCTTAACCAGAATCCCTCTTACAAACAGTATTTTATTAATTACCGCAGGCAATTTCCCTATCTATTTCCGATGACTTCCACGTTGTCGTCTATCAACTACAACATCGAACGCGTTCCATTAGGCCCCTTTGTTACGACATTATCACAGAGTCAATCCCAGATCTATCGTAAACAGTTGGCGCTGTTCCATACGGTGTATGAATTCAATTCTAATGCGTATGTCCGCTCCCTTCAGACTCAGACAACCCCGCAATATTATTATTTTTCCACGTATCATGATCGTAATGAGTTCCGATCGGCGGTAGCATTAGTAGATAAATTGTATATGTTTCGGGCGATGGCGGATGGACAAAATGAGAATGGGTCTACGTTGGGATGGGTGATTCCGTTCCCTTTGCAATAAAGCGGGGGACACTGCCCGCCACAGGCGGGCGTTTCCCCCGTGCCCCCTCTCTCGTGGAGAGGAAGCGGATTCACCCGATCTCATGGAGAGGGCTTGTATTCACCCGATCTCATGGAGAGGGCTTGTATTCACCCGATCTCATGGAACGAGTGTGTATTCACCCGATCTCATGGAGAGGAAGCGTCTCCACGGGAGAGGGGTGTGGGGACGGAACGTCTCCACGGGGGCGAGGATTCACTCAACTCCACGGGAGAGGGGGCTAGGGGGAAACGAAGTGTCCCCCTAATGGAGGGTAAACAGATACGCCAGCTGATGAAGATCCTCCATAAGGTCATCGCGAAGAGCGAAGAGATCGTAATCCCCCTCTCGTAATGAACGGGTCAATGGTCCCTGGACATAGCGAAGGGCCGCCTGGAGCATTCGATTCGCCCCCGCCTCCGTCATATTATGAACGGTAATTTCCGTATTTTTTCCCGTCACTCGGGGACGTCCGTATTTTCCGATATAGACTTCTACGAAGGAATCGATATGCTTCTCTAGCTTCTCAAGCATCTGATCCGTAGCGATGTGTCTGGCATAGACCCGCGTCTGCCAATGATAGAGTTTAATCTGATCCCGCAATTGTAAAAAGAAGTGAATGTGATCGGCCGACATGTTCTATCTATCTGCAATAAATTTGATACGCCTCGAATCCCATGAAATAAGCAACCATGTGTCGCCACTGTTCTATCATCCTGCGCTCGTTTGGGACGGACCATCCCGAACGATTGTGTCCTTTTCAGAAAAGCCAGTATTGTTCCCATTGTGCACAGTATGGGCATCCCTTAAGCGAGTGTGTTCGCTACCAACAGATCAACCAGAAAAAGAAACCCACTCAGTAGACATGCCCCTTCGAAACAAGAGAACCAAGCCCACCAAGCGATACAAAAGCATTCTTCGTAAAGGCACGCGTCGCAATCGGACTCGACGAATCCGCCGAGTTCGTTTTGTAGGAGGCGCGGCGGAGTCTCGCTGGTATAGCACGAGCCATGGAGAAATGACAGAAGAAGAATATCGAAAGCATAAGGAATATCAAGACATGAACCCTGACTCCTATTGATTCCGGTCTTGTGATGTGTAGCACTGCGTATCACACAGTGGAAAACGATCCCACCCGATACTAAGATGTCTTATCATTCCGCAGTCCAAGAAAATATAGAATATGCCTCTTCTTCTGCCTCTTCATGGGAAAACGGAGGAAATGCAGGAGCACAAGAAGACTCGGGGAAATACAAGTCCACTATCACAAATATCATGACGAAACACTGCGCCGAGATTCGGTCTCAGTGCGATGAAGTGATCCCACCACTTGTCGCCTTTTCCAAAAAGAAGCTGAAGGATCTGATTCACAAACACGATACTGAGATCTTTTCTTTTTTGGTCCACCCTGATAAGCTCCCCCATCTTCTTGGTAGCGCAGAGAGCATCTTTCGCAAATATGGCCAAGAGGTCCCCACCATCAGGGGAGTGCCGACCAACCAGATTCTTCGTGACTTGAATGTGGATGCCTCCCTGGACGCTGTTGTTCAAACCATGGAGCACCATCTCGCCTCCCAACAGGCATCAGGAACACTCGCAACGCTCTTAAAGCAACTAAAGTGGCTGTTCCAGGAATACAAGAACACGGGAGAGGAGGTTCTTCGGCTAGAGACGACGCTCTTTCAGAAGATGGAGATGCTAGATAAGATCCATCAGCGGCTCCCAAGCATTATGAATCTGACCGAAACCAAATCGCTCCCGTCGCTCATCGATGCGTTTTCGGTGTATGCCAAGGAGGCATTCCAGGGAGCCCATTTCGAGGAGAATTACATGCAGTTGGTGGAGGAGTATAAAAAATGGAATGTCTGCCGACAGATCATTTCGTCTCAGCATGTGATGAGGGATTCTCCTGATCCGCCGTGTGCCATTTGTCTATTAGATACGGTGTCGTATGCGATTGTCCCGTGTGGACATACGTTTTGTTCGTCGTGCTCTAAAAAACAAAATACCACCTGCTACATTTGTAGGGGCGTCATTCGTGAACGGCTGAAGCTGTTTTTCATGTAAATGGAGGCGCGGAGCGCCCCCATACCCCCCTCCATAGGAGATGGTGTGGCGTTTCCCCCCGTGCCCCCTCTCTCGTGGAGAGGAAGCGTATGCTTTACGAATTACTCCCCTTCTCGTGGATTCGCCCGATTTCATGGAGAGGAAGTGTATTTGCCCAAACTCTTATGGAGAGGGGGCACGGGGGACGCTTGTGTCCCCCGCCCCGACTTGAAAGTCATTGGGTCGCAATGCAACTGCACGAAGCGCCTCAATCTGTTCTTCGTCTAGTTCCGTTGCGACACATACGCGTCGAAAGAGTTCCTCTGCGATAGAGAACCACAGTTCCTCCAAGATGACATGAGCTTCCGTGTGCGACATGGTTTGCCTTCCATGAAAGAGGGTGACCCTTTCAATTTTTTAGGGAGCCTAAAGCCAGCCGCGCTCCACAGCGCTCTCACAGAGCACCTAAAGCCCGCCGCGCTCCACAGAGCACCTAAAGCCCGCAATGGGAGAGGGGTGTGTGTGTGAAGCACACGGAACGTCTCCACCCACTTAAAACATCATCACCTATCTCTATGTAATAGCAATGGACAGGACCGAACAAAACGCAACCGCATCCAGCGAAGAGCTGGGTCTCACGACCCCGCAAGAGAACGAAATGGTCACCCTCACACATTCCATCATTGAATGGCGCCGTCTCAAGGAGGACAATGACAGCCGCAAACAGCAGGTGCGCGAGGCCAATACGAAGATGAAGGCGCTAGAGGACATCATTGTGCGCGTCATGAAGAGCCATAACATTGGCGCATTGGATCTGAAGAATTCAGGGGGTCGAGTGCTCTTTAAGAAGCAGAAGCGCCAGGCGGGTCTCGGTCAGAAGGCGATGGAGAAGCTGATCTCGGAGTATTTGCAGTCTCCCGACAAGGCCAAGGATCTCATGACGTATGTTCAAGAGCATCGCGAGGTCGTCACCAAAGAGTCCATCCATTATGAAAAAATATAGTCTTACTAGAAATGCTTCAATCAGTGTGCCGCGCAGGTGTGGAGGGAATGACCAATCAGTCCGGCCCCTCGAAACAAGACATGTACAAGGATGCGGTGGCGTCGATTCTCTCTCTTCTGATTGCTATTACGATCATTGCGTTTGTGGGCAAGTTCCTGTGGAATACTACGGTGGCGGAGCTCTTTACCTTTGCCCGCCCCGTCCAATCTGTATGGCAAATCATTGGACTGATGATCTTTCTTTCTCTTATGCGTTAAGTGGGGACACGGGCCGCAGGCCCTTCGGGCCTTGCGTGCGTCCCCACACCCCTCTCCCATGAAGATGGTTCTAATTCACCCAACCGCCTGGAGAGGGGTGTGTTTGTGAAGCATACGCTTGCGTCTCCACAGGAGAGGGGTGTGATTTCGCTTCTACTCCAATGGAGAGGGGGTGCGGGGGTGAAAGAAAATCGAAGATTTTCTACCAGTGACGCTTGCGTCTCCCGTGGGGTGTGGGGACAGAATGTCCCCACCTAATAGAATGTTGCTTCTTGGTGTCCTGATCGTCGTCTTCATCGTCATCATCTTCTTCATCTTTTACGGGAGAACAGCCGTCTCCCATTCCGCCCTTCCCGCCTCTCGTCCAGGATGCCCTTGTGGAGGAAGGGGATGTGGAGAGTGCCGCTGCCATCAGTGCGGTCAGCCTAAGATGTCTTGTCCGTGTAAGAAAAAGCCCGCCTGCTCGTTCTGTTAGCATCATATACTCTACAAGAAAGCGACACACGGAAGTTCCATGTGTCGCTTTTTGCGTTCTTTGTGCTGCATGTCTTGCTTGTGCTGCCGCCCCTTACACCGCCCCATTCCATCCCGATGCAGAGAGCCCCCCATACGTATAAAGATAGTTCCGCAAATTCTTCAGCATGGTGGGTTCATACGATCCCACATCCGATCCCTTTCCGCTCCCATGCCCCTGTTCTGCAATCGTCTTCAAGCATTTCTGTTGGGCCACCTGATAGGTGTCCTCCCAGGAGACCGAAAACAGCTTCAGCGCCCGATCGGTCTGTGCATCGGTTAACGAAGCCACCGTGGAGAGTTGGCGGATCAACAGGTTTCCACGATCGCGCCAGGTCGAAAAGCTGATGTCCAAATCTCGCGGCGCAATGGTATGAGACATACACATTCCACACAATTCCGCCACGGCCACACGATCGTGTGTCGTATCAAACGCCTGATAGCGCGTGGCATCTACGACACCACTAGGGCACAAAAGATCCTTTTTCAGCGATGCCATTTTTCCAAGAATGAGTTCCAGTTCTGCATAGTCCGATGTTCCCTGTGCCCGTCCCAGCATCTCTAGAAGAGAAGAGGCCTCAGGTAGAGTCCGGAGGCTACCATGACCATAAAAGCCCTCACGCTGATAAAATGGCACAGATACAAAGATCCGACTGAGATAAAAGGTTACTACTGCGACCACAAGTAGCACACTGATCAATAGATAGGGCATAATGTTTCTAGTCTAATGGGATATTTTCAAGCCTCGCAGTAGAATGAATGCGAGTGACATCGTAAAGAATAAACAACAGATCGTGCGATCATGCGCCTATCAGCCAACTTTCTCTACCATCACGTCCACGATCAATCCTATTAGTTCCATTGCAGGAGGTTCCACTAGTTATGCATCAACGTTGCATACATGCTATTCATATGACTGTCAGCCCTACTGTAGTTATGAGCTTCGCTCGGATGTCCAACAGGGTCTCGTGGACCGCGGTATCATCCTGAGTTCATTGACGGAATGGAAGCCTGACACCCCTACGACACTCTATGCCTATCGCCCGCTCTACTCGACGCTCTCCACGGTAAGCTCGATCTCTGTCACGTCTACCTTGGTTCAAACGGGCCCATCTCCGTTGGTGTGTGATGCTCCTTTCCATCAAGGGACGTATCGCGATCATTCTTGTTAACCTTTCTGGACTCTGGTCTCTACTCCATGTCATATAAATCCATAGAATAGAGAATGAAAGCAAGTGACATCATACAATGGAAAATGAAACGGGCATTTTCCTACTCCTGCCCACCCGTGTGCCTTTCCCCGTCTCTTTCCTTGCTTCCCTGCCCACCCCGTCCCTTACCGCCGTCCCCTACGTATCCATCGATCCCCATGGAGCCCCTGTATGAACTTCCATCCCCTCTTCCCCCTGTTCCCCCTTTTGAGCCCACAGAAGCCTGTATTGTTCACCTTTCCATGGGCACCTATCCGCCATGTCAGACCCCTCCCACTGGCACGATCCTGATCAACAACACGGGCTTCACGCCAAGCGGATATCTGCCCTGTGATGGATCCACGGTATCGCGAGCCACCTATTCCGCACTTTTTCACGTGATTGGGGAATACTATGGAGAGGGAAACAATACGACCACCTTTCACCTTCCGCAATTATCCAATACGGCTCAACCGACCGTCGGATACATTATCAAGACCTAAATATCAACCAATAGAATAGATCATCACATGTCCTGTCCACCTGATGTCTTTCCTCCATTATATCCATCCTGTCCCTATCCATTTCCCCCACAGATCCCTTGTCTTCGCCTATCCGGTCCTACAGGACAACGGGGTCCAACAGGTTTACAAGGAGATGTAGGCGGTATTGGTGTGACGGGAACCACGGGACCAAGAGGGTCCACAGGACCTAGAGGCGACACGGGTCCCAAAGGAGATACAGGACATACAGGCACCACAGGACCTACAGGCGACACGGGTCCCAAAGGAGATACAGGATATACAGGCACCACAGGAACCACAGGTCCTACAGGCTACACGGGTCCCATAGGAAACACGGGTCCCATAGGAGACACAGGACATACAGGCACCACAGGAACCACAGGCACCACGGGTCCCAAAGGAGACACAGGACATACAGGCACTACAGGAACCACAGGTCCTACAGGCTACACGGGTCCCATAGGAAACACGGGTCCCATAGGAGACACAGGACATATAGGCACCACAGGAACCACAGGCACCACGGGAATCACTGGTCCTACAGGCGACATGGGTCCCATAGGAGACACAGGACATACAGGAACCATAGGTCCTACAGGCGATACGGGTCCCAAAGGAGATACAGGACATACAGGAACCACAGGCACCAGAGGAACCATGGGTCCTACAGGTGAAACAGGTCCCACAGGTGAAACAGGTCCCACAGGAACCCCCGCATTGTTTAATTATCAAGGATCATTTAATGAAAGCGCGCCCTACTCCATTGGAGATGTAGTTAGCTATGAAGGTTCTACGTGGTATGCAATTGCACCAAGTCAGTATCTCCCACCCTCGCAATTCCCTACCGTGTGGTCGCTCTTTTCTTCCGTAGGAGATACAGGCCCTACAGGCGCACAGGGTATTCAAGGCATTCCAGGAACCGTCAGCGGTCTTATCCTGTATATGAATGAGAGTCAAACCCCCATCCCTACGATCGATACATATAGGCTCCTCTCACTTACCTTCACCTCTGCTCCTCAAACAGTGATCACAACATCTCTTGCTTCAGGATCATCTAATGAATTCGTTGCAGGGTTTGGAAACTATGAGATTAATCTGGCTCAGCAGTCCTTTATCCCGCCAGGCATATGGGATATGAATTTATTTGCAAGCGTAGACTCAGTTGCTTCCCTTGGAGTCTATGTGAAGTTTCAACTCTATGGGAGAACATCGGGTGGCGTCGAGACATTGATTGAAACCTCTAGCACAGTATTGATTACAACAACTACACCTCAACAATACATGACCTCTATGAATGTCTTTTATACAGATATCACTTCCTATACATCCTTAGTTGTAAAGGTCCTTGCCGATAATACAAATGGCACCCCTCGCATCCTTACTACCTATTATGAAAGTGCTTCCTCTTATTCTCATCTTCATACCTCATTTAGCATCGTAGGGAATACAGGGACAACAGGATGCACTGGTGAAACAGGCTATACAGGACCAATAGGGCCAATGGGTGAAACAGGTCCGACAGGGTTCACTGGTGAAATGGGTCCCACAGGTGAAACAGGACCAACAGGTCCAACGGGTAAAATGGGCTCCACAGGTTCGACTGGATCTACTGGTCTGACTGGATCTACTGGTCCGACAGGTCCGCTCGGAACAGGCTCCACAGGTCCAATAGGTCCCATTGGAACAACTGGTCCCACAGGAGCCGTCGGGATGGGTCCGACAGGAGCCATTGGTGCCACAGGCCCGTTGGGAAACTTCCCTGGCACATCGTTTCGCGATCTAACCACCTTTTCTTTTACGAATAACAATGGCACGGCAGGAATTAGTATCCCTACCGCAACAAATATTCTTCTCTTTTTTCAACCCTCCACATTAACGATTGCCTTTATCTCTATTGTCTATTCTACGACAGGATCGGATCCAGGAACAGTAACGCTCTCCCTGTATGACATGACGGGTGTGACGTATACTAATACGGCAGGTGGAACGGTCATTGGTCCTGCTAACATTTTCAGTATTACACCTGGATCCATTACTTCGCCACAGATTCAACAGGTGAATACCTCTGCACTGACACCTGCAGGACCGTATTCGACGGCCCTTAATCGTTCGATCGCCATCCGAATGACGGCGACGAATGCGAATCGCTTTGTGGTTCTTTCGATCTGCATTGGATTTTCTGCGTGATCCATGTGATGGATATTCAATCTGCTTCTCGGTGCACCATACGATGTGCTCTGATAAGTAGAATCCTTTCCCCCCCGCTACGCATTTCATGGCCTGTCCTCTCACACACTGTCTTTCTAAAAAAGTGGATCAGAACGGTGTATGTATCAATACAACCTGCCTGCTCTTACAAAATAGTCTTCAACCTGTTGGCATCACCGAGTGTCTTGTGTGCCTGGCATCGACCGAGTGTTTTATGCAACCCATTTGTAAACATTATCTATGCGCGTCATGTATCCGACGTGTCTATTATGTATGCGACGTGGAAGATACTATGAAGTGTCTTTCGACAAACACGGATCAAAAAGAACATGAATACTATCTCAAGAATCAAGCGGTTCAACTTGCCGAACTACGATCGTGTCCTGTGTGCCGCCGCTAGTGGAGGCACACTGTCGCTGAAGGCGACGTGCCCCCACACCCCCCTCACTCGTGGAAAGGACACGAATTCTATAGCGAATCCCACACCCCCCCTCACTCGTGGAGAGGACACGAATTCTATAGCGAATCCCACACCCCCCTCACTCGTGGAGAGGACACGAATTCTATAGCGACGCGCGGGGGTGTGGGAAAACGCAGTGTCCCCACAGAGAGGACACGAATTCTACACACGTGTCGTGTTCTTCACAATACATTTTTTAAACCACTTCCGCCCTTTTGCCGTCCGACGAGCCCGACGAACCAGATCGCTGTCCGCGGTATAATGCGTCTTCCCACATAACAAAAACGAGCTCACACGTGGATAAGACCAGGACTGTGTGGTTTGTCCAGGGCGATGACCGGTCCGCCAGGCCGCCGATCCGCGCCGAAAGACGGCATCCAAGATCGGAAGGGGCACTCCCGTGACGGCCGCGCGCTGTTTCAAACTGGTCGCATGGGGAAACTCTTTCTGCCATTGGATCGTATAGGACGATTTCTTTTTCCGAGTAGGGATCTTGTCCGTGGCAAACCCCACATAGGCTTTTGGATCCTTCCAGTTCATGGAGCCAAATCGCTGAATCTCTTTCTCTCGAGCAAGCGCCTGTTTCCGTGTGAGTCCGCTGTAATATTTGGGGGGCCATGGGTTCTTGTGCTTATTCTTTTTAGTAGGTCGAGGCATCTATTCTATACTTATAAAAAGTGGAGACAGTCGTCCCATTTTTTATATCATAAAAACCCCCTTTGCGAAAATATGCGCTTTCCGTTCAGTCCCCACAGGATCCACTTCAAACACGGAAGGGTTAAACGAGAGATAGTCACGATACAGATGCGTCTTCTCTGGATAGTGTTGGAAGAGAGGTCCTGCATGAGGATTCATAGAAAGAGTCGCCCAATTCACCCGATCCAGATTTTTCTCCAACAGAGGAAGGGCCGCAGGATTCAGGGAAAGGATGCCCCAATCCACTTTGTCCAGATTCTTCTCTAGCAAAGGGATCGCCGCAGGATTTTTACACAGTCGTGTCCAATTTACCTTGTCCAGATTCTTCTCTAACAGGTGAATCGCACTTGGATTCTGAGAGAGCATGTCCCAATCCACCTTCTCCATGTGTGCCTCAAGAAGAGACAATGCCTTAGGATTGGCCGATAGATAATACCAATTGACCTTCTCTATATGTTTCTCCAACAAAGGGACCGCATTCGGATTCTGAGAGAGCATGCCTCCATTCATCACATAGCGATTTGTTTCTAGATTCCATTTCAGAAGAGGGATCGCATTGGGATTCAGACAGAGACTCTGCCAATCCACTTTGTCCAGATTCTTCTCTAGCAAAGGGATCGCATTCGGATTACTGGAGAGCCATGTCCAATGGATCTTCTCTAGATTCTTTTCTAGCAAAGAGATGGCGCTTGGATTTTCAGAGAGCGCCATCCAACTGATCCTTGTTGGATTAGTCTGTAGCATCTCCATGGCACGAGGATTTCCTGAGAGGGAACTCCACATGACGTGATCTTTCATCCAATCGCATAGGCGATAGGATGGCTCTACAAGAAAAAGGGCGATCTGGTGAAGGAGAACAGTGGGTAGTAGGAACACCCCTCTCCCGTGAAGTGCATCTACACTCATGAGCTTACCCTGTATGAAGCAGACTCACTTTACACTCACAAGTCTCAAAGGGCCTGTTTTGTGCGTCTTCTCAGGAGGGTGTGATTGTGAAGCATGCGCGTAGTGCCCCCACGTGGGAGATCAGGTATATCTTTGTGCTCCTGGCAGACAAAAAGAAAGGGGACACAAGGCCTTCTACAATAGATTCCATCGACCAGCCATTCACAACCGCGTGCGCGTATGGAGTCTACTGGAAGAGAGACGTGTCGTAGATGCGCAGGGAGAATTCCATAGGGGAGAGGATAGGGCATTTGTGTATCATCCTGTCATAGGATTTTATATGGTGATGTTCATAAAAAAGGGTCACCCCTTTTTATCTTGGAGTAGCGGTAAAGTTCTCAGATCTCATCTGGCTTGTATCCCAAGCCGCGCATATAATCAATACGATCAGGATGCCAGCGATTATGCATCAGCTCCTCGTAAAAGACGGAACAGCGTTTCATAGAGCGTTCCATGCTGACAGACTCGGCCCATTTTTGATTCTCACGATTCACTTGTTGGATCTGTTCAAGAGTCAATCGAAGAGGCGCATATCGTTCCTTCGTATAAGGGAGAGTGCATACGAGGTAGACCAGCGTAGAAGGAAGATCAGGCATCGTCTCCAAGAATGTGTGGAAACAGAATAAGGATTCGAGCCCATGGGGAAGAGACGGAAGAGACATCATTGGATTCGAACAGCACGAAAGACTGGTAAGAGAGGGAAGTGTGGGAAGCCATGTGATATCATTATTGTCAATGCATAATTCTTGGAGACTGGAGGGGAGAGGAGGAAGAGCGGACAAATGATTCCGCATGCATACGAGCTGTGTCAGGGAAGAAGGAAGAGAAGGAAGAGAGGTGAGATGATTGTGTGAGCACGAGAGGGACTCCAGGAAGGGAGGAAGTTTTGGAAGAGAACTCAACTGATTCTGATGACAGTGAAGAACACGAAGGGAGGACGGAAGCTCTGGAAGAGATGTCAACTCGTTTAGATCACATCGTAACACAATCAGATCGTCAGGGAGCGGAGGAAGTTCTGTCAGCCCCAATTTGGAAAGATCAAGCCGTCTGTCCAGGCATTGCTGAATGCGCTGTAATGCGATCGTCATGGGGATACTCCTACCCTCCATCGAAGGTGACATGTGTTCAATTCTCTCTTGGAATTCGCGTGTGTTTTCTAACCACTCCATGACCTCTCTCGAAATGCTTACTCTGCTTTCTACCCGTCATCGTGTTCAAATTTTTATAAAAAGAGCAGCTGCTCTCTTTGTTACGAAGTGCTACAACCCCTCAGATCTCATCTGGCTTGTATCCTAAGCCGCGCATATAATCAATACGATCAGGATGCCACATCAGACTCATGAGCTCTTCATAATAGACGGAACAGCGCTCCATGCAACGCCCCATGCTTTGCACCTCCATCCATTCTTGGTTCTCGCGATTGATCTGTTGGACCATCTCAGGAGTCATTTCGTTGGATAGGTAGATGCTGCCGTTATGGGGTAACTTGCATGCTAGCCCCGCTATCGTAGAAGGAAGCTCAGGCAATATCTCAAATGGATTCTGAGATACATATAACTTTTGTAGTCCGTGGGGAAGAGAAGGAAGCGAAGTTAGCCTATTACAAGAGCATGACAGATACGTAAGAAAGAGAGGAAGTTCTGGAAGAGATCTCAACTGATTACAGTCCGCTAAGATCATGTCAAGGAAAGGAGGAAGAGGAGGAAGAGTGGTCAACTGATTAAATTGGCACCCTAGATATGTCAAGGAGAGAGAAAGGGACGGGAGAGAGGTCAACTGATTGCTCGTGCAAGAAAGGAGTTGGAGAGAGGAGGGAAGTGTGGGAAGAGAAACTAATTGGTTATTGTAACAGTGTAATTCAACCAGTCCGTCAGGAAGAGGAGGAAGGACGGTCAACTGATTCTCGCTGCATCGTAAGACAGTGATCCCATTGGGAAGAATGGGTAGCTCTGTCAGACCCAAACGGGAGAGATCCAGTATCCCGTTGACACACTGTTCGATACGCTGTATTGCAAGTTCCATTGTGGGGACACGTTGTGTATGCTGCACACACCCCCTCTTTAATGGAGATGACATATTTCACACACTTGAGAGGCCGTCTCTTCAATTTTATAGATAGGTTCTAATTTGTTTCCAACCCGCTCTGAAATCAAACATAACAGATTTCAAACCGACCAGGTGCATTACACCTAAAAAGTGCTACAAGCTTTTTGCGCACTTTTTCCTAAAAAGTGCTATGAAGTGCTACAAGCTTTTTGCGCACTTTTTCCTAAAAAGTGCTATGAAGTGCTACAAGCTTTTTGCGCACTTTTTCCTAAAAAGTGCTTACATCACATCCTCCAAATCGACTCCCTTCTCGATAAATCGTGCCACCCGTGTAGGGTGCCACACGACCATCATGATTTGTTCTTTGTATTTCGCACAGCGTGCCATACAGCGCGTTTTGCTCTGTTGTTCCAACTGCGCCCTCCAGCATCGCATCTGTGCATTGATCTGTTGAATCATCTCTGGAGTTGTATCTTCCAGCTCAATTGATTCCCCATCGATATCACACATGAGATAGCCAAGATTGCGAGGAAGCTCAGGCAACGTCTCCAACGGATTCTCTTTACAATAAAGGACACAGAGTCGTTCAGGAAGCTCAGGGAGCCATCGAATGCGATTCGCGACGCAATCAAGCGAACGAAGACTTGCGGGAAGAAGAGGTAGTTCTGTTACTTCATTACAGGCACAATCGAGTTCAATCAGATCAGGAAGAGAAGGGAGAGAAATAATACGATTCTTACCGCATGTGAGCTCTTGTAAGGAAGCAGGAAGCTCAGGAAGAGCTGACAGTAGATTATAATCACACTCTAATACTTGAAGAGAGGGAGGAAGCGTTGGAAGAGATGTGAGTTGGTTGCTATTACACAGCAAGAATCGAAGACCTTCAGGAAGAACGGGAAGCATGGTCAGATGATTTCGAGTGCATGTCAGAACCAATAAAGAGACGGGAAGCAAAGGAAGGACGGTCAAATGGTTTTTGTCTAGTCTCAGCTCGATGATGCCTTCAGGAAGAGCAGGGAGTTCGGTGAGTCCCATATCGGTGAGATTCAGCTTTCCATTACAATGGCGAATCCGTGTAGAGACGCGATCTTCCTCCTCTTTCCACCATGGTGAGGATTCCTTGTCTGATGAAAAGGACATAGCTATCATTTTTATCACAACCATTGCTGTCAAATTTATTGGACAGAAGACATGAAAATGAAAAAGGGGGGTTGCCCCCATTTTCATTTTCATTTTATTTTCATCACAAGGCTCGCAGTCCCTTCGGGCCTGCTTTGTGCGTCTCCATGGGAGAGGGGTGTGGGGACGGAACGTCTCCACGCGTAATGACGGTGAACGGATCCGTGCCCGAGGCATGACGCAACGTGGGGATGATCTTTTTCAGCCAATCGAATCCCACAGCCTTCTTGCTCATGACATACATGTCGCTATCGCCCACGGGCGCAGAGCGCTGATACCACTGATCGTAGAGAGGCATCTGTTCTAACACTTTTTGTCTATCTCAAGCAGAACCCATGCCAACCAATAAACAGCGAGGAGGCAGCTGTGGCGCCATGTGCCCGATGCAGGGAGGATACTATCGACCCACTGCTCGCAACCGATATTTCCTGAAACGATACAAACAAGGAAAGTCGATTGGATTCACAATGCGTTCCTCCCTGAAGGCCAAGGGCCTGATTCCAAGAGCCAATGGCACCAAACGAGTTTCCGCAAAGTATCGTGGGACACATAATCAGTAAACATTGGAGAGGGGTGTGGGTTAAGTGTCCCCACAAAGTGATAGAATGTCTCCACACAGTAGATGGATCAAAGTGAACACTATGCACATATCATAGGGACACTCCTTGTTGCCCTATCAATCCTCCTGATGGTCATCATGTTTCGAGCCATCTTAAAATACGATAGTTTTCGTGTTGTCCTTCTGTTTCTTGTGATTGGCGCTACATTTCTTGGATACCAAGAGATCCGTCTTCAACCCCGCTCCGATCGTATACCATCCTGGTCCACTCTATCCGTCTAAGGGTTCCGCGATCTGCTGTTCCGCGATCTGCTGTTCCGCGATCTGCTGTTCCGCGATCTGCCGCACCCCCACAAAACCGTCCCTATAAAGAAAGGCAATGAACGTAGACGAAGAACCCCTTCCAGAGATCACCTCCCGACAAGGGTATCTCTTGAAAGACCTTGCCCGCGCCTTTTTACAAAGCCTCAGTGAATCAGGCCCCGTGGCCTCAGGAAAACTCCTCCATTATACCGCGGATCTTGTAGCCTCAGGAGGGCTCGCCCTATGGGAGAAACTCTGCTGGGACTATGCCTATGACCATGTGGGCACCGCATCTCCCCGCATGTTTCACTTTCTCTTTCGACGATTTCGCGA
>JACCDP011268835.1_pt1 | contig 17723 bp, 10 predicted proteins | sample 7445841 | NCBI WGS metagenome assembly JACCDP01 (sample SAMN15323441, study PRJNA562643) | freshwater metagenome | isolation source: river surface water | place: USA:Blue River Watershed | collected 2017-08-17
ATAACTCCCGTTTATGCCGCTATCTTTAAGAGGGGGATGCGTATCTCAAAAGAAGCTCCACCGAGCTCCTTGCTTTGTTGCACATGAATCTCCGCGCGTAATCGCTTGCTAATAGCTTTGACGACAGCTAGGCCGAGGCCTGTTCCTTTGCCTGATGGTTTGCTGGTGTAGAAAGGTTGAAAAATTGTTTCTCGGAGAGAATCAGGTATGCCTGGTCCATTGTCTTCGACTGTCATTAACAGTTGATCGCCTTTTCTTAAGAGTTTTACTGAAATTTTTTTCTGCGGACTGTCCTGAACAGCGTCTGCGGCATTCGAAATCAGGTTCATCATCAGCTGGATCAGCTCGCTGGTCTTACCCATCATAGCAAGCCCCTTGTCACTTTGAAGTTGGAGGTCGATGCGCTTGATTTTATGCTGTAGGATAGCCAGAACATCCTTGATGACTTCATCTGCAATGATGATCTGTTCTGCTCCAGAGTCCGAGCGAACTGCGGTACGGATAGATTTGGTAAGCTCGAGAGAAGTGCCAGCGGCCTTGTCAGCAAGTCCAGCTGTTTCGTGGATAAATGCGACATCGCTTTGACTCTCTGAGGTGAGCTCACCTCGTTCCAGAACTGTCTGCGCACGGGCTTTTATCCAGTCGAGACTCGTTTTGATATGTTGAATTGGGCTTCCAAGATCATGTGCAATCCCAGACGTAGCTGCTCCAATCCCTGCGAGTCGCTCGGCATGAAGCAGCTGATCTTCAAGTTTACCGAGGTTCAGACGAAGTTCACTGCTCTCTTTTTGAGCGTGCTGACTATCCCAAATGGCTTTTTTCAAATTTGCTTGGTGAGAAATCCGTGCTTCGACTTCGACAGCAGAAAATGGCTTGAGAATGTAGTCTGTAGCTCCGAGAGCAAAACCTTGGAGTAAATCTTTTTCAAGTGCTTTTGCGCTTAGCATGAGGATAGGAAGCTCGGCCTCGTTAAACCGCATACGAAGGCGTCGTAGGACTTCATAACCTGAAATCCCTGGCATCATGACATCAAGGAGTATAAGGTCAGGGGCGCCCTGTTGATCTATGAGCTGCAGTGCTTCTTCTCCATCAGCGGCAGCATGTGCTGAGTGACCAGCGATTTGCATAAGTTCGGAGAGAACCTGGCGATTGATAAGTTCATCATCGACGATAAGGATACGGAGGCCCGCTGCGGGAGATTTATGAATCTCTGGAAGTTCTGCTTTGCTGGATGTCAGAGGTTGGGTGCTTTTACTTCGCTCGATATTGGCAGCGGTCAGCTGAGCTTGCAGGGTTACGAGTTTGTCACCGAGATTTACTTGGCTTTGGGAGCTTGCTTGAATTTCATGCTCGCCTTTCGCTCTAGGAATTTTGAACCAAAATGTTGAGCCAAATCCTAAAGTCGATTGTACTCCGACAGTACCTCCGTGAGCTTCGGTCAGTTGCTTTACAATAGAAAGACCTAACCCACTTCCTCCAAAGCGACGAGCAATTCCGCCGTCTGCTTGGGTAAAAGCTTCAAAGATTTTTTCTTGCGCAGACTCTGGAATGCCAGGCCCGTTATCTTCCACTCGAATGGTTACAAAATCTTTGTCAGCCATGGCTGAGAGGACGATGTCGCCCTCGGCTGTGAATTTGATGGCATTGCCTAGCAAATTAAAGAGGATTTGCTGGAGTCGGTCAGGATCAGCATACAGTTCTGGTAGATCTTCTGGATAATTCATCAGCAGTCGGATAGGGCGGCCCACAAGAGTAGGTTGCAGCAAATTCACGACCAATTCCGATTGTTCGGTGAGGCTGATGGCGCCTCGATAGAGGGGTAATTCGGCTCTTTGACCTCGAGAGAAGTCCAGAAGGTCTCCAATCAGGGCTGCAAGACGCTGACCACTGCGTATGATACCATCAAGGCTCTTCTGCGAATCTGCACTCAAAAGTGTTCCGTCACGACGCTGTATGGCCTGCGCCAGTCCCATCATTCCATTGAGGGGTGTTCGTAGCTCATGGCTTGTGTTAGCTACCAGCTGGTCACGCTGCTCGCCGAGGCGCCGTTCTTCTTCGAGAGCTCTTTGGTCAGCTTCACGAGCTCGCTTTTCGGCTACAAGGTTAGCTTCCTGCTCTTTTTGAATCCGTTCTTGGAGATCTTTGATACGGTCGGCGAGCGCAAAAGAGAGTAGGATAAATTCGATCACAGAGCCTATCTGATGAGCATAGATGGTGAATGGTGTCGAGGCGACGAGTCCCATTTGCTTAAAGCCAAATATCATGGCTCCGATGATGAATACAGTCCATGAAATAAGGTACCATTTGGCGACGCGTTCTCGCTTGAGAGCTGCGATGATGCCGAGACTTATGTTCCAGATCGCCCAAGGCATGACGAGCACAAGCAAGGATGCAACAGCTGCATAACGTTGGCCTAAGGTAAAGAAGAGTCCCATGCACATGGTGAAGGCTGCCATAAAAAAGATCTGCGCAGGATGGAGGCCAGGACGTTTTTGCTTAAAGCCGAGGAGATGCAGGGCAAATGTGGTTGAGCTTAGAGCAAGAAAGCCGAGACCAATGATGATAGAGACATCGGTAAACCAGTTGAGATGAGGCCAAACAAAGGCATAGCCATAGCCTGTAATGCTCAGCTGAAAGATCGCATAAAAGAGCAATACACCCACATAATAGCCATAGACTCCTAGGCCTGTACCGACCCATACCAGAAAATTATAAGTTCCAATAGCAGTTATGGCCCCATAGTAGAGAGCTTGGATAAGATCTTCTCGGTATCTAGACTCTTGAAAGGCTTCCTGGGTCGAAAGCAGAAGGGGAACTTGCATCGAGGAAGTACTCTGAATTCTCAAGTAAAGCGTGCGCACTTCAGAGGATGGCTCGAGGACGAAGCTTGGATTTCGGACATCGAGGTCCCACTTTTGACGGGGAGTATGATCGCCTGAAGCGGCTTGGCGAACCTTATCCCCGAGAATCTCAAAAAGCTCGATCGAATCGGTTTGAGCATAAGTTAATTCTAAAATGAGTTTGTCTGGTTTCGTTCGAAGATCGGCAATTTCAAAACGCAGCCAAACGGCTCCTTTTGGATACCCAAAATGGGGGGTCTCCTGAGTACTTTTGGTCCAAGAACTGGAATCGTTGGTTGCCTGCAAGTCTTCGAGACGGAAGCGAGCTTCTGGGTCTAACAAAGACTCCAAGGTTAGACCTACCGATTGGCGCTTGAACTGATCGTCAAGCGTGATGCGCTGTATCGCAAGGGCCCATTCAGGGACCCCGATCTGGAGCAAAGAGAGAAGGATAAAGAGACCTATCTGCTGTCGCATGACGATACCCTTGTACGGTGTTCGAGCAAGGTCATCGACAGACAGATGGGAATCTTGATGTCTTTGGAAAAAAACCTATTAAATTTGGTGACTTACATTGTGGTGGCAAGGCCTCGAAGGTAGCCCAAATCAAGGTTTAGCAAAGCTGGCAATCGCCTTCATTTCCACAAAGTTTTTACCAGGTAGACTCTTCACAGCAACTGTCGTGCGGGTGGGAGGTTCTCCTTCAGCAAAGAAGGTATTCCATTCTGCATTCATATCTGAAAAGTCGGTCATGTCCGTGAGGAAAACTTGAACATCGATCAAGTCTCCTCGAGTGAGGCCGTGGGAGAAGAGTGCTCGCTCGATGTTCGCAAAGACAGCTTGTGTTTGGACACGGATATCGCGCGAGAGAACCTGACCATCGCTGTCGCAGACGACTCCTGATTCTTTGTCAGTAGCAGGGTCACGTGCCCCTTGCCCGGCGATGAACAAGAGATCTCCCACTCGGCGCGCGTGAGCATAGCGTGCGAGGGGACGTGTCAAGGATGGCTGTACTTGCGACATCGAGACGACTCCTCTGTTGGCCGTTACTTGGTCTTTGCATGTTCGTAGAAAGCCTGCATCATGCGCGGAAGATTGACGGCGACGAGTTTATTCGTAATAGCCGATGGCGCAAAGACTTTGATATCCACATCTAAAGAATAGGAAACTTTACACTTTTGAGGTCCGAGCGCGGTAATGGTCCACTTGCCCGAATTTTTCTTAAAGAGACTGCCAGACTCCAGTTCCCAAGACAGGAGCTCGGGCCTTTTTTGAGTCATTTTGAGAGTGTATTGAAAGGATTTCACGATACTGATCGTATACTGAATACGAGCACTCGTTTCCGAAAACTCTAGTACGTCTATTTTGTCAACCTCTCCGAGGATTTTCGGGTACTGCTTATAGTCCAAGAGAGCTTCGTAGTATTTTTCTGCGGCAACTTCAAAGGTTTCTTCCCGCGATGCTCCAGCCATAGGAATCCTTTCTTTCCATACAAAATCATGCGTCAGACGCCAAGGTCATGAATCAAGATAACGGATTTGAGAGGGACGAGCTATTACGGATTGCGAGCTGAGGTGGGAAAACAAAAAAGGGGACCACTAGGGTCCCCGCTGTGACTTACTTAAGGACGAGGGCTTCCGCTGGGACAGAAACGTCATTAAAGAGCATTCCTACGAGGAGCGATTCGATGCCAGCTTGGATCGATGCCGCTGCAACTTTGGGCAGAAGATCGATGTCAGGCTGTACATTTGTTTCGTAAACCAAGAGGAATTGATCTGCTGAACAAAAGGCAACAGGGTTGCTGCTACAGTCAACAGCATGAACGGCACCTGTTTGGAACTTCACACCTTCGAGGCCGTTGAGTGGCTTTTCGCCAGCTGGAACAGTCTGTGGACCGTTGGCTTGTGCGACAAACTCAAGGGTACGCACGGCGCCAGTAACGGCTGGTACAAAGTAGTTGTGGGTGACGCCGCGAACTTTGATGTAACCGATAGGCGATTTCATCTTGTAGTCATAATAGTGAGGATAGATAGTCGTTTGATCCTTGTCAAAGCTTGCCATGCGAGCGCTTTTGTTGAAGAGGAGGGCATCGCTGTCCGTAGACTTAGAAAACTCTGGCCAGTAGTCAAACGCCAAGTAGCGATTGATGATGCTGTCGACTGTGGGGTAGCTGCTCTTGTCAACAACGACAAAGAACTGCATGTCGATGGGACCTTTGAAAGTAGGCGCTTGTACCGCAGAGCAGTAGCCAACTTCAGCTACTGACTTTGCGCAGTCTGCAGGGATTGCCGGCAGATTCTTAGCGCTTGCCATTCCAGACATAAGGGCGAGTGAGAGAGCAATAACGCGTTGCATGTGAGACTCCTATCTTCACAAAGGAGATGACGCCAAAACGGAGACATCTCGTTGATCCTACTCTTTGATTCAGGGCCGATCCGAGGCTGTTTGGGCGTCCTCGCTATCGTTATTGAGCCAAAGATTTAAAACTTCCAATTGACTATCCCTCAACTCTGGATTGCGACTCAGGGCGAACATCTGCTCCAGAGCTTTTTGAAAGGCATTGGACCCAGGGTCTTCCTTCCATTCTATCCGATCTTTGAGAAATGCGAGCGGTTTTTGCATGCGACCGAGCAGCTCTGTTGCTTCTGTGAGCATTCCCTGCCAGAGTTCCTGAGGAACATTCCCCATGACAGTCAAAGCTTCGCTCAATCGATAACGCGGACTTTCTTCTAAGAGCAAACGATTCCAAATCGCTCCCGATTGAAAGCCTAAAGCATCACTCGCCAAAAAGCCTGCAAGAGCCCGGCTGCCGAGAGGTTCTTGTTCCATTGTGTCGAGGAAACTTTGGAGCAAGCGCGGCCAGAACAGATCCTCATTCAAACTACCAGTAGCCTGGTGAGCAACCAGCAGGGCTGAACCGTGTTTCAAAAAGGCCGGCAATAGACTTTCCGTCGACTCAGCTGCCGATGGTCCAGTAGAGCCATCGAGTAGGCTCAAGGATTTATCCCAGCCTGCGAGAAGCTGCAACCATTGTTCTTCAAATGCAAAGCTGAAATCAGTGTTTCGCCAAGCTTTGAGGGCGTCATCCCAAGAGCTTGCCAAGACTCGTTCGTCCGACACGCTGACCAGAGTCCCTAGGCCGATCACCTCATCGAGAAAGCGTTTGAAAAGGTCCTGTCGGTCTGCCAAAGGTCCTAGAGCTTGAGAAGCTGCTTGAATCTTGTCGAGAAACGCCTGGAGCTCGCTGGGGCTAAATAAGGCACTCGCGCGTGACCAAGCCTGGAGCGTCTGCTGTTGAGCAAGAAATTGTGTGAGCTGGAACCCAGGTTTTTGCCAGTCAAAACGATCCTCAAACAGACCTAAAACCGCAAGAGGCAATTCATTGCCTAGAAAGTCGTAGGTCTCAAGCTGGCGATAGTCTGCAAGTAAGCGCGAAAGGACTTCCTTTTCTTCGGGCTGCGATGAGACTTCATCGACAAACTGGAGCAATAGGTCACTTACGGTCGCGTTTTGCGAAGACCGAAGAGCCTTTTGTAGCTCTACAAAACGCTTGAGTGCTTTGCGCAGCCCATCGCCGTCCTGACCATCAGCTGTCCGCTCACCGAAGCTTACCAAGGCTTGCTTCCATTCTTCCTGACCTAAGCTCAAGCGCAAAGTATCAAGGTATGAATTCAGAAGGCTTGGAGAGCCTGCCCAAAAATTTATAGCCAATCGCTGACGTCGGCTCTGTGACGATGCATTTGCCTCGTCCCACACGCCTGTGGACTCTCGTAGCCAACGCGAAACCAATTCTTTTTGATTCAAGCCCTGACTTGCGAGCTTATAAAAACGCAGCTGACTCGGGATCTGAGCAAGCCCCTCCTTCAACTGCGCTTCACGACCAAGTGTAAAGCTGTCTTCTAGAATTCTCTTGCTGAACCAAACGGGAAAGCGGAGCTTGTCTTCTGGGAGTGAAGCCAAGGAGCTATAAGCGGAGCACGTTTCTGCTTTGTTCAGAGTCAAACCTAAGCGCTCTTGCCACAGCTTAGACTCGCCCAAATCCTCTCCTGCTATCAAAGGGCAAAATATCTGTGCGATTTGTTGGCTTAGGAAAGCTTGATAGGCTTTATATGCCAAAGCTGTATCAGCTTCTGTCAATTCCACCGCGCAGGTAACTTTTTCAGTGGCGGATGCCTGACAGCTCTGAGCCCCGATACCGATAAGAGGTTGCGGGAAGAAATTGAGGCCGGAACGTGTGTAACTCAAAAGGTTGAGAGTAGAGAAAAGCCGAACGTTAGGCTTGAGACTCTCCGCTTTAAACTTTGCCACATCACGAATGAGACTTTGCTTAGCATAAGGGAAAAAGCCGCCTTCTGCCTGGTATTGTTCGAACGGTGGAAGGAGCTGAGCTTGGAGTTCCTCTAGGCTGCTTCCTTTTCGAAGCGAGTCGGGAACCATTTTGGCAAAGAGCAAATAATCCGAACCAGGGCTACTCATGTAGGCTGCGTTCATGAATCCACGGACCGGATTGCTGAAGGAGGTGCTACCTGGACTTGGATTTGGCTGTGAGCTCAGACGAATATCGTTAGGGAGTGATTGAGGAAGTTTTGTATAATGACGTAAGTAATAAAGGACAAGAATCCGCGCTTCCTCGGGGCTGTAATCTTTGACAGTGAAGAACTCTCGCGAGATACCAGTGGGCAATTGGGCCCAAGCAGGGGCCTGCTTTTGGATCATAGGAGACCAGGTGCTAGGATCGGCGAGGGCAGGGATCAGCTCTTTGTCTACCCACTCATCGTAAGCCTTCATAAGGTCAGGTGGCAAATCTTTGCTCGTCAAAGCACTGCTGGCTAACTGCCAATCCCAAAGAGCCCAAGCGTTTGCGCTAGAGGCCGAGGTACTATCGAAACGAGCAATAGCTTGGAGCGGCTGCAAAACTTCTGCCTGAGCGAGAGTCTGTGATTGAAAGCTAGACGGTGAGCGCGAATCGCTACGAACTTCGATATTGATCAGATTGTTAAGACCGCTGCCAAGGCTCACAAACGGTGTGAGCTCTTCATTGCCCAAGGTAGCAAAGGCTGGGTTGCGGAAAGTACTCTCCGTCGAGTGGAGACGTCCCAAGATACGACTGAGCCACTCCGGATGTTCCGCAAACGCTGCTGCAAGCTTTGGATTCTGAGGAGGGTGGGATTTGAGCCACTCTAGAGGACTCATTTTTTCGCGCAAGGCGCTTTCCCACGGACCCCGGTTGTAGAGTCCGGCAAAGGTTCGAGTTGCGCGCTGAGTGAGAGAGCGGTCACAATCAACTTCTGGCACTAGATCGTAAAACTGTCCAGCCAAGCTACCGAGACGTTCGATCTGGAGATTGAGGATCTGCTCGCAAAAGTCAGGAGCGAGCAGCGACTGGTACTGAGGATCTTTGCTAAGGCTTAAGTCAAAAGCAGCTAGATCTTTAAGTGAGCTCGCTGACGTGGCTTTCCACTTCTGCCAAAGCGCATCGAATTGGTCTAGGCGCATGGCATCGTAAGCGAGACCTTGCTGCCTGAGACTGTAAGGATCGTAGCTCAGCCAGCGACGCTGCTCGGCAAAGCCGAGTTCAAGCAGGCGGCTCGTCATGGCAAAATCCTCAGCTGCGATTTTTTGCCAAGCTTGAGCCTGTTGAGGTCTTGCCAATTTACTCTGAGGCAAACAGGGCTTGCTACTTGTTGATGAGGCACAGTCTTCGGAAATTTCGACCTCTAAAACGTCTTTACTCAATGCTGCGAGTGGAGAAAGATTTTGGCAGGCAGGCTGAATCTGACTCCACCATTGCAAGACCGTGACAAAGCGCTTAGCGTCCAAGGTCTCGTCTACCAGAACAGGGGCTGAGAGGCCAGGACACGAAGCGATGGCACCGCCTGTCGCTATTTTTTGTGCAAGTGCATCGCTGAGCTTTTGGCTACCAATCTTGGCGCGCAAAGTGTCCAGTGTACTATCCCAGCTACTTCTTGCTCCTTCGACATCACTGATGAGTCGCTCGAGGGCTGCTGAAATTTCATCCAGTTCCTGTACGGGTAACGAACGCAGATCGGAGAGCAACGCAAGGGACCAGAGTGCGGGATTTTTCTGCTGATCGAGGGCGTGTTCCAAAGAGTCAACTAAGCGCGTGTTGAGAGATATCTGAGCATATTTTTCTTGGCTACGATAGGCATTCCAAAAACTCAGTAGGAATTCGCTGATTCCTTTGATCTCAGTATCATTAAGGCTAGCCGTAAAGTCAGCAAGATGGGCTGCGGGTGTAGGGCCAGCGCTAGTAGTCTGTGAAGAAAGGTAGGCATTCGCTTGGCTAGGCAAAGAAGCTTGACGCCATTGCTGAAAGAGTTTGAGACGTTCGGCTGAAGATAAAACTCCGGTACTCTGAGCCTTGAGACTTTTATCGAGGGCAAGCATGAGATTGTCTTGCCCGAGGACTTCGCGACCAAGTGCGAAGAAAGGTTCTCGTAATGTCTGTCCTTGAAGGCCTTCGGTCACCAAAACTTCAAGGCTGTTATCGGCAAGAGCGTTGAGGAAAAAGCCCAGTTCTTGTAAGAGCCGATTCAACTCTCCCGATTGACTCCACTGCGTGAGCAAAGTTTTGCTGCGCTCGGGGGGTAACGCGAGCAGGAAGCCCTGGAGATCGCCAAGTCGCTCTTGAGTAAGCTCCAAGCCTTGCTTTTGACCTGCAAGGAGTCCACGATCCAGGAGCGTACTAAAAGCGAGGAGGTAAGGATAACGGCCTGCGTGATCCGTAGCGTTGGTGTCTTCAGTAAGCAAGAAATCCACTAATTTTTGAAGCTTTACGGGCCCGAGAGCGTCGAGCCATTGCAAGGAATGGTCGAGAGAGCTTGGACCGTCGACGCTTTTGTTAGAAGCACAGCGCAAAAGTTTATCAAGAAATTCTCCTGACAAACTCCACTGGGAGAGGTTTGTTGAAACACAGGCTTCGCTAGCTTCTGGGCTCTTGAAAAAGCCAAAGTCTGCCTTAGGGAGATCCTGCTTACGCGAGGTACAAGCTGAGCCCAGAAAGATCAATGAAACGAGAGATAGCAAAGTTTTTTGCATCGCCTTAGAGCACATAGCTCAGGCCCCCGACAACAGTTTGTAATGAGCTGCCCGACTTCAGACTAAGTTCGGTTCCCTTGAGGGAACGAGTCTTAATAGCAGAGAGTTGATGGTGTTGCAGAGCACCTTCCAAGCTCAAGCGATGGCCTTCCTGATCTGCAGCCAAAGTCCACGCAGCGCCCGCAGCGATAGTCCACCGAGCGGGATCGATGACGCTACTGGATTTTCCGCTTTCATTTGCAGAGCTGTGAAATTCAAGGCCAGAGCGTAGTTCCAAGGTTTCGTCAGAACCCATGGGGATAGAACGGGAAGCTCCGACTTTATAAGCTAAAGCGTCTTTGAGGCCAGAATTTTTAGCTGGATTTAGTTCTTGCGATAACGCAGCGACGTCACTGCCGCTCAAGGTGACCAGAGGGGCCTTAAATTTTGACCACTGAGACTGTTCGAGGGTGACGTGAAGCGCGCTTGCACCGCTGGTCCATGAAGCGCCAAGACGAAGCATGGCGGGATCGTAGAAGGGAACCAGGCTAGTGGTGGCATCGAAGGGCAAAAGCGCATCCTCGGTGCTAAAGGCAAAGGCCGAGGCAATTTCGGACTGGGTTTCTTGCGCTGCTCTATAGGTTAAGCCAAGTTTTACGGGTAGATCTTGAGGCGACCAGAGTACTCCACCGTAGGGAACCACAACAGGTTCCATCACGAGATCAAAGCGTCCCTCTGACTCGATGTTGCTAAGGCTAACTTGTAAAACTCCTTTCGCCCGCAGCGAATAGTAGGCTCCCAATCCAAGAGCGAAATCCGCAGGGAGTTTGACGGCTAAAGCAGTAAAGATAGCAGGTTTTTGCTGCTGTTCGGAAAAACTCAAATAGCTCGCTTGGTAAGGTGATAAACCACGCAGTCTACCGAAATTACCCTGTGGCATATACCCAGCAAGCCCAGCGTGTACGAATGAGTTGAGCTTTAGATTGATTCCGAGAGTGACGCCTTGAATCGCCTCAGCTTGGCTTTCATCGAACGATTGGGGTGGAAGCTTGCCGCCTGGACTGTCAGGAATATCTTTCAAGCGGAACTGAGTGGCTAGGAGCGAGGTAGCGAGCTCGGACCGATTGGAGTTGGTGAGTGCAGCGGGATTTGTGTAGGCAGCAAAGGCACTGGGCCCTCCTGCTACGATGGCGTTACCGAGAGCTACACTAGAAGCCCCTTGCCCGTATGTGTCAAAGACATTCGCGGAGGCCTGTGGACCTAGGGTAAAAGCGCAGAGATAAAACGAGCCCCAACCCAGCACTCGAGCTGTCATATTGATCCCCTTCGTGTGTGTAGCCTTTTCTGCGCTAATGGATACATGGGCGCTTGCAGCAGAAAAACTAATAGGTCTTGGATAACAATCTTGTGGGTCTCCGGTCAAATGTTAAGTTCGCAAGAAGATCGCCGCTTACACCCGTCAGCAAAGGCTTTGCGGGCTGAATGGGGGTGCTTTTAGGGCAGTTGATAGAATCGCAACTTACCGAGAGGTCGTTGATTCCTACCGAAACGTGGTAGAGCTGGCAGCAGAGATATTCCGGACTCCCTATTAAGGGCCTGAAATTTATATATTTTTTCCTTGACCCCTAGGCTTTTCCTCCAGAAATTTTCAGACAGTCCGATCCCCCCGATGGGCCAGCAGTGTCCTAGGAGTTGGATGTGCAGGATCTTTCAGCTCTCCAGTCGGGGACCGTCACCGTTGGAGTGGTAGCGCAAACTGAGATCAAACGTCGACAGATGGTCGACGGTATGAACTTGCGTCAAATTCGCGAAGTCAAATGGTACAAGTCCTTCGACGATCTCTTTGCTGCTATCGAAAAGTCTGAAGTTGAGTGGGTTTTTGCGACATACCGCGACGAATCAGGTCAGACACTTTCGGCTCTGATGGACAAAATCACGGCAGATCCAGCGCTTAAAAACAGAATTTGCTTCAGCTGTATGGTGAAAGATGCCGATTATGGTGTGATTCCTGAGCTCTTTGATCGTGGCCTGATGAGCTGGCATGAAAACACTGATGCGCCTGATGAAATTGCTCAAGCGATCTACAAACTTCAGAAACTCATCGATCAAGTCAGAAATCCCATTCTGTTTGCCTTTCATTTTTACCGCCACTACCTAAAGACCAAATCGGATTGGGAACTCATTATTGATACAGCGGAAAACTTACTCAAAAAATTTCCGCATGAGCTGAGTCTTCGCCTACATCAGATTGAGGCCTATGCAAAGCTGGGCAAGCAAGATGTTGCCAAGAGCATGTTGGAACAGTTTGACTTTTTCGATCCTGAGCTGGCAGCTCAAGTTGTACAGCTGCGAAGTCAGGTTTTACAGGAAAGCGATAACGCGCATAAGCTTCTCGCTGTGCAGTATCAGATGCGAACAGCCTTGGTGGTCGATCCTTTTCCAGATAGCTCCACTCAGATTCAAACTATGTTGCGCGAATTCGGTTTTCGAAACCTTCAAGTGTTCACGAATGGCGATCAAGCAGCGCAGTTCGTGTCACGCCAATCTTTTGATCTTGCCATTATCGAATGGCAATGCCCAGGACTAGGCGGACCTTTTCTCATACAGAGGATTCGTCAGGCGGGCTTTATGGATGTACCGATCATCGTGGTTACTTCTGTTTTAGATCGAGCGGATACTCAGCTTGTCAAAGATATGGGCGTCGCCCAGGTGCTCAAGAGACCGCTCAAACCTCAGCAGCTTACCATGGCTACCGCTTGGACTATCACGCAGACTCGGGTTCCTACCGAAGCCACCAGCTATGAGAGAAAAGTCCAAGAGTATCTCAACAAAGGCGATCTTGAAAAAGCCAAAGGCATGTTTCGCACTTATGTGACCTTTGATACGCGAGATCCTTTGAAGGAAAAATACCTGAAGGCTTCCATCCTCTACCAAGAAAAACGATATGAAGAAGCAAAGGCGCTCTTGATTGAAACAACCCACAGCAGTCGTGGCGACAATATTCACGTTGCTGCAATGCTTGCACGTTGTCTCATTCAGCTCGGTGAGTTTCAAACCGCTCTAGCTCTTCTGAAAAAAGTGACAGCTCTAAGCCCTAAAAATATCGAACGTCTGTGTACTCTCTCCCAACTCGCATTGCAGACCAAAGATGTCAAGGCAGCTGAAAATTGTCTTGCTGCTGCCGAGGCCCTCGACCCAGACTCTCGACAGGTCGTGGAAACTCAAGCGAAGGTTGCAACCTTTACCGGTAATACTCAGCGGGCGATGGAGCTCATGAAAAACCTTCCCAACGTGGAAGATGTGATCGTCTACATGAATAACATGGCCGTTACCTTTGTAAAAACGGGAGAGATGCAAGAAGGTTTAAAACTCTATCGCAATTGCTTGCGAGTGATCCCTGATACTCATACGGAGAGACAAGCCATTGTTGCTTATAACCTTGGTTTGGCCTTAGTGCGCAACGAGGACATGCATGAAGGTGCTGTCTTTATCAAACAGGCGGTTGATCTTGGACCCAGTCCGGTGTTTGCGCGTGCTGAGTCGCTCTACAAACGTATTCTTGAAGCTAAAAAGGTAGGAGCAACCTTACGCCTGAAGTCGGGAACCAATGGGCAGGGAGGTGGCGAAGCCTATCTGGGTGATCTTGCGACCGAGGAAAGCATTCCAGAATTTCAATACTTTCTCCTTGGACTCTTGCAAATTCCGCAGTCAAATCAGCAAGCAAGTTGAATCTCATCGAAGTGCATGCCTTGGCGTTCAATCCCTAGAAAAAGATGAACTTTTCTTTATGCGAATGTTATCCGTGAGAAAAAATAGGCGAGAGAGTGGGGAGGAGGCAGCGCAAAAGCCTCAGAGGAGTACCCTGCGCTGCTGATGCATTACTTCTTAGGAGCGGCTTCAGCAGGAGCAGCTTCAGTGTGGCCTGCATGCTCAGCAGCAGCAGTTGCTTTTTCCCACTTGTTAGGAGCTGTACAAGCTTTTTTCTCTTTAACGCCAGCAACTTCTTTGCCAGCAGCGTCAACGCAGTGCCAGCTTTCTTTTTTCGCGTTTGCAAAGCTAGCGCCAGAGAATGCAACGACAGAAGCAAGAGCGAAACCAGTGATAACGTGTTTCATAGGATACTCCTTGTAAGAAGCGAGAATTTGCTCGCAGGAGCTATAGAGCAAAGCTTATGCCAATCCTATAACACTATGTAACAATTGGGTTTGTGCAAGGTTTGAGCAGGGAGTCGGTGGGGCGGGAGGAGTTTATCTTGAAGCAATCTGCTACAGGATCGCAGCAAATTACTTCAAAGCACTTTGAAATCTTCCGCCTCAATGCCATAGCGCTCCATGAGGCGATAGATATCGGAACGATAGCGCCCTGAGATACGGGCCGCTTCGGAAATGCTTCCTCGCGAGGCTTTGAGGATGCGAAGCAGAAAAGATTTTTCAAAGTTTTCCTTGGCCTCTGCATACGACAAGGGTTGTGTGTCTTCTTTGGGTGGGTCTTGGTCGGAAATAGTCCTTTTTGAAGCCTTCTGCCGCAAAATATCTTCGACCTCTAGCTTGTCGCTCTTGGCAAGAACGATGGCGCGCTCGATTGCATTCTGAAGTTCTCTGACATTGCCTGGCCAGTCATAGCTTTCGAGTCGCAAGGCTGTGTCTGAGGATAGAGGTTTGACTGTTTTTTGATAACGAGCGTTAAAGGAATCGATAAATGCATTGGCAAGCAAGGGGATGTCCCCTTTGCGTTCACGCAGAGGGGGGAGGAAGAGGGTGAACACATTGATTCGGAAAAACAAGTCTTCACGAAAGCGCGCTCGACTGATTTCTTGTTCGATGTCTCGGTGAGTTGCTGTGATAACTCGCGTTTGGATAGGTATGGGCCGCGACGCTCCAATAGGAGTGATCTCTTTTTCCTGGAGGACGCGCAAGAGTTTGACTTGGAGGGCTAGAGGCATATCTCCGATTTCATCGAGAAACAAGGTTCCGTCACTACAGCTCTCAAAGATTCCCTTTCGGTCTACCTTTGCATCAGTGAAGGCCCCTTTTTTGTGGCCAAATAGCTCTGACTCTAAAAGATTCTCTGGAATAGCTGCACAATTAAGAGCGGCAAAAAGCTCAGTTTTACGATGCGAGAGTCTGTGGATAGCGCGAGCCACAAGTTCTTTTCCAGTTCCTGACTCTCCCTGGATCAGGACCGTAGCATCGCTGTCTTTGATCTGCATAATATCGTCATAGAGCGCCATCATCGAGGTACTGCGGCCAAGAAGGCCCAGCTCATCGAAGACCTGAGCGTAGTCCGTCGTCGGATGCTGCAAGCGAGCTTGAAATCTCTGCTTGAGCTCCGTCGTGATACGATGGGCGTCATGAGTCTTGCTGACAAAGCTACTAGCCCCGAGCTTCATAGCTTCAACAGCTAGCTCAATAGACCCGTGAGCGGTCATCACGATCACCTTCGCAAAGGGAACTTCCCGAGCTAGAAAAGGTAAGGCTGCCACCGAGCTATCGTTGCCCAGAAACAGATCGAGCAGAATACAGTCATAAGAGATTTGCAGTACCCTTGCCTTCATGCTTTCGAGGTCTTGGCAGGTCTCGACGCGAAAGCCTTCGCGCTCGAGTAAGGTTGCGAGGAGAGCCAACATGTCGGGATCGTCGTCCACGACAAGCACTCGGCCCAGCTCTTTGCTGGCTGATGGAGCGAGAGCCATTTTTAATCCTCCTCTTTGCTACTGACTTCTGGAGCCCATGCTAAACCCTGAGCAAGGTGATCCGTCAAGGTCTTTATGCGAAGTAAAGCCTCAGAAGGCGCGGCGAATTCTCCAGAGCTTTGCTGTATCTCATGTTCGAGATCCTGCGCCGCTTGTGACAGGAGGGGTATTCCAAAATGAGCAGCTGTACCTTTCAACGTATGAGCAAGTCTTGCTAAGCGTTCTCTCTGGCTCAGTGTGTGGGCCTTCTGCATCTCTTCTAGGCGATGGCCGAGACCTAGGATGAAATTGCTACGAACCTCTCGGAGTTTGGGGTCGTCCCAGACATCTTTATCCTCTGGTGTCTGAGGTTGGGGGATAGGTGCATCGATCGCTGGGGGAATGGGATCGCCCAGCGGAAAGCAAGATTTCAAAGTCTCGATCAATTTTTCAGGAGCAAAAGGTTTGGCCAAATAGGCATTACATCCCGCGTGGATACTGCGCTCACGCTCTTGCTCGCCCGCATGAGCTGTTAAAGCTAAGATAGGAATGTCAACGAGACCAAGCCGGCGTATTGCTTCTGTCGTGGTATAGCCATCAGCGCCGGGCAACTGAATATCCATGAGAACAGCATCAAAGCGTTCGAATGCCAAAAAGAGTTGAACAGCAGACTCGCCGTCACCGACAAGCTCTACTTTTGCGCCTGCTCGTCTCAGATACTCTTGCAAAAGTTGCTGAAGATCTGCGCTGTCTTCGACTAGTAAGATCCGTTTGCCATCGAGTCGTGGTAGCGGGGAGGGCGGGGTGACGTTTAAGTTCTCTAGCGTCAGCTCACTGATCGAAAAACGCTGTTCTGGAATCTGGCATTGATCTCGCTCTTCTTGCGAAAGAGGTAGCTTCAAGAGAAAGCAGGAGCCTTCTTCTAAGACACTTTTTTCAAGATCCAGTTGCCCTCCTAGCAGGTGAGCTAAATTGCGCGCCAGGGCTAGTCCAAGTCCAGTGCCTCCAAATTGGCGAGAAATACTTGCATCTGCCTGTGAAAAGGTTTGAAAGATTTTTTGCTGATGGTGGGGTGCAATCCCTATGCCGCTATCAATCACTCGTAGCGCCAGACATTCAGGCTCGCCCATGGAAGGCTCCAGTTGAATGTGGAGCTCGACCTGGCCATGATCGGTAAATTTAAAAGCATTGGACAAGATGTTGAGTACGATTTGCCTAAAACGTAAGGGATCGCTGTGAATATGACGAGGTAACCAGGTCGACGTTGAGAGGCGAAATCCAAGTTCCTTGGCGCGCGCCTGGGGTTCTGTCGCACGAAAAATTTCAGTCAGCATAGCTCGTAGGTCGAAGCGCTCTTTGCGAATATCTAGATAGCCCGCTTCGAGCTTTGAGTGATCGAGGAGGTCATTGATCAACATCAATAGATTTTGTCCGTTTAGAACAATATTCTGGAGATTCTCCTGTACTTGGCGTTGAGGAGTGTCAGAGCGTAGCGAGAGATCGGCATAGCCAAGGATCGCTGTCAAAGGTGTTCGTAGCTCGTGGCTGATATTGGCGACAAACTCGCTTTTCGTTTTGTTAGCAGATTCTGCCAAGTCACGCGCTTCTCGCATTTGCTCGGCCAGTTCTTTTTTTAAGCGACGGTCGTTATTTAGCTCACGAATTGCCAAACCAACGCCAACGACGACACCGAGACTGAGCGCCAACACGAGTATGCTTTGCCAGTCAATTCCTTGCTTGTAAAGCTCAAGGCGAATTCTCACGGGAAAACCCGTCGTCACAACTTACGAAATGCCTACCATGTCGTCGTCAAGACTTCGATTGGCCTGCTCTCGAGCTAGAGTTAGATTGTCTTTGTCCAAAAAGCTAATATCGTATCGTTCGTCTATCCAAGAAGGTACAGAAGCATGAATCATACGATCGAGCGAATAAATGCCAAAAAAAGAGCCTAGAAAGCTATCTTCTTTGTAAATGGGTACAAAGACTGCAAAGCTCTTTTCTCCACGAAAAGTCCGGAAAAAATTGCTGAAAGCATAGTCGCCTTGGTCTCTGGCACGGCCTGCTGCATTTTTGAATTCTTCGCGCTGGAGTCCAAGATCGAAGTTGTTGACCGCGCGTGAAGAGATCCAATTGACTCCGTCCTCTTCATTTATCCAGCCGATTGCAGTAATCTA
>JACCDP010146747.1_pt1 | contig 17712 bp, 9 predicted proteins | sample 7445841 | NCBI WGS metagenome assembly JACCDP01 (sample SAMN15323441, study PRJNA562643) | freshwater metagenome | isolation source: river surface water | place: USA:Blue River Watershed | collected 2017-08-17
AATCCCAAGCATAAAAAAATGCAAATCATTCCTGGTATGACGGCACAAGCGCAAATACGCACTGGTGAAAAATCTATTATGGAATACATATTGAAGCCATTAGCTAAATCGAAAGAGGCATTCCGTGAACGCTAAATTGCAACCAAAAATTATCTCTGCCATGCTATCCATAGCACTACTTACTATGGATAGTGCTGCCGTTGCTCAAAACAATACCAATGCTTTATCTTCAGATGAGCTACGTGTATTACGTGATTTCACAGCATTAAGCGATAAAGAATATATCAAAGTATCCGATGCGAATTTGAAAAAAATGGTGCGCATCGCTATTGAAAATAGTCCACTTGTGCGTGAAGGTAAGCTAAATATTTTAGCTGCCAATGAAGATATCAATGCAGCTAAGGGTGCACGATATCCGCAAATTACTGGTACAGGTCAGTCTCGCGTATCCGGTGGAGATATTCCATTAGAGGGAAGAGCGACCGGTAAGTTGTCATATAGTGTCGCTGCACAAATGCCTATCTATGATTGGGGCAAAATTGATGCGCTCATCGCTGGTAGAAATTCTGCGCGTGATGCGACCGCTGCAAGATTTCGTTTACAAGGCCAAGCCTTAGCGATTGAAGCGACTAAAGTTTGCTTAGAATATAACAAACAACGTGCACTATTAGGCATCTCTGAGGAATACGTAGCAAACGTAGATAAAATTTTAACGATGCTAAATAAAATTAGTAAAGCTGATGCGGGTAGAGCAGGTGAGATGGTGCAAACTAGATCGCGTGTACTCCAGGCTAAATCATCGCAAGATGCGATACGCAGTAAATTGCAAGAGGCAAAAATTAAGTTAGAGCGTATTTTAGGTAAAGAGAATATCGCTAGTTGCAATGGTATCGGTGCTAGTTTTATCGTTAATCCTGATATTGAAGCGATTCGAAAAAATATTAAAAAGCATCCACAGATAGAAGCTTTAGAAGCGGATCGTCGTTCACAAAAAAGTAATGTAGATCAAATTTCTGCTAGCAGAAAACCGCAACTACAAATTGCAAGTAGTTACGGCACACTCTATCCCGGCGTGTCAACTGCTGGATCGGGCTACAACGTTTCATTAATGGTTACTGCCCCTATTTTTGATGGCGATATACTGAAATCAAATGAAAGAGCCGCTGTAGAAAGAGTGAATGCAGGCGATGAGCGTATAGAAGAAGCGACGCGTCAAGTTGATAGTCTGTATAGAGAAAAATATGAAATTGCTAGCTCTGGCATTAAACGTGCACAAGACTACACAGCATTATTAGAAGTCAGCGATAGAGTTAGAAAAGATTTTTTCTTACAGTGGTCATCTCTGGGTAAAAGATCGCTATTTGAATTGCTCGCGATAGAGCAAGAACAATATTCATTGCAAACCAACTATGTGACAACGCTGTTTGATGCCATGTCAGGCTATGCAGAAATTATGGGAAATGCCGGTATGATTTACGGTAATTCTGAAAACAAATAACATCGTCTTTAAATCGACAACAGAAATTTAAGTAAATAATTTGAAGAAGTAATTATTCGATATGGCTAAAAAAGACAACAACAATACTCAAGAAAAATTGCTAGAAGCTATCACCTTACAAAATAATGGTGATTTCAAAAAAGCGACAGCTTTGTTTCTACAGATTTTAAAATCGCAGCCAGATAATGTTTTTGCGCTTTATTCATTAACTGCTATTGAGTCGAATGCTGGCAATACAACCGCAGCTCTGAATTATGTGAATCGTGCTTTAAAGTTCGGACCTCATTTTGCACCCGCACATATGGCACGCTCTGTTATTTATTTTCGACTTGGTCAAGTTAAAGAAGCGCTTGAAGATATTGAAAATGCAATTCGATTGCAACCTGACTTGGCTGGTGCGGAAGTACATCGTCAAGCAATCATCAATGTAGGCTCTCAAGCGCCGGCAGCTTCTCATTCACTGGCAGGTCCAGGAGCGGCGCTGAATCTTAAAGCCTTAGAGTTACAGCAAAGAGGTCAGCTTGATGAAGCAGCAACCTTGTTTCACCAAGTAATAGCAATGCAACCGCAAGATTTTGTTGCGCAATATTCCTTAGGTGTGATTTGCAGTAATCAAGGTAATCCTGAACAAGCACTCAACTGGTTAACCGGAGCAGTTGCAGCAGATCCTTCGAATGCGCAAGCACAGTATGCACTTGCCACGACATTGCAAGGCATGGCCTTGTATGAACAAGCATTAGATGCTTTTGATCGTTCACTCACATTAAATCCTAAGTACATGGAAGCTTATAACAATAAAGCAACCTTGTTACATAGTATGAATCGTCATCTGGATGCATTAAAGACGCTAGAAGTAGCATTAACTGCTGATCCTACCGATCAAAAGTCATTGAATAACAAAGGCTACTTACTCACTGAATTCAAACAAAATGCGATTGCTGCAACCGTATTTAAGCATCTACTTAATTTAAATCCTGAATATGAATATGCAGAAGGTTTGCATGCCTTAGCGCGCTTACATAGCTGCGACTGGACAGATTTCGATGCCAATAAACAGCGCATAGTAGAAGGCGTGCGAGCTGGAAAGCGTGTGGCAAATCCCTTTGCCTTGATGGCGATTTCTGATTCAGCTGCAGATCATTTGAAGTGCGCTGAAATATTTGGTAAGCACCGTTTTCCAGCTGCTAAGCAGGCAATGTGGAAGGGTGAAACCTATCGCCACCGCAAAAAACGTGTTGCTTTTATTTCAGCTGATTTTCGTGAACATCCAGTTGGCTACTTATTAATCGGTTTGATCGAGAATTTCGATAAATCGAAATATGAGACCTATGGTATTTCATTAGGCATCCGTGATGGCAGTGAGTTATTTAAACGTTATCGTTGCGCCTTTGATCAATATTTAGACGTACAAGATAAATCATCCATGGAAATTGCTCGCATCATGCGATCCATGGAAATTGATATCGCGATTGATTTATCAGGTTACACATCAGGTTCACGTCTTGATATCTTGTCGCATAGACCTGCACCAGTTCAAGCAACCTACTTAGGTTTCCCTGGAGGTCTGAACGTACCCTATATTGATTATTTAATCGGCGATAAAGTCACCGTGCCAGAAAGCGATGCGCAGCATTACCATGAAAAGCTACTATATTTGCCGCATTGTTATTTGCCACGCGATACAGGCGTTAAACCAGCACCGACCACCTTGCCACGTTCTGAGTTTGGATTGCCAGAAAAAGGCTTAGTGTTCTGCAGTTTCAATCATGATTACAAAATTAACCCGCCGATATTTTCAGCGTGGATGGATTTAATGCGTGAAAATCCAGATAGCGTTTTATGGTTAATGAAGCTTAATGACGATGCACAGCAAAATCTGGCTAAGAACGCAAACTTCTATGGCGTTGATCCTGCACGATTAAAATTTGCAACGCGTGTACCGCGTATTGAAGATCATTTGGCACGTTATCGCCACGCTGATGTATTCCTCGATACCTTCCCTTATAACGGTCACACCACGGCGAGTGACGCATTGTTAGCAGGCGTTCCAGTCGTTACATTAACGGGTAATAGTTTTGCTAGCCGTGTAGCGACGAGTTTATTGCATGACATGGGTAGGGCAGATTGGTGCACTAACAATATTGAAGAATATAAAAATCAAGCAAGAGCACACATTGCTAGAGCGGGTGAAAAAACTGTAGCGCAAAAAGAGGAAACCATCATTGACTGGCCTATTACAGAAAAAATGCAGGCAGATGGATTTTGTCAGGCGCTTGATCAAGTGAGGGGGCCTGCATAATGATGACAGCTAATATAAAACCAGTGGATATTGTTATCCCTATTTATAAAGCCTCCTTTGATACAGAAGAGAAGTTCGCTATCGATCAGTCTTTTTCTATTCTTGCGGCATACCCCATAGTATTCGTAGCACCGCATGGCCTAGATGTTAGTTTTTATCAGACAGCTTATCCGAATGCGTCGTTCATTTACTTTGAAGAACGCTACTTCAAATCAGTCAATGACTATAGTCGATTATTAGTGAGTGATGAATTTTACGAAGCGTTTGAGTCAGAATTTTTACTCATTGTGCAGCCTGATGTTTATTTATTCCACGATGATTTACCGTATTGGGTCAGTAGTCCATTTGATTATGTGGGCGCACCTTGGCCGAATGGTTTATCTCTCAATATTAAATTCGGGAAATTTGATTTGGGCGGAGCGGGTACGCCTATCACCGTCTATGTAGGAAATGGCGGATTGAGTTTACGCCGTCGTAAAAAATGTATGGCATTAATTGCCGAACATAGAGAAATAGCAGATTGGTTTATACGTTCTGGCTCTAACGAAGATTTGTTTTTTGCTTTTATGGGAGCGTTGTCAGCAGATTTTGTTATTCCTAATCAAGTTACTGCCTCTTTATTTGCTTTGGAAGTATCGCCAGAGCGGTTTTATACAATCAATGGTGAAAAACTCCCTATGGGTGTGCATCGCTATCGAGACTATTCTTCTGATTTCTGGAAGCCGAGAATTCCATCTCCCGGTTTTTTATAGCAAGCTTGAGATTGGGCGGGCATATCAGTATTTTTAAGAAATTCTGTGCTCGATTTTTAAAATAAAAATTTTGTGAATTATCATGAAAATGGAAAAATTTAGCACCCTGCGTCCAAAAGAGACTGCAAGAACTAGTCAAAATACCGTCATCTTTGTGGCTGTTCTCGTTAATAACGAGATACGCGCCCATACCGATGCCTATCTAAAAGCATGGCGCGACAAAGACTGTCACGTAGCACTGGTATTCCAATCTGATGATCCTAATCCAGATCCAAAAATTTATGAGCATCTCATGCAGTATGCAGATGATGTGTGGATTAGACCAAATATGGGCTATGACTTTGGTGCGTGGTCTGAATATCTATTAGAAAACATTGCAATAGACAAAGGTCCTGAGGGACGAGTTTTCTTAGTTAACGATAGTTTGATAGGACCAACTAATCCTAAAGCCTTTGATCAACTTATAGGCATGATTTTAGATTCAGAGATTGATTTGGTTGCTATGACAGATAATCATGATCATGGCCATCATTTGCAATCTTATTTTCTTGCATTAAGCGCTAAAGCGATTAATTCACCAGCAGTGAAATCATTTTTTGAAAAAATAGAAAATAAAAACAATGTGGCAGAAGTCGTATTTTCTTATGAAATACCTTTTGGCTCAATTGTACAGAGCGCAGGATTATCAATTTCTATCATTTTCCCAGCCAAGACCAAAGGCGATCCTACACTGTTTGAAGCTGCAGATTTGCTACGTAGAGGCTATCCTTTCGTTAAGCGTAAATGCTTCTTCGCTGGCAAACAATATGCCAACAGAAGAGAAATTTTGGATACCGCCTTACTCATAGGTTGTGAAAAACCATTGCTTGAATACATGGTCAATTGTATGGTTGAATAAAAATTTCAAATCTTGACTAAATTAAATTTGCATAAAGAAAATATAGTAAATATTTTTATAAAAAAATTTCTCTTATTATATTTCTAATGATATTTCAACTGATTAATTTTGAATTCAATTTATTAATTTAAATATAAAAAATTATTTCAGATTAAAAATCTTTTCCTTAAAAATCTTAGATTTCTGCGATATAACTAAGTTTTTTTCGGTTTTATAGGACTTAATTTTTTGAGTTTTAAGTTAAAAATTTATATTTTTTTCATATATATTTATTTGAAATGATAATAAAAATAACTTTATGACTGTAGTTAATCTGTTAATTCATATTTATGCTTCATAGGAGCGTATATAAATTGCATCACCCCAGCCTTCTGTTGTCCATTTAGATTTAATGCGATGAAAATGAAAAGGCTGTAAGAATGCATCAATCTCATCGACTAAAGGTATTTCTTTGTAGAGTTCTCGGCGATTGATTTCTAAATAAATTGCTTTCACTGAAGGTTGGGATAAATATTTACCCATGCCTTTGAGAATTGCGAGCTCCGCACCTTGTGTATCAATATTGATGAATTCAAAATCTGAAAACATCACTTGTCTTGGCGTAGCATCAAGCAACGATTCAAGACGATAAGCTTGTATTTCACGCTCCTCAGATACCGTAATTTGTGGATAAAACTTTGCGTGATCTTCCAGATCAAAAAAAGAAGAGCTCTGGGGATTATTTGTAATTTTAAATTTTAATTTTGTGTCACTATCCCATAGCGCAGCAGGAATAATTTGCTGATTCAAAGGTACTGTTTGCAAATGCGATTGTAAAGCGGGAATCAATGATTCATTGGCCTCAAACCAGACGACTTGTTCGGCGCCATTAGCTTGATATGGCTCGGCTTCTTCTCCGGTATGCGCGCCGATATGCAAGATTTTTTTAGGAGTCATATCATGACAAGCGCGAATTAATTCTACGCAGTTTTTATAATCGATAAGCATGTATCACTCCAACAATAAAAATTAGTTATTTGAAATGCCGTAAAGAATAGGCGTGTTCCATGGATCAAAAGAAACGAGTTGTGCTTCTTTACTTTGACGCCAAAACATGCGCGCACGTTGATTCATGAGTGCAGCAAGTAAGGATAAGGAACTATTTGATGCAACGAGTAATTGTGAACTGGCTAACACAGCAATATCTAACATCAAGTCACTCACATCATTACGTGTTTCAGCATTAAACAAATTACGGCTCATATTAATACTCAGACCCTTGTCAGCAAAATACTGTTGGCAAAAATCAGGGTCATCAGTTGCCACATAGATCACAGGGTCTTGGATATGATCGCGTAGCAAAAATGATTTAAGCTGTGCTACTACCTGATCAAGATCTAATGTGAAAAATATATCATCAGATTCACGTAAATAATCTCCGCGACGCACGTGTATGGCGGCAAGAAATTTGTCTTTGAATAACTGATTAACTTGTTGTTGATATTGCCAAATGATTTTTTGAAATGTGGTTTTACTATTTGCACTAGGCGAAAGATATTCGTTAAATACAGAAAAATAATCTGCTTCACGTGCCATTAATCCCGTGTCATACTGAAAAAAACCGTCAACAGCGAGCACTGAGCCTGGATTCACTTGAAAAAAATCATCTATTCTTTTTACATCGGAGTAGGGTGGGCTACTACGATCTTCAGCTAGTAGGACTTTAGATATGACTTGACCAACGGGTAGGTTACTAATTTTTTGTTGATGATCCGGTAAATCAAACATAGTCCAAGGTAATTCACTGGAACTGCGCTGAGGACTACCAATAATGATCTCATGCTCTGATTGTTTTTGTAAATAAGTCGCAAACCAGTATTGAAAGACAGAATTAGAAAATCTGCCATTCGGGAAACTGGAAAACCAAACCGTATTCTGGGATGGCTGATGTGCTGAGGGGCTAACCATGGACTAATGATGGAAACATTGAATCTACAGGGCTAGAGTAAGCTTTGAGGTACATGAGTTAGACTTAGGCAGCATGTTCAGAAGTATATTGAAAGCGAGCGTTATCCCAGATTTTTTTAATGATGGCATCAACGTGATAATGATCTAATGCAAAGAGAAAGCGATGCAACATGCCTTCTTTACCGCCACGTTGAAATTTCTCGTGCATGCGTTTTGCAAAATCCTCACAATTAATTAAATCAGCTGCACCATAGACACCATAAAATTCCGATGGAATACGCAGTGCATCCAGATAAGGCACGATACCAGTTGGTACTAATGGCATTCCACCAGAAACTAAAGCATCGAAAAAGCGTATAGGCAAATCATTGAATACGGGTGCTATCCAGTGCAATTCATACGATACCCATTCATTCCATCGATCTTCAGGAGTGCGTCCGTGAAAATCTTTGGTTAATAAACCTACCTCTGGAAAATGTTTACCAACGGTGGCTAAGACACTGTTGCGGTATTTAAATTTGGAATAAAAAGAATGCATGCCCAATGGAGATGCACTGCGCTGAGAGCTAGTGATATCAACTTGGCGTTCGAGTAAGAATTCACGCGTCCATTGTATCGTTCCACATGGCGCACCAAATAATATACTTGGGTTAATTCTTGCAGCCTCTGCATAATCACTCATATGTGCAGGCGCATAGATATCAGCTAGGCAGGCATTTTGTACACTCAAATCATGCCAATGGTGATTATCAAAGTCATGAATCGCATATAAGGTGCGTGGCGTTTGAGAAATCAGATTTGCCATTTGCTGCGGGCCGACTTTCGCAACATTGTTATTTGTCATAATGACGATCGCGTCTTCTAACACAGCAAAGTTTGATGGATCGGATATAGCAAGCTGCACCATCACATCTTCTTCTATTCGAATAACAGGCTTGCCATCAATAGAAGAAGAAACATTCCCTAAATTAGTTGTATTGGTAATGACTATACATTTATCAAGACTGCGTTCTCTAAAATAAGCGATCTTCTCTTGTTTGACTCGATGTTTATAAAACGCGATATCAAACAGACTTTCATCTTCTGCGGCCAGCACAAGACTGTTCATTTGCTTGAGCAAATTAGACTGACGCAGTCGTTCTAAAAATGAAAGTAGATTATCCATAATGATGTATTCAGGGTACGGTCACATGACCAGAGTCTTATGTATCGGCTCGAGACTGTTACTGTTTAAATTGTGGCCCTGAAATAATCTATGGTTTTCTTTAGTCCTTCTTCCAACTGCACATTGGGTGTCCATTTCAAAACATCTTTTGCTAATGAAATGTCTGGACGACGTTGTTTGGGATCATCCTCAGGTTTAGGAAGGAAAACGAGTTTTGACTTACTGCCTGTGAGTTTGATGACCAGCTCAGCTAATTCAAGCATGGTGAATTCACCTGGGTTGCCGATATTAATAGGTCCTGTGAAACCATCAGGTGTTTCCATCATGCTAATCATGCCGCGAATCAGATCATCGACATAACAAAAGCTTCGGGTTTGTTGTCCATCGCCATAAATCGTGATGTCCTTACCTTGCAAAGCCTGCACAATAAAATTACTCACTACACGTCCATCGTTAGGATGCATACGAGGACCGTAGGTATTAAAGATACGTATTACTTTGATATCTAATTGATGCTGTCTGTGATAATCAAAGAATAATGTCTCGGCACATCTTTTGCCCTCATCATAGCAAGAGCGAATACCTATTGGATTAACCTTGCCGAAATAACTTTCCGGCTGCGGATGAATTTCAGGATCGCCATATACTTCACTTGTGGAAGCTTGCAAAATTCGCGCCTTAACACGTTTTGCAAGACCTAACATATTAATAGCACCATGCACGCTGGTTTTGGTGGTTTGAACTGGGTCAAACTGATAATGCACTGGGCTCGCTGGGCAGGCGAGGTTATAGATCTGATCCACTTCCACATACAGTGGAAAGGTAACATCATGACGCATTAATTCGAAATTGGGGTTGGCTAACAAATGATTAACATTTTGTTTACTGCCAGTGAAAAAATTATCCACGCATAAAACATCATGGCCTTGTTCAAGCAGCCGATCACATAAATGTGATCCTAAAAAACCTGCTCCACCAGAGACTAATATTTTCTTTTTGCTATCGCGCATGATTCATTTTCCAAGAGTTAGTACATGAGTTAGTTCGTCAGCATATTAGCAATGCGAAAACAAATCAATGACTTCTTAAATTGATAATAAAAATGACATCATTAGATGTCATTTTCAGGTAAGTTTAGTCTGCTATTGTAAAACCTATAACGGTCTTTTAGCACTCTTTTGAAAGTGAATTAGCAGAGTTTTATTCATGATTGCTCCTATAAGGTCATGTTTTTACTAAATCTTACTAATAACCTTAAGGCACAATGAGAAACTCCCTAATAAGCTGAGGAATTAAAAAACTCACCAGGTGAACATTAAGCCATACGGAAAACCCGCCAGCCTTCTCGTGATTTTCTTAAACCAAATTTCCATGTGAGTTTATTACGTTTTGAAAACTGTATAGCTGCTACGCGGGCGCTTTCAGCTTTTTGTGGTTCAGTTAATAAAATGCTATCACCCACTTCCATTTGTGAAAATGGATAGCGATTACGCATCTCAACGAACATTTCTGCTCTATTTTTTTCAATAACCGTCATAAAAATCTTCCTAATGAACAGTGAACTCATGTCCTGCAATTCATCGACTTTCGTGACTGAAACTTGAATGCTTAAGATAAAAACAATAGGTCGTGCATTTCATTTTGCAAATTTACTAAGATGGTAGTCATGTACTTAATAACTATCAAAACGCATTACATTTTCCGTCGAAATTCAATATGACTAATTAGTGTGAGTTTTTAATCAGGTTAAATTAAATTAATTTAAAAATTATTCAAATAATCCCCTAAAGTTTTATTTTCAAAAGTCGATAAACCGATCGTGCATAAAAAGCATAGCTGTGCGTATTGGTTTATTTGTTGTAATTAAAATAATTAATTTAGATGAGAATAATTTTTTATAGTGCTAACTTGTTACGGTGTTACTTAGAAACCAATTTTCATTTCTAAATTTTTTGTTACATTTGGAGCAGTGTGCCATACGTGTCTTTTCCTTCGTTTTTTAATAGGGATTTGCATGTTTGGTAAAAATGCTTGTAAAGCTTTGCTAAGCGATTGGTTTCCAGGATTTTATGTTTTGATTCAAAATCAAGAATGTTTATTTTTGGTGTGGATTGAAAATTATAATATTTAACGGCCGCAAATCTGTTTAATCAGAGTTAAGCGGGCTTATTTAGTCAATTAAGAAAAGAGAGTCATTTATGTCATCACTCGTCATCGGGCTATCAACCCAACAAATTACTAATCTTGATTCGGCTAGTATTGACGAGTTATCGACCTCAGATATTCGGAGCTTAACGACCAGACAGATTCAGTTTTTCTCGTCGAATCAGATACCGTTTTTTACCGTTGAAAATGTCGCCGCTTTTTCAACAGCGCAAATTGTCGCCTTGAATAGTGTGCAGATTGGCGCATTTACTACCAGTCAGATTGCAGCACTTTTAGAAACACAAATACGCGCTGTTGAAACGCGTGACCTAGTTGGCCTCACTACCGATCAAGTTGTCGCTTTAAACAGCGCACAGATCGGTGCACTAACTTCAACACAAATTTCTTCTTTGGATACTAACCAACTCGGGGCAATAGAGACCGCTGATTTAGTTGGTTTAAGCACTACCGCTATACGTGCAATCGAAACGCGCGATTTAGCTGTTTTAAGCACGGATCAGATTTCTGCTCTCAATAGTGCACAGCTCAGCGCTATGACAACATCGCTGATTGCGGGTTTAAGTAGTAATCAGCTATCCGCTATTCAAGTTGCTAGTGTTTCTGGTTTAAACACAGCTCAAGTTCGTGCGGTTGAAACAAATGTCATCAAAGGGCTTACTTCACTACAAATCTCTGCGCTGACATCGGCACAATTTTCTGTTATTACTGCACTGCAGTTTGCAGGATTTTCAACCGATCAGATTACTGGCATCGAAACACGCGATATTGTAGCTTTAAACACATCCCAGATTGCTTCAATTACCAGTACACAATTTAGTGTATTCAGTACATCACAAATACAAGTATTGAGTTCTAATCAGATTCGTGCAATTGGTGCATCGAATATCTCTGGTTTGACCACAGATCAAATCATTACATTAAACAGCACGCAATTAAGTGCATTGACCACGCTGCAAGTCGCAGCCTTAGATAGTAATCAAATTGCTGCGATTGAAATTAACGATATTGGTGCACTGACTACAGCTCAAATTCGCAGTATCGAGGCTACTAATGACTTAGGCGGTCTTACGACTTCGCTTATTGCTGGATTAACCAGTTCCCAACTGGCAGCAATGACCACACAACAATTGGCTCAGCTGACGACCGATCAAATCAGCGCCATTGAAACACGTGATATCAGCGGCCTCAGCACATCGCAGATGGCTTCAATTGACAATGCTCAGCTTGGCATACTGACTACATTGCAAATCTCTGTTCTTACTTCTTCTCAATTGCGTGCAATTGAAACACGTGACCTAGCTGGTCTGACCACAGATCAAATTTCCGCATTAAACAGTGTGCAGTTGTCATCGTTGACTAGCTTGCAAATTACAGCTTTAGATAGTAATCAACTCGCGGCAATCGAAGTTGCTGATGTAGCGGGACTGACAACCACACAAATTAGTGCGATTGAAACTCGTGATCAAACAGGTTTAACCACATCTCAAATTGCAGGTTTAACCAGCAGACAGCTCACTGCATTTACAACATTACAAGTTAGTTTGTTAACTACTGATCAGGTCAGTGCAATTGAAACACGTGACTTGGCTGGCTTAACCACCTTACAAGTTGCTGCTTTTGATAGTAACCAAATTAATGCACTGACGACGTCGCAATTTGGTGTGTTAACTTCATCGCAAGTACGTGCGATTCAAACTGGTGATATGGCTGCCATTACGGTAGATCAAATCGCATCGCTGAATAGCGCGCAATTGGCTTCGATGACCACTTTGCAATTCTCAGTATTAACTTCAGATCAAGTAGCAGCGATTGAAACAAGAGACGTAGCAGGTCTGACCACCTCTCAACTGGCGGTCATGAACACCTTGCAAGCTAGCGTTTTAACCACACTGCAAATCATGGCGCTGTCTGGTTCACAGTTAGCATCACTCTCAACTAACCAAGTTGCAGCACTCAGTGCTGATCAGGTCAGCGTCATTGAAACAACAGATATAGCTAGCCTGACAACGAGACAAATCGCTGTATTCAATACTGCTCAGTTGAATATTCTCTCTACCACCCATTTAGCACTCTTTAGCAGTAATCAAGTCAGAGCAATTGAATCGGGTGATCTTGCAGGCTTGAGTTCATCACAACTAGCAGCTTGGAATAGCACACAATTTAGCGCTATGACTACCTTGCAGGTTGCCGCTTTAGGAACGGATCAAATCGGTTTTATTGATGCAACGGATATCACTGGCTTTAAAACCCTACAAATTGCAGCAATGGATAGCGCGCAAATCGCGGCGCTTACAACATCACAAGTTATTCTGTTAAATACATCGCAGATTCGTGCAATCGAGACGCGCGATATTGGCGGACTGACTACCGATCAATTGTCTGCCTTAAGTAGTGCGCAATTAGCTGCATTATCAACAGTACAGTTTGGGCAGCTCAATAGCGTCCAATTGAGCGCTATCGATGTGGCAGATATGGCTGGACTAACAACTTCGCAAATCCGTGGTATCAATGCCAACGACATCACTAGCCTGTCTACTTTGCAAATTGCAGGTCTGACTAGTACTCAATTAAACGCGATGACGACACTGCAAGTTTCCTTGCTAAGTACAGATCAAGTTGCGGCAATTGAGTCACGTGATATTGGTGCCTTTACTACCTCGCAAGTTTCAGCATTGAATAGTGCGCAGATTAATGTAATATCCAATGCACAAATCGGTGGCATGAGCACATCACAAGTCCGTTCGATTGAAACTCGAGATTTGGCGGGTCTGACTACTTCACAAATGTCTGCATTGTCAGGTTCGCAGCTCGCTGCCATGACTACTTTGCAAATTTCACTCTTCAACACAGATCAATTTGCTGCAATCGATGCAGTTGACCTTAGCTCTCTTTCTACATCGCAAATCTCAGCGGTTGATAGTAATCAGCTTAATGTCATGACCACCACACAGGCAATTGCTCTGACAACAGCTCAATTGAGAGCGATTGAAACACGTGATATATCTGGCTTGACTACAGATCATATGGGTGCTTTCTCTAGTTCACAGATCATTTCTTTGACGACCATCCAAATGACTGCTTTGGATGGGAGTCAAATAGCTGCGATAGATGTTTCTGATATGGCAGTTTTAGGAACTTCGCAAATTTCGGCGATTGAAACTCGGGATCTTGGTAGCCTCACTACATCACAAATCGCTGGCTTGAGTTCGCCCCAACTAGTTAGTTTAACCACACTTCAGTTATCCTTACTTGGTACAGATCAGATTACTGCTATTGAAACTAGAGATGTCTCTGGACTAACAACGGCTCAAATATCTGCTTTGAATTCTAGTCAGATTGCTGTCATGACTACTTTACAATCCTCGGTCTTAAATACAGCGCAAGTCCGTGCAATCGAAACCCGCGATATTCCAGGGCTTTCCGTTGATCAAGTAGCAGCATTTAGCAGTGCTCAATTTGCAGCGATGAATAGTTTGCAATTAGCTGCATTTGATAGCAACCAAATTGCTGCAATTGAAGTCTCTGATATTGCGGGTTTGTCAACGATACAGATAGCTGCTGTAGAAACTGTTGATTTAGCGGGATTGTCAACCGCTCAAATTGCAGCACTTAGTTTCTCGCAATTGTCTGCAATGTCTACTTTGCAGGTGTCTGTAATGACGGTTGATCAGATTAGTGCGATTGAAACGCGTGATATCGGGGGACTAACCACTTCTCAGATGGGTGCATTGAACAGTGCACAGTTGAATATCTTAAGTACATATCAAATTATGGTACTAAGTTCTATGCAGTTACGTGCGATAGAGACACGTGACCTCGCTGGTTTGTCGGTTGATCAAATCATTGCATTAAACAGTACACAAATCGGTTCATTCACCACTTTACAAGTCGGTGCTTTGGATACGAATCATATTGCTGCGATTGAGAATGATGATATTGCTGGTTTTACAACTTCTCAAATCACTGCACTGAATAGCTTGCAGTTGCCAGTCTTAACTACAGCGCAAATTGCGATGCTTACGAGTACACAAATAAGAGCATTCAGTGTGAGTCAACTTGGTTTTATCACAGTTGATCAAATTGCCGCAATTAAAGCCAGGGATATTCAGGGAATGACAACGGGGCAAATTATTAGTTTGACTACTGTTCAGATTAGTGCCCTCACTACCAGCCAATTAGAGGCATTAACTACTTCTCAATTAGTTGCCTTTACAACTTCGCAGTTTGCACTTTTGTCGGTTGATCAAGTTGCCGCGATTGAGTCACGTGATATCGCAGGATTGACCACAATGCAAGTGGCTGGCCTTGATACTAACCAGTTAGGTAGCCTAACAACTGTTCAGATTGCAGGTTTGACGACCTCACTTATTAAGTCCATAGAAACACGTGATCTAACTGCTTTCACTTCTGCACAAATAATTGCTTTTAATAGTGCGCAAGTGAATGCGTTGACAACAGTACAAATCGGACTCTTGTCTAATGATCAGATTACAGCTTTTGAGCCAGATGATTTTGCTGGACTTAGCACGTTGCAAGTTGCAGCATTGAATAGTGGTCAAATTGGTGTCTTGAGTACCAGCCAGATATCAGCACTGAGCACAACGCAGATCCGTACAATTGAATCTAGAGATGTTGCTGGCTTTACGGTTGATCAAGTTGCTGCATTCTCGAGTACGCAATTAGCATCTCTGACGACCTTGCAAGCTTCAGCGTTGACTTCTGATCAGGTCAGTGCCATTGAAACAGCTGATATTGCTGGTTTGACGACAGCACAAATTGCGGTCATGAACACTGTACAAGTAAGTGCTTTGACTACTTCACAAGTGATAGGTCTCAGCGGCACGCAATTAGCAGCAGTATCGACTTCACAAATGATAGCATTTGGTACGGACCGTATCAGTGCCATCGAGACACGCGACATTACTTCACTGACTACACTGCAGGTAGCAGCACTGGATAGTAATCAGATCAATATCTTGACCACGATGCAAATCGCAGTCATGACAACATCGCAAATCCGAGCCATAGAAACACGTGATATCTCTGGCCTGACAGTGGATCAAGTGGTGAATCTGAATAGCGCGCAGTTGAATGCAATGACTAGCTTGCAAGTATCGGTCTTGAGTACCGATCATGTAAGTGCAATCGAAGCATCGAAACTGGCTGGTTTGACTACTACACAAGTGTCTGCTCTAGACAGCAATCAATTGAATGTCATGACGACTTCACAGATTATTGTGTTTAGCTCGAACCAGTTAAGAGCGATAGAGACACTTGATATATCTGGTTTGACCACAGCTCAAATCGTTGAATTGTCGAGTATTCAATTATCATCACTGACTTCTCTACAAATGTCAGTATTTAATGCTGCCCAGCTTGGTAGTATTGAGTTAGCAGATATATCAGCGCTAACATCATCGCAAGTTCGTACAATCAATACCAATGATATCGTTGGTTTATCGACTGCACAGATTGCTGCACTCGTGAGTTCGCAGTTTGCAGCGATGACAACACTTCAAGTGTCTGTATTGACTACGGATCAAGTCAATGCCATTGAAGCTGATGATTTTGCAGGTCTCACCACATCGCAGATAGCGGCGATGAATACTTTGCAGATGAGCGTGCTTACAACAGCGCAAGTTGCGATGATGGGTACTTCTCAAGTACGAGCCATCGAGGTGGCTGATCTTATAGGTATTGGTACCAATCAAATCTCTGCCCTCACTAATAGTCAATTGGGTGCATTAACCACTTCACAATTGGCGGGATTCGATAGCAATCAGATTAATGCGCTGACTACTTCTCAAGTTAGTTCTATGAGCACAGCGCAGGTACGCGCAATTGAGACTAGTGATTTGTCAGGATTCACAGCAGCCCAACTAGCTGCACTTACTAGTGTTCAAGTTGCTGCCCTGACCACATTGCAAGTTTCGGAGCTTACTACAGATCAAATCAGTGCATTTGAGCTTGATGATGTTCGTGAACTTACTACATCACAAATTTCTTCACTCAGCAGTGTACAGTTGAATTCAATGACTACAACTCAATTAAGTGGTCTGAGTTCAACGCAGATTCGTGCCATTGAAGCAGGAGATTTAGGTGGTTTGACCACCGATCAGATTTCATCACTAAGCAATGCACAGTTAGCTGGTCTGTCGACAAATCAGATAATTGGCTTAGATAGTAACCAAGTCAATGCCTTTACCACAGTACAGATCACTGGTTTGAGCACAGCACAATTACGTGCCTTTGAATCAGGCGATCTCGCTGGATTGACGGTAGATCAAGTTATTGCATTAAATAGTGTACAAATCGCTGTGATGACAACGAGCCAAGTATCAAGCCTGACAACAGATCAGTTGATGGCGATTGAACCAGATGATATTGCTGGATTGACGACATCACAGTTCCTGTCCTTGAGTAATTCGCAAGTGGAATCATTCACTACAGCGCAAGTAGTTGTGTTGGCAAGTACGCAGATTTCGAACCTGACTTCAGGACAGATCTCTAGTCTAGGCACGACTCAGTTTGCTGCACTGACGACATCACAGGTTGCTTCGTTGAATACACAACAATTGTTGGCTGTGACTACGGATCAGATTACTGCGTTGGATAGTGTTCAGTTGTCAGCTATGACTACTAAGCAAATCGTGGCATTGAATAGCTTCCAAATCAGTGCGATCGAAACCGCAGACATAACAGGACTGACAACTGCCGCAATTAGAGCAATCGAAGTCGCTGATGTTCAAGGTCTGAGCACTGAGCAGATGGCAGCTCTTTCTTTAAGTCAGATTAATGCCTTTACTACGACTCAGGTACAGGGCTTTAATTCTGATCAAGTGACTGCATTCTTGGCTAATACACCTCTGGTTCTTGACTTGAACGGCGATGGCATACAGACCTTGTCGGCGACTAATGGCGTGATCTTCGACGTTAACAATGATGGCAAAGTCGAGAAGACAGGTTGGGCTGCTGCGACCGACGGTC
>JACCDP011025783.1_pt1 | contig 17712 bp, 22 predicted proteins | sample 7445841 | NCBI WGS metagenome assembly JACCDP01 (sample SAMN15323441, study PRJNA562643) | freshwater metagenome | isolation source: river surface water | place: USA:Blue River Watershed | collected 2017-08-17
CTGCGAGAAACTCTATAGTCTTGTAGACTTCGGTGAAAGACATTATAAACATCCTCTACACGCTCGACTGGAATTCGAAATTCTGGTCTGGGTAACCAAGCCTTCAGATCAAAGTTCAACACAGGAATTGTTTCATCAAAGATGCGAAGCTCCATTGGTAACGTATAATATGATAATTCACGAATATCATCATCATCAAATCGAAAGATAGCTTTCTTTGGAGACAGAGGTACTGGGTCAAGAAAGACAACTTCATCCACTTGTCTCACATCTCGAAATCTTCCTTCATAATTAAAATCATAATAAATATGATGATTTTGATTATACGAATGAGAATTGACTTCAAAGATTTGCCAATAGGATCCTCTATAACTTAGAGTTCGCAAAACTGCGAAAGCTGGGGGAAAAGTATTCATAACTTGGAAATACAAGTAGGCCAACCGAGGTTCAATTTTTACCCGATGGGAAGATACGCCTGTAAGGTTCTCTTGAACTTCTCCCCATACTTTTCTGGAAAGGTATAATTGGCCAATAAGTCCTCATCAAAATGAACAATATCTTGGATCATCTTTTTGGAACCAAGACCATTCTTATAAATACGCAAGACAGGATGAAGTAATGTAGACTTGGATTCTGTTCCAATTCCAGACTTCTTCTCTCCAAATTCATAGATATCTGTGACAGTATCCTTTCCATACTCCAACGTCAGTTGAAAATAAATACTATTCTCTTCTTGAACAACGGGTTCATCTATATAGGATTGAATAACATCTTCAATATACACAACTGTATCCCCTTTGATATAAAAGAGATCAGTAAGAACACCATACATTTGATATAAACTCGAAGCTGAGTTTATTCTGTGTAAAATATGGGATACTAGATCTTGAAGCTTGCTCTTTTCAAAGACTTTGGTAGGAAACTTTTTCTCAAAGTGATACCTGTAAAAGAACTGGATTAAATAACGAAAGCCGTGAATAAATCCTCCAGAGCTACGTTTATAATCCAAACTGTGTCCCAAGGCCCCTATGAAATACAGGTTCTCATTGTGAAGAGCTTCAAAGAAAGGTGTAATCATTGGATACTTACGATCATTTGTAATATAGAAATCAAAATCATAAATGCTTGAATCAAAACGCCACCCTGTACAGAAAATCACTTCATCAAAGCCATCTATACTGTCTTCGTAGAATTGATGTTTCTCTCCACAGTCTTCATCACAGTAATAACAGAGTCTATATTTACTTGTAGCTGACTCTTGGTCAATGGTCAAGCGATGTTGAGAGCAGTGATTCCAAGCGTTCAAACTCTTTAATAAAAAAGTATCAAGATAGGGTAAATAAACAGAACGAAGATCACCTGTATAATGTGTAGAACAAGCCCAAGGCTTTGCTCTTCTTCCATGAATAATAATCGAGCTACAGTAAGGATTTAATAAGTTCGCAAGCTCATAGGCTGAGTTTCCATTTCCCACAATCAATAAAGACTTGTTCGTATAGGTTTCTAGATTCTCTTTCTCTAAGAAATAGTTCTTAGGAAACTCAGCGTAATGACAAACGGGCTTCTGTACATTGAGTTCGATCTTTGGTTTTATAGGAAGGCCAAGGCCTGTGGCTACAATGAGTTTCTTACAGGCCAAGCGGAAGGACTTGTCTTTCTGAGTATAATAGACGATATATGTGCTCTCCTCTGTCTTCTCAATGCGATAGACAGTAGATTCATACTGAATATTCAGCTTGAAGCGCTTCACAAAGCGGTTTAAGTAGATATGAAGGTCTTCTTTATCTGGATAATAGTCATCAGAGAACTCAGTAAAGCGCAGAGAAGGGTCATCACTGAGAAGGGAATTCCAGTCGTGGCGCAGAGCAAAGTCAGGATCAGCCTTCCCTGTAAACCTCTTATTAATGGAAATAAGGCGACCGGACTGGGGGTAAGACGCAAAAAAGGCTCCTGCTTCCTGGCCTCTTTCGAGGACAAGGTAAGGTAGGCTAGCCTTTTGAAGGAAATAGGCCATCTGACAGCCTGCGGGGCCTGCGCCTAGGATGAGGGTTTCGAGCATTCTCCTAAGACCATGAAAAAGGCTTTCGCCCTTTTCACCCTATCGCACAGGCTTGTCTATTCCCCGTTAGGGTCAGGAATAGAGGCATCCAAGGTCTTACGGTCTTTGCTGAGGACCCCAAGCCAAGCTCCCTGAGAACCGTCTTCGGCACGCTTCCAAAGCCCATTAGTACTAGGGTCAAGGAGACAGCGCTGCCCTTTGAAGGGGAAGGGAGTAAGCTTAGAGGCAGGAGGTGGGGGTGGGCTCTCAGCTTTGGGAGGGGGAGGGGTAGCTTCAGCGTCTTGGGAGGCTAGGTTCGCGGCTTTCCGAGCTTCTGCCGCGGCCTTTTTCCCTTCCATCATCTTCGCATGGTGCTCAGGGGTGATGGTACGCTTAGGCTTAGGGGCTTCCTCAGATCCTTCTGCTTTGGGCTCCTTGGGCTTAGGGGGAGGAGGAGTCCAATTGGGGTACTCAGCCACAATAGCCTCGGCATCCCACCCATAGGCATCAGGGTAGGTAGTCTTAAGGTAAGAGGCATAGGACATAGCATTACCTTTAAGACCAGCATCCTTTAGGGCTGACCGGACATTGGAGAGGAGGTCATCCCAGGAGGAACGCTTGCGAGGCTTTGCAGGAGCAGAGGGATCTTTGGGGGTGGAGCTACGCTTAGAAGGGGGCTTACTCGAAGCCTGGAGCCCTTTAAGGGTAGCGACTTCCTCACGGAGTGCTTTACACTCGGCAAGGATAGAGGAGAGGATATCTGTGTTGTTGGCCATTTTCGCTTATTGTAGGTATTAGAACAACCTCCAGAGATAGGGCTTCTGCGATTCAATTTTTTTTCATAATTGAATGATAAGGCCCCTTAAGTCCCTTCTTTTCCCTTTCCTAAAGGGAAAGGCCAGAGGCCACTGATACTCTATTCAATTTTTTTCACAAATTGAATAGATTAGCCCTTCTTTAAGGGGGTATACAGCCCTCTGTAGCCTTCAATTCTGAAAAAAAATTGAATGTCAAAGTGCCAAAGACAAACAGCCTAGAAACAAGCAAATATGTCGAAAACAAGCACTCAAACTACCCTTCAAGCCTCTATCGACTCCAACCCTATTACCAGGTTCCTCGCTGATGGCGGTTCCTGGGCTGACGCTGTCCAAATGGAGTACGAGACTATCCTTATCCCTAAGTGGGAAGGCCAAATTCGAGGATCTCTACATAAGCATAGCCCTTCGGCGGTCAAGCACCGTCAGAGAGTTATGGCTGACCTACTGGATGCCTACGCATTCTGTGGGATTAGCAGGGATACCCTCAATACCCTTCTCACCCCTTAACTTCATCTCCTGGGGAGGAAAAAGGCCCAGCCTTTTTCTTGGTCTTTTTTTGTGGTATTTGGCCTTAGGAATAAGAGTAATTCAGAGTTTAAAAGGCAGAAAAAGGCTAAAAAATTGAATCCAACCCCCTTTTCTAGCCAAAGGTGTAGTCTTATAAGATGAATACCTCTATGATTAACCGTATTACCAATACCTCTCCTATTAATGCCGATGGCAGCCCTCGTATTCCTGTGGGTCAGGTTTACGTTCAGAACCCTCGTCCTTGGTGGGTTCCAGCGGGTCTTGAATCTACTCAAGGCCCTGGAGCTAAGCCAACCTATACTCGTCCTCCCTTCTTTGGGGCTGATCGCGAGTATGGGGATGAGGAAGGCTGGCAAAGTCAGATCAGCCGTCGCCAGCGCCGTCTAAACCGTCGTCGCCACCGAGTAGTGGAAGACACCTATGACTTCGATGATGATGAATATTAAGGCAAAAAGGGTGGGCTGAATGGCAGAGCCTACCTTTTTTGTTGAATAAATTAGGTGAATAAAGAGCTCCATACGGAAAAAAATTGAATTCACTCGTCAACAAATACCAAAGTTGTCAATACAAATGGCATTCTTTACTAGCATCATTCGTTATATCCGTCAGCGTTGTTCTGACTGCGGCTCAGACGTCCAAGGGGGTTATATTAACCACCCTACTATGGGGACTATCCGCACCTGTTGTGCTCGAGCATCACAATAGGCCCTAAGGGGGGGAAAGATTGGGTCCCAATCTTTTTTCTGGTGTTTAGAGACTACAGAGGAAAAAAATTGAGCACTGGGCTTTTTTCAAGCACAGATGTCAATACAAATGGCTATTCTTAATACTATTCTTCGTTATCTCAGCGTCCGGTGCGATGACTGTGGCTCTTCTGTTCAAGGGGTCTTCATCGTCCATCCAACCTTTGGAACTGTTCGTGCTTGCTGTGCTCGAGCTGCCAGTGGTAAATAAATCCAGGGAGGAAAGATTCGGTCTATGACCTAATCTTTTTCTTGCTTATTTATTCATAACTTCCAGACTACTCGAGCAAACAGAGGAGGCCGCGAAAAAAAAATTGAATTGTCGGTCCTCTGAATCCAGATGTTGTTACAAGATGTCTAACACAACTAAGATGAACATTACTGATTTTGAGAATAAGGTTATGGAAGAGTTGGCTGCCATTCGAGCAATGCTTGCCAACAAGCCTGCTGCTCCTGCGAAGGAAAAGCAACCCCGTAAGCCTCGTGATCCGAATGCTGCCCCAAATCCTTGGATTGTCTTCACTGGCCGAGTCCGTGATGCTCTCAAGGGTGCGGGTAAGCCAGCTGGTAAAGAGTGTCAGCAATTCGCCTCGTACCTCAAGGCGGATTTCCCTGATGCCTACCAGATGGACGATGCTGAGATCCTAGCTGCCCATGCCGATTGGACTCCTCCTCCCCCTAAGCCTAAGGAGCCAAAGAGCGAAGCTGAAGCTGATGCTAAGCCCAAGGATAAGCCTAAGCGTACCTTGAGCGATGAGCAAAAGGCTAAGATGGCAGCTGGACGTAAGGCCGCAGCCGAAGCTCGCAAGCTCGCAGCTTCTAAGGTGAATGAGGCTCCTGCTGAGGATGAGGCTCCTGCTGAGGATGAGGCTCCTGCTCCTGCTCCTGTGGCTTCTAAGCCATTCCCAACTACCCGTCCTCTTCCTTTCAAGGGTAAGAAGTACCATTGGGACCCTGAAGGAAACGGGATGTGGCTTGCCGAGAAGGATGGTAGCCGTGGAGCCTGGGCAGGTAAGCTCTCTAGCGATAAGAAGAGCCTAGATGCCTCTGCTAGCGACTACACCGCCTAAGCAGGTCACAGGAGGGCAAAAAAAGGGCGAAAGCCCCTTTTTTGTGATCCTTACAATACATAATAAGAGAATCAAGAGTATATATGAATAAAATTGAAATTTATCTTCTAGTATTTATTGCTGTCACAAAATGAACACCAATACTGCTATGATTCCTTTTAACCCTGTGGATATTTGTATTCCACCTTGGGTTTTCCTCCTCTTCTCCTTCCTTACTGTTGTCACCCTTTACTCTTTGATGGGGAGTAAAGTTGTTGAACCAGTACCCTCTGAGCTCCGCATTAAGATTCCTACACCTGTCGATTCTCCTGTTGGTACCCCTTCCCCTCCTCCTCCTCCTCCAAAGAAATCTGCTCCTCCTCTTCGCCCTAAGAAAGTCTACAGCCCTGAACAGTTAGAGCTTGAAGATAAGATCCTTCGATTCCTCCGCTCTAATCCTGGAGTGAGCGCCGCAATCATCTTACGCGCTGTAAAAGGTCGGGACCATCTTCTTACTAAGCACGATATTAACAGTCGCCTTTACTCGATGTTATTTCGTAAGCTTGTAACAAATGAAGATGCTTTTGGAGTACCATCTTGGTTTGCTATGCGATAGGAACCAAAAAGGGCGCAAGCCTTTTTTTGTACAAGAAAAAGCTTTGGGGTTCTTAACCCTCGGCTTTTTCCCACCCTAAATGTCGTCAACATTCACGTCGTCGTCATCGCCACCGTCATTTTCCTCGCGGATAACACGCTCTACGTGCTTACCCACTTTATACTTCTTATTCTTCTTCTCGGGCTCACCTGGTTTGGCTTCGAACTCATTCGGTACTTCCTCTTCCTCGAACTCAATCCCACAATCATCAGCCTGTTCACCTCCAGTAGCGGAGATGTTCAGAATGTTCTTAGGGATGCGCTCTGAACGGCGACGAGCATCCTCGTCACGCAACACAAGGAAGATCTCATACTTTGTACCTGAAGCCACGGGGACAACATAATTTCCAACGTCTGGCTTCAAACGCTGTACATTACGATCGACCACACCTGCTTGAACTTCGACGGTTTGCTTCTTATCCACATCATAGAATGTCACCATAAAGCGGTCGGCACGTAACATTTTAGTGATACGTCCGATAGGTGCGTCTCCATTCTCATCTAAACTCTGGAGGCGGCGCGCATACTCGATGTCTGCACCTGCTGCACCTTTACGCTTTTTGTCTTTGCTTTTATGAATTGCTGTATTTGGCATCTTAAACTACTTATACATCTAGAAAAAAGAGGGATTGCCGTTCAATTTTTTTAGGACAGACTCTTGATCTCTCTTTTTTCTTCTTCATCCAGACAATACTCTACAAATCGATCAGGGTGCCAACAGACCATCATCAGCTCTTCTTTAAATGTATTCGTAAGAGCCTTTTGTTTCAACTTCTCTGCTTTGTACAGTTCCTTACACTTTGGAAGAAACTTGGTCTTCATATAGTCTAGAACAGGATTTGGCTTAGTATTATCTTCAAGCTTGGTATACAGTTTCAGGAGGCGGTCTGGAAAAGGATTCCAGAGATAAGACTTACCAACATCCGAATTCATAAGCTCTTCAAGAAAGGCTCTGAAAACCGGGACCCTCTCTTGAAACCTCTCTTCTCTGAATGTTCTCAGAAGAGCAAACCCAGCTATCATAGAGAGGAAGAAATCCAGATGATTTTGGTTCTTAAGAATGAGAACATCATGTATCTTTTTACCGACAAAGGACCAGGAGATATGTTGCGTACCGTTCGCAAGAACAAGAAGTTGGCCAATATATTGAATACAGAGACGGTAGAGATAAGGATGACAGTTTTCTTCTACACCGATGTAGCCGTGTTCCATAAGAAGAATATAAATATCAATATACTCTTCATCACTTGGAATCGCAAGAATATCCTCTTGAGTAAGGCTTACAATGCCCTTTTCCAAGTCTCTCAGAATGCGATCTTTATGGGTTTCGTTGTATTTGTAAAGGAAAGGATCTCCATCAACTCCAATAATGAAGCACTCGAACCATCGATTTTTATGCTCTTTGTTTGTAATGGATTGATGTATTGTACAGAAGAGACTCCCTTCTGGGCAGGAAGCAGTACAGAGCTTCCCTGTAATTTCATTGAATGAATTCACTAAAATTGCGTTACACGTCATATTGTATATATCCTAGTCGACACGGAGTGTAAAGTTCAATTTTTTCTGACTCTCAAATAGAGAAATGAATACTACAGTCTCCAAAATTGAACAGACGGAAATAGAAATAGATTCATCAATTATGAGTGTAGTAAAGCCATTTATGAAATGGGTAGGCGGAAAAACGCAAATCCTTGACAATGTACTTTCTCTTGTCCCAAAAGAAATGAAGAATTATCATGAACCATTCCTAGGAGGCGGTAGTGTGTTGCTAGGTATTTTAAGCCTTCAAAAGAATGGAAAGATTAAAATAACAGATAAAGTTTACGCAAGTGATTTAAATCGAAACTTAATCGCTCTCTACCAGAATATTCAATCCAATGTAGAAGAATTTATTAAGGAAGTTAAAACACTTTGTTCTCAGTATCAGAACTGTAAAGGTCTAGTTGTCAATAGAAATCCATTGAATGAAACAGAGGCCTTTAGTTCAGGAGAATCCTATTATTATTGGATTCGAAATAGATTCAATGCTCTAACTGCTCAAGAACGCTGTAGTGTAAAAGGTTCCGCAATGTTGCTCTTCCTAAATAAAACTGGATTCCGAGGTATGTATCGAGAAGGTCCAAAAGGGTTGAATATTCCGTATGGAAATTATAAGAATCCAACTATTCTTGAAGAAAGTCATATTCGAGAGGTTTCTGTTCTTATTCAAGGTGTTATCTTCAAAAGTCAATCCTTTACAGATTCTCTTCGCATTGTTAAACCCAGTGACTTTGTCTATCTTGACCCTCCCTATGCGCCTGAAACAACAACATCCTTTGTAGGATATACTTCAGATGGGTTTGATATGGATTCTCATAAACTACTCTTCAAAACCTGTCAGGAACTCCAAGAAAAAGGAGTCAAGTTTCTAATGAGTAATGCTGATGTTCCCTTTGTGAAAGAAGCCTTCCCTTCTCCTGTCTATACAACCGATATCATCGTATGTAGACGAGCCATCAATTCAAAGAAGCCAGAATCCAAAACAAATGAGGTTCTAATTAGGAACTAAGCCAAGAATCAAGTTTCTCATAATAATCCGCATCGTCACCAAATAATACAACAGTGCCTTCTTCCTGATGGATAGTTCGCATTACTATCCATTTTTTATCACTAGAAGTATAGTATCTTTTAAGAAATTCAGATACACAGAATGCATATTCCACCTGAAATTCTGGACCAAGACAAATTTGATATTCACGCTTGAAGTGGTGAGCAGTACATAACTTTGTATCAACACTTCCCTCAACATTCTGATTTTTCTTTTCAAGTACTTTTAAGGTATACTTTTCTCCATCACGAAAGAGATAAGCTTCATCAGGATGACGAAATAGTTCTTTCTTAAAGAAGTGCGCAAAGTAAGTCTTGAGTCCTCCTTGTGTAAGATATATGATCGATTTATCTGTTCCTGTAGATTTCTCAAGGTAAAACGCAGATTTGCCTCTAGTTCCTGGAATTGGCTTTCGCACAAACCCATTTGAAAGCAATCTTGACTCATTTTCGGTTTTCTGCTCAAATGACTTTCCATTTTTATTTGTATTTGCTCCTCCTGCTCCAGTTCCTCTATTTACAATTGGCTCATTCATATCTAACTTCAGTTCCTCTTTCTTGATAGAAGGATCAATTTTTACAGGTTCCTGACTCTCACTCGAAGATAACAGGAGTTTAACCAGCTCATCTTTTTTTAATTTACTGTAGTTGGACAGCCCTTGTTCTTTACAGAGTACTTTGAGCTGTGTACATGTTTTTTTGTTGTAATCCATTGTAGTTGTACTAGAATGGATAAAAATAGTTTCAATTTTTTACATAAAAAAGATGGGAACCATCTTTTTTATCCCCTAGCTGGATCCCCTATTCATCAGCAGAGTCATCAGGATTGGATGCCGTCGTGTCAAGGGATTTGCGGTCAGCAGAGAGAACGCCAGCCCATTTCCCTTTAGTTCCGTCTTTCTCAGCGTGCCACATTCCATTTGATTCAGGATCCCAGAGGTATTTTTTCCCTTTGAATGGAAGCGGACGGAGAGCAGGCCCTGCTGTTTCCACTTTCGCTACTGTGACTGGCGCAGGAGCAGGAGCAGGAGCAGGAGCAGGAGCTGGTGAATTGGATTCTACAGCTTGTTCTGCTTTCTTACGTTCTGCTGCTGCTTTGCGCCCTGCCGCCATCTTAGCTTTTTGTTCATCGCTAAGAGTGCGTTTAGGTTTCTCAACCGGTACTGAAGGTTTGGCATCCCCACTATCCGCTTCTTTGGGTTTAGGAGGAGGAGGGGTCCAATCAGCATGAGAACCTACAATCTCTTCATCCGTCATCGCGTAGGCATCTGGATGATTAGATTTGAGATAGGACGCATATTGCTGACAAGCTTTACCAGCAGGGAGCCCAGCTTCTTTGAGAGCTGTGCGAACACGTCCAGTGAACACAATCCAATCATTGGGTTTCGCATTGGGATCACGGGGTTTACGGGGTGCTTTCACAGCTTTACTCGAAGCGGTGACAGTGGAAGGAACGGCTGAAAGCATTTGGCGAATTTCAGCAAGTTCCGAGAGGACTTTAGTTTGAAAGTCATTCATTGTTGTATTAATTTTAGTAGACATATTTGATACTACACCTTCCAACAGTTTGGGAGAGCCGACTCAATTTTTTTTTCCAACTTTTTTTTTACCTTCTTACTTCTCTAATTTGAGCTCTAACTAAGAAACCTAAAAAAACTTCCTTACTAGTAGATAGTCAATATGACTGAAGGCAAAAAAATTTGTCGGTTTTGTCTCTCTTCAAAATTTACTGTTATGAATCCACTGATCAGCCCCTGTAATTGTAGAGGTTCTCTCGAATTTGTGCATTTGAAATGCTTAAATCGATGGAGAAGATTGGATGTCACACGGAATGGAAGAATTTGCTCTCTCTGTTTGTCAAATTATACCTTTGATTCACCTTATCAGCTAGAGCTTATTCCTGAAACAAAAGGTATTTTTCTCTATTGTTTAAAGTATCCCGGACTTATATTAATGATATATAATTATATCTACACTATTACTCTATCATCTGCTAGAAACTACAGTGACTATTACTTTCTGGAAGATTTATACAGAACGAGTCATTATGTCTTTCATTTTACATATGCTGTGTTTTTCTACAGTGAGTGGAATGTTGTCAATCGCAATCTTTATTGGCAACAGTTAAAATCCATCTGGTTCCTTCTTCTTCTTAGTCTACATTTCTATATGTTTACGTTATTAGATAAAGATATATTCATAGTAGGCCCTTTCCTATCTTTCTATATGGGACTTTATTGGAAAGGTCATATACATATATTAGAATCTATTAATACACATATTGGACAACTTGAGAATGAATAAAAAAATTGGATACAGTAAACGCAAGAAATATAGACAATGAACTGTAGCAATAAAATCATTGAATACAATTTGGAACGACCGTGCTGGCTACCTAGAGATTCATCTTCCCCCTTTCATTTCTGCTCTCGATGTACATATTACAAGCTAGAAGATATCCTAAAAACTGTCAAAAAAGAGGACCTTACATCTGAGGTACAAGCTCTTTGTGTAGATATCAAACATTTTGATTCTTTACAATGGGCCCTTTACACACTTCTCAAACAAAAAGATCCTCTCTTTGAGTCGCTCTATGAAAACTGTATGAAATCAAAGGATATCTCTACACAACTTCAAAAACAAATGATCAAGCATCGTCCTTCTTCTCTTTGTGGATTATATCAAACCTGTTTGAAGAGAAGAGTTTTAGGACGTGAACCTGTTGTAACTGATATTCCTTGGGACTGTCAACACTGTGTAGCCTATATTTTGCGACATAAGACAGCTCTTGGTCTATTACCAAGCATTTTGCGAGGAATCATATCTATTATGGTTTCTTATAAACTTGTTAAATCATTAGATATACAAACGCTTATCGATATTATGGTGTCACTCCATTTGAAACAAAAAGCACATACAGGAAGACTTCTCTTCCAAGAATATAGCAGTATGAGAAGATATGACAAAAAATCAAAAGAAGCCCTTGAATTGTTTCTCTTTCAACCTGCGATGATATCCTCACTCTTCGATAAATCCTATGAAGACTATTATCATTCTCAATGGAGAAAAGAGACTCCTATCGCCACTCTTCAAAAGCAAGCCCTACAGTATGTACGAAAAAGGAACTGGGTCTTCAAAGAAGAATTGATTATGCGCACGTGGGCACCCCATCGCTTATTCTCATGGTGTCTGGATGTGGAAGATCTGAAAGATTTTGCGGAGTAGATTTCATTTCTTCAAACGCCCTCTTGACTTCTTGTGTAAAGAGGCTCACATCAACATTTTTATTGAGCTGTTCCATTTCTCCAATTGTACACCAGCGTACACTTTGAATTTCTCGATGATCTTCTGGTGTAGCATCAAGTTCCATCGGAACTTGATAGATAAAATATTCCCCTGCGCGAAATCGTTTCGTAAATAGGAAGGATTGATTTAATGTAATTCCTGTTTCTTCTTTGAGTTCTCGAAGAGCACAGTTAATCGGTGAAATATCCGTCGGTTCTCTATGCCCTTTTGGAAAAGACCATTTCTTTTCTCCTTGCCTTCCTTGTACGAGAAGGACTTTGTTGCTAGGTGTTATACAAATACACCCGTATACCCGTCTAGCAGGTGGTATATAGGATTTCCATGCTTGTCCCCAAATATTCATTTAAAGTGATTGATTCGATTCAATTTAAAATTTGGACTAAATTTTTTCCTACACATATCTAAACTTTTCTTTATGAAAAATCTGAAGATGGAACCTCAACAGTGGGTAGCTGGGCATTTAACAGGTGGAATTGGGAATCGTCTTTTTCAACACAGTGCCGCGGCAGGTCTTGCCAAAAAATGGGGTAGACCTGTTGTCTTTTGTCTATCGGAATGTGATCCAACCAATCACGGACCTTTCGAAAATATTTTTAAACTGTTTCCTACTGTGCCTCGTATTTCTACAGCTCAAGGAATTCAACGTCTTCCTGAACCCAAAGATGGAGTCTTTACCTATACAGCTTTTCCTTCTGAACCTGTAGCTGACTACTGTAGTATTGATGGCTGGCGTCAAACCGAACTGTATTTTCCGAAAGACGGTATTCATCCTGATTTTTCATCCGCACTTTCTGCTGAACGTCGTGATGCGTTATTAAAAGCCTATGATCTGGATAGTGAAGAGAAGAGAAAATCCACGTGGTTTCTTCACGTTCGCTTAGGGGACTACAAGATCCTTCCCCATCATCAAATTGATATGCACAGTTATTACTCACAGGCTGTGAAACATATACCTCCCAATAGTCGAATATTGTTGTTTAGTGATGAGATTGAACAGTTTGGTGTTTTCTTGGAAGGTTTCCTTCGACAAATGGGCGCAGAAACAATTCAAACAAGAATTCCTGATGAGTTAGAAGCCCTGTTTGTAATGAGTCAGTGTTGGGGTGGAGCTGTTGTAGCCAATAGTACATTCAGTTGGTGGGGAGCTTACTTTGCGAAACAGTGTAGCCCTCCTGGCTATACAGCGATCTACCCAGGAGTTTGGGGAAAACGGTTACCTGAGGCTAGAGATATTGTACCTTCTTGGGGGATTCGTATTTCCAATAACTGAGGATAAAAATTGAACCATTTTCTTCCTGTAGGTTCTTGTACTTACAAAATATCAAAATGTTACAAGTTTTATGGAAAGATTTTACCTATCAACCTCATCAGGTTGAAGGCGTGAAATGGATGCTCGAAAAGGAAAAGGATTCTCCTTCAGGCGGAATCCTCTGCGATGAGATGGGTTTAGGGAAAACCATTCAAGTGTTAGGCCTTATTAAAGAGTCTCCGATGGAGATGAATTTATTGATTGGTCCTCTTGCTGTTCTGGCTACTTGGCATCAAGTAGCCCAGAGAGCTGGGTTTCAAGTCTGGGTCTCTCATCCTACAAAACCCGATTGGATTGTTCCTGATAACTTTGACCCCTCTTTGCCTCAGCTCTATATTCTGAATTATGAGCGTGCGATTGCGAGAAAGACAATGGTGGCTGATACAGAGTGGTCTCGTGTAGTCTTCGATGAAGCACATAAGATTGGGAATACAGAAACACAATGCTTTATGATGGCTAAGAATATAGAGGCCCAGCATAAATGGTTCCTCACAGCCACTCCGATCACAAATAAGATTCAGAATGCTATGGCCCTCTTTCAGGTTCTCGGCTACAAGTATCTTCACTCTTCGATTGACCAATTGAAGCCTATTATTGCTTCTTCTGTGCTCTGTCGCAAGATGGCTGATCTTCGAGATGTGATTCCATCTTTACCTCAATGTGCTGAGTCTGTCAAACATACTCTGGACTTTGATTCTGAAGAAGAAGCTGAATTCTATCGTGGGATTCAAGGGATTATTCAGAAACGATGGAAAATGATTGAGCAGGAAGCAGGTGGACAAGGAGAGCTCTTGCGACTTATTATGCGTCTCCGTCAGATCAGTATTCACCCTCAAGTCTATATTGCTGCCCGCAAGAGAGCCTGGAGAAACTATCCTCGTGATGATTTCCTAGATCCAAGTACAAAATTCAATAAACTTCAACAGCTTATCGAAAACGAGTACAAAGAGAATCATCGATGGTTAGTCTTCTGCCATTTCCACGAAGAGATGGAGCTCTTACAGAGTCATCTTATGGATAGTCCTGTGATAAGGGAATGTGGTATGTATAGTGGCAAACTAAGTCCTGCTGAGCGAGAAGAGGTGATTGAAACATCAAAAGAGCCTCTTTATGGTATCCAACAAGAAGTGCTCCTTGCGCAATTGATGTCAGGTGGTGTGGGTTTGAATCTACAGCACTTTGATCGCATAGTCTTTATGGGACCTTGGTGGACTGCTGCATTAATGGATCAGGCTATTGGACGAGCAGTACGGATTGGGCAGACAAAAAAGGTAATAGTACATCATCTTGTCTTGAAGGAAGAAGAGTCAACGAATATCGATATGATGATGCTAGAGAGAGCTGAGATGAAACGGGACTTGTGTGAAGAATTTCTAAGTTTCGCAAAGGGCCAAGAAAAGCAAAGTCTTTGATAGAGAATGGACAACGGATTTAACTTCAGTCAGATTATCGGTGAGAACGGAAGCTACCTTTTTGTTGCTGTCTTAGTGATTGTAGTCGCTGTTGGCGTTGGGTATTTCATTTTTTACTTGCGCTCCAGAACAATGCCAAATATTTCACCATTCAAAGATATGGAAATAACGGAAAAGGATAAGGAAGAAGAAAAACAAATGGAAGAAGGTTTCTATGGTGGCGTAGCAGTAGGAGCAGGTATCCCCGATTGTTACAGAACCTCTTCTGAAGCGGCTTATCTTCATGATCTGTTTGCGAAACGTCTTGGTTCTTTGGATGAGGGCAATGCTGACTTCCGTGAATTACGCACACTCTTGAGCACACTCGCTTGCTTTAAGAAAGATTTGATGGGTGTGGCTGGTCAAGTCGAAGCCACTCGCTACCAACCTTTCCTCACACAAATTGATATGGAACCTATTGCCGAGACTACGGCACGCTGTTTCGCTAAAACAATCCCTCCTCGCGATTTAGAACTTGCGTTTGATAAGTGGTCCAAGAGAGGACATTTCTTACTCACTCGTCTCTGTACTGCAGCAGATTTAACGGAAGCAGAAGCAGAAAAGACTTATTCTATCTATAAAGGGTTTATTGCTGATTTATATGATATTGCGAAGGATAAATGTCTAACAGGAACACCCTTGATTGCAGCGGAACCTGCTCCTCGTGAAGCCAGACCTTATGAATCGACGGATATCAGTGGTCGTGATTATCACGGATATTATTAATATAGAAAGCCTATTGATAGGTAGAGTATGGTCCACACGTTAGAACAGGATAAAGACGGGGATTATATCCCTTGCTCAGTCAAAAAATCAGTGTATGCAGCATTATGCTGGGATGCTTGGAAACTCAAAAAGTACAATGGAAAGCCAAAAGCACTATCTGTTGTTATAAAATTTTGGAATTGTTGATGATAAGACATAGAATGTCTGTAGATCAGCAAATTTATGGATTTACTAAAGAAACAAAGATCATCAAACCAAGGATCTGCCAGAAACTGCGAGCAGGTTTGGCGAAGGAGAAGAGTTCAATGACAACATTGTTCCATAAAAGTTTACCTACAAAGCCCAAGATAACAAGAGCAATAACAAAAGCTAATAAAGTGGCTAGAAGTTCAGTGAAGATAGCTTTACGTTTAGCAGGGTCTTCACTTGTACCCGCAAATCCTTCGATCGCAGCTTTACACGCAGAACCAAGAAGAGGCATTTCTACTTAGGTTAATCTTTTTCATACAAAATAGATTCTTTGACTTTGGACCCACGGTGTTCCGCAATATATTGAAGCGCTTCTGCGGCTTTCTGTTCGGACTTCATATGTTCACCTAAGAGACGAACCATATCCTTTTGACCAAGAGAGCCTTTGGTAGTTTTACGACGATAGAGGAGACGACCACCACTACTGGCGAGATCGAGGGCTCCAATGTTATTCTTTTTCATAATCCGTAGAATCATTTCTTCCAGAGCTACTTTGCGCTTTTTCTTTTCTTTCAATGCTGCGGTTAATTCATCGGTTTCTTTCTGAAGATCACGCCAAGTGCGAATGACTAAAGAGAGTTGTTGAAGTTCATTTTGATCAGTAGGTGCTTGAATACCTGTAGCATCACCACCATTAGCACTTACAGCCACTTGCTTTGCGATTTGAATTGTAGACTCAGAGACAGACATCTTCCTGCCATTCTTACGTAAAAAGGGTTTAGGCGAGGAGCAAAGAAATTTGAATCCTGTGGAACCAAAAGGTGTTGTATGGAAGATCCACGTGTTCAGGAAGGTGTCGATATGATTCAATCAATGTGGTATGGTGTGGCTATTCAAATTGTAAATATGGCTATCCACACTTACAATTTAAATCCTGAACAGAGCAAAGCTCTGAAAGAACTCTTTCTCAAACCGAATGATTATACCGTTCGTTTACGTACTGGTTAACTAACCAAAGAAAATACGAACACGATCTTTAATTGCTGTGCGACACATATAACAGTTATTCATCTGTCTTTTTACACAGGAACTACAAAACGTGTGTCCACATGGGGTAAGACAGTGTGTTACTGGCTCAGTCAAACATATCGAACAAAGGGGTTCTTTATCTACATTGTCTGTAAAACGAAATGTCATTACAATTTCTTTGAGAGCAATAAATCGTCGATAAGATTCAATATAGTTTTTATATTCCTTTTCAATATCTTGCTCTTTAAAAATAGCTTCAAGATATTCCATTGTAGCCTGTTGGAAAATCTCCGATTTTTCATTTGTAGGTAGAGACATTAACCCTGTTACTTTTTGATGTATCTTATCAAGAGAGTCTAGCTTTGATTTTAAAAGCCTTTCATTCTTCATTGTCTCTTCACCTGCCAAGCGATACGCATCATAGATCCATCTCACTTCTTCCACTAGCTTCACAGAAGAAGCTGGACCAATCTTTAATAATTCTTGTTCGATCTCCCCTACTTGCGACACTCCTGAGGCATCTAGGAAAATCTCGCGGAGTGAGTGATGTGTAGGTGTAAAATGGGTCATACCAAAACGTCGAAAGAAGACCTCTGCTTGACTTAGAGTAGGATGGTTTGATAATGGTTTATGGATAAAATCTAGAAGATCTTGATGTTTATTTAACATAAATTCTTTGACTCGTTTTCTCCATGCTTGTCCTGATGAAATTCCCGTTACTGTCTTTTCTTTTACCTCCTGTAGTTGTCGATTAGAAAGATTCGCTACAAGAACACTGTAAGGAGTAAGCGACCCCGTAGAGGTAGGATCCAAGGCAATTTCAGGAGGTTGTGTTTCTGAAGCATCTAGAAAATCAGCAGGAGCATATCCAGAAAAGTTTGGAGAATAAGAAGTAATTGGATAAAGTCCAGACATCTCTACTTCCTTTGGATTCTAATTTTCTTAGAGGACCGCAATAGAAAAAAAATTGAACCTGTAACTCAACGTGTGTGTTTGTACACAAATGGAATTTCACTATTCAGACTATCTTGTTCGGATCACATTAAATCCGACCGATATTATTGTTCGTTTTGAACATAACACAACCTTTCGCGCGTATGAGCAAACCTTCTTCGACCGAGACTTTCCAGAAGCCTCCTTCCTTGGAGGGATTGAGTTTGTAGGAAAAGTACTCACTACTGCTTTCTCCTCCAAATCCAGTGATGTTGGTATTGAGGGATTTAAAAAGTCCAATACAAACATCTCCTTCACCGTTGTGGTGACCAATCCTCTCTTTGTTACTGGTA
>JACCDP010316637.1_pt1 | contig 17698 bp, 15 predicted proteins | sample 7445841 | NCBI WGS metagenome assembly JACCDP01 (sample SAMN15323441, study PRJNA562643) | freshwater metagenome | isolation source: river surface water | place: USA:Blue River Watershed | collected 2017-08-17
CCCTGGCGGCTGCGCGGTCCGCGTCCGTGGCCGCGGGAACACGTATCGTGTCGACCACCTCCAGCGCCCATTCGACCAGGGTCTCGGTGTCGGGTCGGGGTACCAGCACGCGGGCATCGACTCTGAGCGGCAGGCCCCAGAACTCCTTGTGCCCCAGCAGGTAGGCTGCCGGCTCTCCGACCAGGCGGCGCTGGCACAGGTTCTCGAACGCGCTCACCTGTTCGTCCGGCAATGTGTCGGTGTCATGCGCCAGCAGCCAGGCGCGTTCGCTCTCGCCGCGACCCAGTGCGTGAAGCAGCAAAAGCTGCGCGTCCAGGCGGTCCAGGCCCAGCGCCTGGGCCCGAGTCAGGGCCTGCATCACCGTCAGGCCTCCCAGCCAGGCGCTCACAACCCGCCTCCCGCCGCTTCCAGCTCGGCGAGCTGTTCGGCCTTGCGCGCCAGCAGCAAGCCTTCGACCATTTCGTCGAGCTCGCCCTCCATCACGAAGGACAGCTTGTACAAGGTGAGGTTGATCCGGTGGTCGGTGACCCGGCCCTGCGGGAAGTTATAGGTGCGAATGCGGTCGCTGCGATCGCCGCTGCCGATCAGGCCTTTGCGGGTCGCCGCCTCCTTGGCTGCACGCTCGGCGCGCTCGGCTTCTCGGATGCGGGCAGCCAGCACCTGCAGCGCCTTGGCCTTGTTGCGGTGCTGGGAGCGGTCGTCCTGGCACTCGGCCACGATGCCGGTAGGCAGGTGGGTAACGCGCACCGCCGAATCGGTCTTGTTGATATGTTGTCCGCCCGCACCCGAGGCGCGGAAGGTGTCGATGCGCAGGTCGGCGGGGTTGATCTGCACTGCCTGCGCCTCGTCCGGCTCGGGCAGTGCGGCCACGGTGCAGGCGCTGGTGTGGATACGGCCCTGCGTCTCGGTGGCCGGCACCCGCTGGACCCGGTGGCCGCCAGACTCGAACTTGAGCTTGCCGTAGGCGCCTTCGCCGACGACGCGCACCACGACCTCCTTGAAGCCGCCGACCTCGCCCAGGCTCTCGCTCACCAGTTCGCAGCGCCATCCCTGGCGCTCGGCATAGCGCGTGTACATGCGCAGCAGGTCACCGGCAAACAGGGCTGACTCGTCGCCGCCGGTGCCGGCACGAATTTCCAGGAAGACGTTGCGCACATCGTCTGGGTCGCGGGGCAGCAGCAGCTGTTGCAGCGCCTCCTCCAGCACGGGGAGGGCTGCCTCCACTTCGGCGACCTCCTCGCGCGCGAGGTCGGCCATGTCCGGGTCGGCCAGCATCTCGCGCGCATCGGCCAGCTGCGCCTCCTGCGCTCGGTAGCGGCCATAAAGGCCCGCCACCTCGCTCACCTCGGCATGCTCGCGGGTGAGGGCGCGCAAACGGTCGATGTCGGTGGCGACTTCCGGCTGCTGGAGGAAAAAGTCGAGCTCCTGCAAGCGGACCGGGTAGCGCTCGAGTTGCTGGCGGAGAAAGGGTTTCATCGCGGAGGCGGGTGCGGGGGAAGGAGCGGGCGGGGCCGGCCGGAGCCGGGGAGGGCGCCGCGCGGCAATTGCGTGCTGCAAGTGCGCGCGGCATGGGACGGCGCGGGCCGCCCCGAGGCAGCGCCGCTAACCCTCTTTACGCAGGAAGAAGTGCTCGATCGCGCCCATGGCACGCTGGCGCGTGACCTCGTCGCCCGCGCGCAGCTCGGCAAGGGCGCCGTGCAGCATCTTTTGCGTGAGGCCGCGGGAGAGGGCGTCGAGCACCGCCTCCACATCGTCGCCCCGCGCCAAGAGCTTGCGTGCGCGGGCGAGCTCGGCTTCGCGCCACTCGTCGGCCTGTGCATGCAGCTGGCGGATCATGGGTACCGTGCGGCGCTGGTCCAGCCAGTGCAGGAAGTTCTGCACCCCGGCATCGACGATGGCCTCGGCTTGGGCTACGGCCGCCTGCCGGTGCGCCTGGCCGGTTTGCACCACATGCGCCAGGTCGTCTACGGTGTAGAGATACACGTCTTCCAGAGCCTTGACCTCGGGCTCGATGTCGCGCGGCACAGCCAGGTCGACCATGAAGATGGGCCGGCGCTTGCGCTGCTTGAGCGCGCGCTCGACCGCGCCCAGGCCGATGATCGGCAGCTGGCTGGCAGTGGACGACACCACCACGTCGAATTCATGCAGCCGTGAGGGCAGGTCGGCCAGACGCAGTACCTCGCCGCCAAAGCGGGAGGCCAGTTTCTCGCCGCGCTCGAGGGTGCGGTTGGCGATGGTGATCGACTTGGGGTTCTTGGCTGCGAAATGCGTGGCCGCCAGTTCGATCATTTCGCCGGCGCCAACAAAGAGCACCTTGAGTCGGGTGAAGTCTTCGAACAGCTGGCCGGCCAGTCGTACCGCCGCGGCAGACATGCTGATGGAGTGGGCGCCAATCTCGGTGGCGGTGCGCACTTCCTTGGCGACTGCAAAGGAGCGCTGGAAAAGTTGGTTGAGGGTGCTGCCCAGGGTGCCGGCCTCGTCGGCCACGCGCACCGCGTCCTTGAGTTGGCCCAGGATCTGGGCCTCGCCCAGCACCATGGAGTCCAAGCCGCTGGCCACACGGAAGGCGTGTCGGGCCACGAGGCCGTCTTCCAGGGTGTAGGCGTGGGAGCGCAGTTCGGCGGGGGAGACGCCACCCGAGCGGGCCAGCCAGTCGATGGTGGCGTCCATGGCGGCCTGTTCGGCGGCCAGGTAGATCTCGGTGCGGTTGCAGGTGGACAGCAGCGCCGCTTCAGGGGGCTGGCTGCTGCTTGCCAGATTGGTCCTCAGGGCGTGCAGGGTGGGGGCCACCTGGTCGATGGCAAAGGCAAAGCGCCCGCGCATGTCGAGCGGCGCTGTCGTGTGATTGATGCCCAGGGCCCAGACCGCCATGGCCAGATTATAAAATTTGTCATCCATGGGTCCAATCGATTTGATCGTCCACCTGGCCGGATTTGTTGCTCCGGCGCTCGCTGTGGGCCTTTTCATGGCGCTGGTGGGCCCTTACCTGCCGGGTGGTGCTGCCCTGAAGTACTCCTTTTGGATGCGTGCGGGGATTTTGGTGCTCGTGGGAGTTGTTGCCCTGGGCGCCGGCCTGTGGGGTTTCGGCCGGGATGGCAAGATGGCCAGCTACGGTCTGTTGGTGGTGGCGATAGCCACCGTCCAATGGCTGATGGCCGGGAGCTGGCGCCGCTGAAGAAATGCTCCCGCGCTCCTGGCCACGTCATCGCCATCCCACTGCTGAAACCCGCTTCTGACTCAGACACCTGGCCGGAAAGACCAGCCCGAAGGACCGACCATAAGTTCCAGCCTCAACGATCAGCCCGAACGATCTGCCACCCTGCTTCTTGAGAGCCGCCCGCTGCCCACCACCATGCTGTTCTTGTTGTCGCCCGCCAAGTCCCTGGACTACACCTCCCCCATCCCAGAGGTGCCGCATACCTTGCCGCAGTTCCTGCCGCAGTCGAAGGAACTGATCGCTACCCTGCGCGAACAGTCTCCGCAGCAAATCGCCTCCCTCATGGACCTGAGCGACAAGCTCGCCAGCCTCAACGCTGCTCGCTACCAGGCCTGGTCGCCGCGCTTTACCGCCAAGAACGCCCGGCAGGCGATCCTGGCGTTTGACGGCGACGTCTACGACGGCCTGCAGGCGCGCCAGCTCTCCGCCCCCGACCTGGAATGGGCGCAGGACCATCTGGCCATCTTGAGTGGCCTCTATGGTGTGTTGCGGCCGCTGGACTGGATGCAGCCTTACCGGCTGGAGATGGGCACCTCGCTGCCCGTGGGTCAATCGGACAACCTTTATCAGTTTTGGGGCCGTCGCATCGCAGACCATCTCAACGCGCAGCTCGCGGGCGAGAAGGCGCCCGTTATCGTCAACCTGGCTTCGCAGGAGTACTTCAAGTCGGTGGACCGCAAGGCGCTGCAGGCGCGGGTGATCGAATGCGTCTTCGAGGACTGGAGCGCAGGCAAATACAAAATTGTGAGCTTTTTCGCCAAGAAGGGGCGCGGCCTCATGGCCCGCTATGCGATCAGCCATCGCGTCAACACACCCCGCAAGCTCGAGGCCTTCAATCTCGAGGGTTATGCCTTCGAACCAGCAGCCTCCGAGCCTGACCGCCTGGTGTTTCGTCGCAAGGCGGCCGCATGAGCCACGCAGGGTAAGCCGTCATGTCGTCACCCGAACAATCCTTGCTGGGAAAGCCGGCCGCCTACAGCGACCAGTACGACCCCACGCTGCTCTTTCCGATTCCCCGCGCCGACAAGCGCGCCGAGTTGGGCCTGTCCGGTCAGCCGCCTTTTTTTGGCGCCGACCTGTGGACGGCCTACGAGCTGTCCTGGCTGACCCCGCGCGGCAAGCCGCAGGTGGCGATAGCCCATGTGACCGTGCCTTGTGAAACACCGCATATCGTCGAGAGCAAGTCCTTCAAGCTGTATCTCAACAGCTTTAGCAACACGCCCTTTCCTTCCCTGGACGCGGTGCGCGAGCGCTTGCGCGCCGACCTGACCGAGGCGGTCTGGCGCGGCCAGATACCGGGCGCCTCTGTGGGCGTGCGCCTGCTGCTGCCAGAGGACTTTGGCCGCGAGCGCATCGGCGAACTCGAGGGCCTGTGCCTGGACAGGCTCGATATCGACTGCGACCGCTACACCCCCGCGCCCGAGTACCTCACCGCCGCCTTTCATGAAGTGCCGGTGGAGGAAACGCTGACCAGTCATTTGCTCAAAAGCAACTGCCTGGTCACCGGGCAGCCCGATTGGGGCAGCGTGCAGGTTCACTACAGCGGAGCGCAAATTGATCAGGGTGGTCTGTTGCGGTATCTGGTGAGTTTTCGCAACCACAACGAGTTCCACGAGCAGTGCGTGGAGCGCATCTTCATGGACATCTGGCGCCATTGCCGCCCGATCAAGCTCAGTGTCTATGCCCGCTACACCCGGCGCGGTGGTCTGGACATCAATCCCTGGCGCACCAGCCACCCCGGGGCCCTGCCTCCCAACCAGCGGACGGCGCGCCAGTAAGGGGCCGGGGGCGGGGGGCGTGCTGCCTTAGCGCGCGTTCTCCAGGAACCAGTAGCGGCGGCGCCGGGTGCTGGAGATGCTGCTCGTGATCCCGCTGGCCTCGATGGCGGACTCCTTTGCATTCGGCCCTCCGATGCGAAAGTCCACCGCGCGCTCGAGCGTTTCGCCCGTGGTCGGGTCCCGGTACTGCACGATGGCGGTTCCAGCCACCACGCTGGGCGCCAGGCCGCCGCCACGGATGCTGGCTGATGTGGTGGCCTTGCAAAGCAAGGGCGCAGCGTACGAGGTGGCTTGGCCTAGGTTGGCCGTGCAACTGTTGGCGGCAGGCCGCGTTGGCCGGTGGGTGGCGAAGTAGGTCACGCCGCCCACGGTGGTGGGCGCATTGACCACCTTCTCACCGTTGGCGCCATCGAGCGAGACGTAGCAGCCGCGGGTCGAAGCCAGCCCGGAGGCAACGTCAACCAGATCTCCCGGCACCAGCGGCGCCACCGTGCCGGTGGGGGCTCCCTTGGTGAGGCGGGTGTCGATCAGGGTGAAAAACCGGTCGTTGGAGGTCGTCGACAGCGGCTTCTCGCGGTCGCCTGAGCCCGCCAGCACCGCAGCGAAGGTGCGGTTCAGAACCACATCGGGTGAGTAGAAAAACTTGCGCACCGGGCTGCTCGTGCCGCCGAGCGTGGCAAAGGCGTACATGCCCCAGTTGTCGGGGGCTGTGAGCACACCGCCTGTCGTCTCCTTCTCGAAATCAAGCCGGTAGATGTTGCCGCCCACGTCGGCGGCGTAGGCGCGGTCGACATAGCCGTCGTAGTCGGCGTCGACCAGGGCGATGTCGGCCGCCACGCTGCGGCTGGTGTCAAACCGCCGCAGCACCGCGCCAGTGAAGGCGTCGAGCACCAGCACCGCATTGCCCATGGTGGTTGTGCCGGGTGTCGGCTGGTCCTCGGCCACGTTGTCGTAGCCGGCGCCCATCACGATCACCGGGTCAGTCCTTCCCTTGAGCCGGGCCACCCGGGGCTCGGACCAGGTCTGTCCGAGAACCGGCAGGTTGGCGCTGGTGTGCTTCCACAGGTACACCGGGCTCGACGGAGTGGTCACGTCCAGCGCATACAGCTCGCGGCCGCCCCGGCGCATGCCAACGAAAAGAATCACCCGGTCGCTGGTGCCGGCGTTATTGAGGCGCTGGTAGATGCCGATCGGGCCGTCGACGAAGTAGTCGCGCGGTGTGGGGGCGGTCGTCCCGGGCTGGGTCGGCACCACCGTGGTCGAAAGCCGGATTTCTGGCGCGTTGTCCCGCAGCCGCTTGAGGCGTGCGAGGTGCTCGCTCGGGATGAAGGACCAGAGTTCGTCGCCTGCGCCGGTGCCCGAGGCGTTGCCATTGACCGCCCGCAGCATGCCGTCGTTGCTGCCGTAGAACACCACCACTCCGGTGCTGCCGCCGTAATTGACCACGGCCGGGCGCGAGTGCAGCACGTCCCCGTGGATGGAGGGGCGTACCGTGGTCGTGCCCCCCGGACCGCTTTCGTCGCCTGCGTTGTCGGTGCCCCGCACCCAGTCGATCAGCGCGGTGCGGTCGGCAGCGCTGGCCGCGCCCAGGGTGGCGGCGGTGAGGCTGGCGTTGCCGTCGGCGAACTGGTGTGCGCTGCTGGTGGCGAGGGTGATGGGGGAGGTCGGTTGGGCCGCGCAGCCCAGGCAAGTGAACACCTTGCGCGTGGTCTGGCTGGTGGCATAGGTCAGCCGCTGGCGCTGGGCTGCGCCGCCTTTCTCGACCACCTCGCCATCGGGCCGGTCAGAGGTCGAGGCGGGGGTGCCCATCGCCTGATTGACCCAGAAGTTGCTGTCGGCCGTCCAGTAGGAGGCGGCGTTGGGCGAGATGAAGCCGGTCGTCCCCGTGACGGCGTCCTGGCCCGCGGCGTCGACCAGCCGGACGCTTCCGTCCAGCGGGTTGTAGTCAAAGCGGTACTGCTTGAGGTTGCCGCGCCAGCGGGGCCGGGCATCTTGGTCGGGGCGGAACATGCCAAGGAACACCTGGTTCTGGTAGGTGCCCCGGGTGGTCATGCTCACTGGCAGGCTGGCCGAAGTGAACACGCTGTTCACCGCCTGGATCTGATTGAAGATCCGCTGCAAGGCGTCGACGATCCGGCCGCCATTGTTGACCGTGGAGTCGATATTGAAATACTGGCCGCCACTTCGGTTGGCCATGCTAGTGAGAAGCGCCGACCAGCCTGGCCCCTGGCCGCCAGTCACCGGGTCGATGTCCAGCGTGTAAGTGGTGATGCCCTGGGGCGAGGCCCGCATGAACCGTGCCCATTCGTCCGCCATGTTCGACTGCGAGCCGGAGGGTGACAGTCCGGTGATGTCGGCCGGTCGGGTCATGCCCATCGCCGTGTACGCGGCACTCAGCGCCGTGGAGGCGGCGGACGAGTCGGAGGCGTTGTCCTGCACCGCGCCGTTGCTCACATAGATGATGTAGTTGCGCCCGCAGCTGGTCACGGGAGGGCCGTTGTAGCGGGTGGCACCTACTGCATCCAGCGCGTTGCCGGGCAGGGCATAGACATCGTTCGACTGGGAGCTGCCTGAGGTGTTGCCCCGGTAGTCCGATTTGGTCTGGTTGTTTCCGGAGACCGGCGCGCGGCTGGCGAAGTAGTACCAGGCTTCGGCCATGGAAAGGGCCGCCTTGCCGTTGCTGGAGTTGTCGCTGGTCGAGCCAAAGCTGGTCACCAGTGCCCGTAGCCGCTGCTTGTAGGTGTCGTCCAGCGGTCGGATTGCGGCCCGCACGTAGCCGCCGCCGGCATTGCCCGAGCCGGGCTCAGTGAACATCATCAAGCCCACATTGAACTGGTTGGAGGGCAGGGCCGCGATCGTGTCACCGACCGCTGCCATTTCGCGCGCGAACATGGGCGACCAGTTCGCGGTGTTGTCCATGATGATCAGGACATTGGCCGCGCCGGCCGACGTGGTCTGCCCGGCGTACAGGTCGATGTCGCTCGTGTACTGCGAGGCCGCAGGGACGGCGCTGAGCGCGGCGAGCAGGGACAGGCCCACTCCCAGGATTTGGTGGATCAGTCGTCGCATGGTGTCGTCCTCCCCTGGGTCCTCACTTGCACAGATTGATCGCGTCGGACTGGACCATCCGCAGCGCCGCACCCTGGTTGACCGCGACCTTGGCGCCGCTGCGGGCGTCGACCACTTCGGCGCGGATGTTCCATTCGGTGTCGGCGCACAGCGAGTTGTCGGCTAGATGCCCCGACTCTCCCGGAGTAGGCATTTGCATACCGGGCATCGACACCGTGCCTGAGCGAATGCAGGCCGCGTCGCTTGCGGTGCCCGGATCGAGCTCACTGTTCTTGACGATACGTACCCGGTAGCAAGTTGGCGTGGGTGTGATGCGCACCGTGTAGCTGACGCTGCCGGTGTTGACCACGATGGGGGCTGAGGCGGCCAGTGTGGGATTGCGTGCGAAGGTGTCTGAGCTGATGGCCTGTTCAATGGCTACCTGCGCAGCGGCCTCGCCCTCGCTGCGCGCCTGCATATTGCCAACAATACGCAAATTGGTGGTGGACCCGAGGAAGGCGTTGATCGCCAGCAGTGCCAGAAGCACCAGAAAGACCAGCACCACCACGAGGGTGGCGCCACCCTCGCGGTGGTGCAGTGAGTTTTTGCGCGGGCTCATGGCGTCTCCCGCAGGCCGGCTACCGACTGCAGCCGAACGGTGGTGGTGCCCACGCGGCGCTTGAACGCATCGCTGGTCGCCGGTACGAGATAGGGGCTGCTGCCCTGCAGGCCCAGGTTGTAGGAGCGGGTGTCGAGGTAGCCGGGGGTGGCCTCGGTGCTGCGCGAGAGCACGGTGATTCGCGCCGCCACCACATTGCCCCAGCCGGCCAGTGCCGCTGCCTGAGCCTCCGCCAGCCCCGAGGCGCCGGCCAGGCCCAGCCATTGATCGGGAACGCCGTCGCCGCTGGTGTCAAAGCCGTAGTCGAAGGCCACCTGCTCGATCCCCTCGGCCAGGGGCACTGACACCATGCCGCTGTCGCGAAGCTCGAGTCGCTTCAGGGTGGGAATGCCGTCGCCCGCGCCTGCGCACTCGCTGCAGCGGGCCAGGTAATAGATCCGAACGAGGAAGCGCCGGACCAAGTTGGGGTTGCCAAGGCGATCGCGCAGGACCAGCCCGGTGCCGCTGGTGGTGGCCATGAAGGGGGGGACATCGTCCGGAAAGTGTGACGCCTGCAGCACCAGCGTCCCCATTGGCGCGGCGCTGGCGGCGAGAGGGGTGGTGTCGAGCCGGCGCAGCACCATTACCGGGGTGCCGCTTTTCCAGTCTGTGGGCATGCAGCCCAGTGCAGCGGCCTCGCTCGCGGTGTAGCCCCGCAGCGGCAAGGGCAGGGTGGTCGGGCTGCCGGCGGCATGGGTAGCGTTGAGGCTGGCGGCCAGCACGCCGGCCGCGGCGCAGGGCGAGGCGCTGTCGACGAAACCACTGGCCGCCGCGGTGCCGAAATAGCCCGCCATGGACAGGTCTTCGGCCAGCAGGTCGAGGGCGTGGCGGGCATTCTCGATATGCCGCATGGATTTTTCGAGTTCGGCCGCCGAACGGCTGGCGTTGGCGAACATCAGTGCCATCCCGGCCACCACCACCATGCCCACCGCCAGGCCCACCATCAGTTCGACCAGGCTCACGCCGGCTTGCCGCCAGGGCGTAGGGCGACCTTGTCCCAAGCGACTCACAACAGGCTCCCGATCCGCACCACCGTACTCACGCCGCGGCGCAGCGCCGGGTCCGGGAAGGCGGTCCCGTCATCGCTTCCGCAGGCCAGGGGCGTGGCAGCGGTACGCTGCACGCCCTGCCAGACCAGGGACACCAGCACTTCGCCTGGGTTGCCGGTGGCGGTGACGCAGCCGCGCACCCGAGCCAGCTCGGCGCCGGGTTGCCCCATCGCCTGGCGGATCAGGGCGTGCCATGCGCAAACATCGGCATTGGCGAGGTCGAATGCGCCGGCGTTGAATCCCGGCACAGTGCCGGTCGCGGGTGCTGGCGGCACCGTGCAGACCCCGTCGACTCCGACCGCGTCGCGCAGGTAGTAGTCCTTGACCGCGCCCGTCCGGTTCAGGGTGATGCGCTGGGCCATGTCCTGGGCCAGTGCCAGGCCCTGCGCCCGCTGGTAGCCCTCGAGGCTGCTGATCGCGGTGCGCGCCTGCAGGCCGATGAAGCCCAGTACGCCGAAGGCCACCACCAGCAGGGCCACGAGGGCTTCGACCAGGGCCGCGCCGCGCTGACGCCGGGATGAGCGCGGCCTCGGTGAAGGAGGGCGGCGTGTCGTCATGGGCTGCAGGCGGTGCTCATGCTCTTGGGCCGGCCGGAGGGATCCAGAAGAATGCAGCGCTGGCTGCCACGGCCATCGCTCAACCCGAACTTGACCGGGCTGTCGGCGCTGACCATGCCGCGGGCGTCGAAGCTCACGGCGGTCGGGGCTGTGAGAACCTGAAGCGAGCCTCCCATCGGGTTGCGCTGGACCAGCAGGTCGCCATTGGCGGCGGTCAGGCGCCATCCGCTGCGCCAGTCGCTGCCGGTGGCGGGCAGCAGCTGCACCCCACCCACCCGCTTGAGCGATTCGCTGCGTGCCAGTGTGAGGTCGCTCATGAGGTCGTAGCTGGCAGACCGCAGCCGCTGGCGAGCAACAAACTGGTCCATGGCGGGCGCTACCAACCCCAGCACCAGTGCAGACAGCGCCATCACCACCATCAGCTCGAGGACGGTGAAGCCCCGCTGGCTCCGGCCGGTGGGTGCAGCGGCGCGGGCCCAAGGCTGCGCCCGCAGGCGGGGCTTGGGCGTCGCTGGGGCTGGCATGTGAAGTTGCCGCTCGGTTCGTCGAGGTTCACCAACAGCCGGTGGGCTGCCGCACGTTTGCCTCGTTGAGTGTCAGTGTGCCGCAGCTGTCCTGGGCCTGGGTACCCAGTGGGGTGGCAGTTACTGTAAAACTTGGTGCATCGCCAGTGCCGACGCTGAGTCCGATCTGGTAGTAGGCAGTGACCGAGGGCGTGAGGGTGGCCCGGGTGTCGGCCAAGCTGGCGGCATAGGCCCTCGAATCCAACAGGATTTGCTGCTGCCGCGCCGCAACATCCATCAGGGCTTGCTGGGCCTCCGCCCGGCGGGACTTGCGCAGGTGGCTGGTGTAGGAGGGGTAGGCGACCGCAGCCAGAATGCCAATGATGGCCACTGCGATCATCAGCTCGATCAGGGTGAACCCATTTTGGCGCCGCGAGGCGCGGAGGTGCGTGGGTTGGGGCATCGCTTACTTCCTTGGGGCCAGGGCCGGTACTGCTCTTCCTTGGAATGTAGCCGATTTGAATTAATCGGAGTCAAATTTCCGATCTTTTTGTGTTGCATCTGGGAACATGTCGAGGGTCTGTGGCCCGGTTTCCGGGAGGCTTGGGCGGACCTCGGCGAGCGGCAGGTTCCCGGCGTGGGCCAGTTTGCCCACCCGAACACCCAGTAGCCGCAACCGGCGATCGAGGTCGACCCGTTTGAGGCTTTGGCCGGCGGCTTGGCGGATCACGCGCGGGTCGTCGGTGTAGCGGTCCAGGGTCAGGTCGCGGGTGGCGGTACGAAAGTCGTCGTAGCGCAGCTTGATGCCGATGGTGCGGCCCACATAGCCCTTGCGCCGCAGGTCGGCCGCTACCCGTTCGCACAGGTCGGTGAAGACGGCGCCGAGCGCCTCCCGGTCGCGAACCGCATGCAGGTCACGCTCGAAGGTGGTCTCCCGGCTCATGGACACCGGTTCGCTTTCGGTCACCACCGGCCGCTCGTCGCGGCCCCAAGCGGCATCGTGCAGCCAGGCGCCATAGCTGCGGCCGAAGTGCTCGATCAGCCATTCACGCGGTTGCGCCGCGATGTCACCGATGGTGCGCAGGCCGAACTTCTCGAGCTTGGCGTCGGCCTTGGGGCCCACACCGTTGATCTTGCGCGCCGCCAGCGGCCAGATCAGGGGCTGCAGGTCCGCCTCATGGACGATGGAGATGCCATTGGGCTTGTTGAACTCGCTAGCCATCTTGGCGATCAGCTTGTTGGGCGCGACGCCGATGGAGCAGGTCAGACCGGTGCGCTCCTGGATGCACTTCTGGATCAAGCGGGCGAGTACCCGGCCGCCTTCCCGCTGGCCACCCGGGACGTCGGTGAAGTCGATGTAGACCTCGTCAATACCCCGGTCCTCCATGAGCGGCGCGATCTCCCGGATGGTCTCCTTGAAGGCGCGCGAAAGGCGGCGCACCTCGTCGAAATCGACTGGCAGCACAATGGCCTCAGGGCACAGGCGTGCTGCCTTCATCATGCCCATGGCCGACCCCACCCCAAACTGGCGCGCGGCGTAGGTGGCGGTGGTGATGACGCCGCGGCCCACGTAGTCCTTCAGGCGCGGGAAGTCGGCCACCGGGATCTCGTGCGCAGGCAAGCCGGCATGGCCGGCCTGCAGCAGTTCGTCGGCCTTGCGCCGGCCACCGCCAATGACCATGGGCAGGCCCTTGAGCTGCGGGTACCGCAGCAGTTCGACGGACGCGAAGAAAGCGTCCATATCGAGGTGGGCTATTCGGCGCATATTCGGCGCAAACCGGGCGGACGACTCATGCGGTCGATTGTCGCGCCGCGATGGTGCCGCCTCTGTGGCGTACGGCTACGCCGCCTTCCTGCGTTGTAACTGCTCGAAAGAGCAGAGCTCGCCTGCCAGTGCGCTGGCCATGACCGTCGGGGGGCTGGCCAGCCAGACCTGGCCCGGGCCGGATCGTCCTGGGAAGTTGCGATTGATCGCGCTGACGGTCACCTGGCCCGCCTCGGTGGACGAGCCAGGCCCACAGTTGGCGCAGGCGCCGCAGGAGGGCTGCAGAATGCGCGCGCCGGCCTCGGCGAAGACCCGGTGATAGCCCCGGGCCTCACAGTAGTCCCGCACCGCCGTCGTGCCATATTGCAAGAACAAATTCACATGCGGGGGTACACGCAGGCCTTGGGCCAGACCCCAGGCCAGGACTTCGTGATAGTGGTCGAAGTCCTCCCGCTTGCCGGCGGTGCAGGAGCCGCCGTAGGCAATATCAACCTTGACCGCCTGAGACAGTGCTTCGATCGGCAGGCCATTGCCTGGGTCGCCCGGCGCGGCCACCATGGGACCCAGGGCCTCGCAATTGACTCCCAGTACCTGAGCGTAGGTGGCGCCCTCGTCGCTGTGCATCCAGGGTTCAATTTGCACATCAACCCCACGCCGCTCCTTCAGGAAGCGCACTGTCTCGGCGTCGGGCTCGACGATGCCGGTGAGGCCGCCGAGTTCGGCGCTCATGTTGGTGAGTGTGGCGCGCTCGTCGATCGACATGCGGCGGATGACCGGGCCGGCGAACTCGAACACATGGCCGACTGCCGCACCACGTTGGATTGCCGGCAGTGCCAGCAGGTGCAGGGCGATGTCCTTGGCCGTCACGCCGGGGCGCAGCGAGCCCTCCAGGTCGACGCGGGTGACGGGCGCTACCGTCATGCGCGCTGCCCCCGTGGCGAAGGCATTGGCCATGTCGGTGGTGCCCACGCCATAGGCCACGCAGCCCAGAGCGCCGCTGTGCGGGGTATGCGAGTCGGTACCCACCACGAGTTGACCGGGCAGGGCGTAGTGCTCGGCCACCATCGCGTGGGAGATGCCGGCGACGTTGCGCGGCTGGTCGGCGGGCTGCCTCGCGTCCTCGGTGGCTTCCCAGTCCGTGAGTGTGCGGTGGTAGCGCAGGCCGTGGAGGTTGGCAAAGTCCCGCTGGGCCTGCACCATGCGGTGCATGTTGGGAATCAAGCCGTGCCGCTGGTGTACCGGGCTCTCGTCCACGTAGGTGGCGTGGTCCTCGAACACCACGATGCTGTCCGGATCGTGTAGCGGTGCGCCATCGCCCACGTGCTGCGTCAGCATATGGGCCGCCATTCCGGTGTAGTACTCATGGATGAATCGCCAGTCGGCGTGCACGAAGCAGCCTTCACCCACGGTTGGCTCGGCGGGCGTCACAGGGGTTTGCAACAGGTGCCGGTGCAGGATCTTCTCGTACAGCATGAGCGGTCGATCCGCGGCGAGAGCGGCGCCTTCGCGCGCCGAGGCCCCGGATCTTTCCGTGCCCGCCAGCGCCACCGGCCGGGCGTTGCGCAGGTGGCGCTGGCCAAATCGCAGCAGTCCGCCCTCGCGCAAGATGGCGGCGGCCAAGGGCTCCCGGTCCTTGAGGAGCTCGTCGATGGAGATACTCTCGCCCGCCGCCAGGCGGTCGGCCAGGCCGAGGTCGGTGGAGGTGAACAAACCGGTGTTGTCCGCGTTTTGTCGATACAGGCGCTCAAAGCTTTCCGCAATCACCAGCCGGATACCGGCCAGTCGCTCGGCCGCCGGGCTGTGTTCGCGGGACGACCCTTTGCCGTACCGGCGTCCGGCCACTGTGACCTGGAAGCCACCCGCCTGCACCGCTTCCACACCCACCGGAGTTTCGCCTCGACAGGCCAGGCCTGTGTAGGGGTAGCGCGCGAGTTGGGCATCGTAGTGCGACAGGATGGCCACGGGCGAGATTTCGTCGGTGGAAACGTCGTGGCGCAGCGCGCCGGCGTGGGCGCGGGTCAGGCGCTCGCCTGCCAATTGGCGACGCAGTGCGGCCGGGTCTTCGGTCAGATAGAGCAGGCGCGGAGTCGGGCCGAGGTCAAGCGTTGTCATGGTGTGGAGGGAGGAGGCAGTCCCAAAGCGCCGGGCAGGACGTCTCTGTTCTGCACCTTCAGGGCGCTGCCTTTTAGGCGATTCTAGATTTCGGCTCTTGACCTCCCAGACCTCTTTGCCGCGAGCCGGCCTGGCAAAGCCCCCAAGGGCATTGGCGCGTGCGGTCCATCGGCTACGATTCGATTCCGATCGGTCTCCTCAAGGGACCGGGTGCTTATCGATGGCATGGTGTATCCCATAAAGATTTTGAAACTGGAGACAAGCATGGACCGCACTTTCTTTTCCCCTACCCGCCGCCGCCTCGGTCTCGTGGCAAGCGGCTCGCTGGCTGGACTGCTCGCTGCGGTCCTGGCCGCGCCTCTGGCAGCCCAGGCTCAAAGCGGCACCATTCGATTCATCTTGCCCAATGCCACGGGCTCGGGCGTGGATGCCATCACCCGCGCCGCCCAGCCGGCGTTGGCCAAGGCGCTGGGTGCCAACGTGGTGGTGGAAAACCAGGCTGGCGCCGGCGGCGTGGTGGGCCTGCAGTCGCTCACCAAAGCGCCACCTGACGGCAACACCCTGGCCATCGTTTCCAACAACGTGGTCATTTTCCCCAGCGTGCTCAAGTCGCTGCCTTTCGACATGCCGGGCGACTTCACCCCCATCGCCTTGATCGGCAGCACGCCAATGGTGCTGGTGGTTAACCCAGCCAAGGTGCCTGCGACCAACGCGCGCGAGTTCTTCGCCCTGCTCAAGGCCAAGCCCGGCCAGCTCAACTTCGGCTCCGGCGGCGCTGGCACCATCTTGCACCTGGCTGCCGAGATGGTGCTCGACGCCTCCGGCACCACCGCCCGTCACATCCCCTACAAAGGCGTAGGCCCTATGGTCACTGACCTGCTGGGCGGCCAGATCGAGTTCGGCGCGGCTGCCCTGCCCAGCGTGCAGCAGCACATCAAGTCGGGCGCCTTGCGCGCGATCGGCATGCTGGCGCCCCAGCGCACCGCGGCGGCGCCCGAAATCCCGACCCTGGCCGAACAGGGCCTGACCAACTTCTCCGCGGACGCCTGGTTTGCGATGCTGGGACCCAAGGGCATGAGCCCTGCCTTGGTCAAGCGCACCCAGGAGGCCGTGGTCGCCGCATTCAACGATCCGGTGGTCAAGGACACGATGGCCAAGCAGGGCAACACCATCAACGTGAGCACCCCCGAGCAGGCGCAGGCGGCCTTCCGCAGCGAGCTGGTGCGCTTTGGCAACCTGGTGAAGAAGGTGGGTCTGGAGCCGCAGTGAGCGGCCGGGTGACCACGTAAAAAAGCCCCGCATGGCGGGGCTTTTTCATGGGCCCGCCGCAGGCTGGCCTGCGGTTGGGAGCGCTCAGACGGGGAAGGTCCCGGGAAGCAAGACGTCCCTGTCAACCTTGCGCACATCGGTGCGGCCGCAAAAGGCCATGGTCAGGTCCAGCTCTTTGTGGATGATTTCCAGCGCCCGGGTCACGCCTGCCTCGCCCATCGCGCCCAGGCCGTAGAGGAAGGCGCGCCCGATATAGGCGCCCTTGGCGCCCAGGGCCAGCGCCTTGAGTACGTCCTGACCGGATCGGATGCCGCCGTCCATATGCACCTCAATCTTGTCGCCCACCGCATTCACGATGGCCGGCAGCGCCGAGATGGAGGAGGGCGCGCCATCGAGTTGGCGGCCGCCATGGTTGGAAACGATCAGGGCGTCGGCGCCGGATTGGGCCGCCAGCCTGGCGTCTTCCACGTCCTGGATGCCCTTCAAAATGAGCTTGCCGCCCCAGCGGCGCTTGATCCATTCGACGTCGTCCCAGGAAAGGGCCGGGTCGAACTGGCTCGCGGTCCAGTCCGAGAGCGAGCTCATATCGGCCACGCCCTTCACATGCCCGACGATGTTGCCGAACTGCCGGCGCTGGGTGCCCAGCATGCCCAGGCACCAGCGCGGTTTGGTGGCCAGGTTGATCAGATTGGCCAGGGTCGGCTTGGGCGGTGCCGACAGGCCGTTCTTGATGTCCTTGTGCCGCTGCCCGAGTATCTGCAGGTCGAGGGTGAGCACCAGCGCCGAGCAGCCTGCGGCCTTGGCGCGCTCGATCAGGCGCTCGACGAAGTCGCGGTCACGCATCACGTACAGCTGGAACCAGAAGGGGTGGCCGCCCGTGCCCTTGGCCACATCCTCGATCGAGCAGATGCTCATGGTCGAAAGGGTGAAGGGCACGCCGAACTTCTTGGCTGCCCGGGCAGCCAGAATCTCGCCGTCGGCATGCTGCATGCCGGTGAGGCCGGTGGGCGCAATCGCCACTGGCATCGCAACCTCCTGGCCGACCATCGTGCTGCGGGTGCTACGACCTTCCATGTTCACCGCCACCCGCTGGCGCAGCAGGATCTTGGCAAAGTCGGCGGTGTTGGCCCGGTAGGTGCCCTCGGTCCAGGAACCGGAGTCGGCGTAGTCGTAGAACATGCGCGGCACGCGCTTTTTCGCCAGCAGGCGCAGGTCCTCTATCGTCGTCATCACGGGCATCGCCAGTTATCCTCGTTCTCTTTGTGCGTTATCCCAGACGCGTCTGGTGCCGTGCGACCTGGGCGCGCACCTGGGCCGGCGCGGTGCCGCCCAAGGTGCTTCGGGCGTTGAGCGAGCCGCGCAGCGAGAGCACCTCGAAGACGTCCTCATTGATGGCCGGGTTGAATTCGCGGAGGTCCGCCAGAGACAACTCCGACAGGTCGACCCCGCGGCTGCTGGCGGCCTTGACCGCGTGCGCCACCACCTCGTGGGCGTCGCGAAATGGCAGGCCCTTTTTCACCAGGTAGTCGGCCAGGTCGGTGGCGGTGGCATAGCCCCTGCGCGCGGCGCGCTCCATCGCCTCGGGAAGCACAGTGATGCCGCCCACCATTTCGACGAAGATGCGCAGCGTGTCCTTGAGCGTATCGACGGTGTCGAACAGCGGCTCCTTGTCTTCCTGGTTGTCCTTGTTATAGGCCAGGGGCTGGCCCTTCATCAGGGTGATGAGGCCCATGAGATGGCCC
>JACCDP010942359.1_pt1 | contig 17696 bp, 13 predicted proteins | sample 7445841 | NCBI WGS metagenome assembly JACCDP01 (sample SAMN15323441, study PRJNA562643) | freshwater metagenome | isolation source: river surface water | place: USA:Blue River Watershed | collected 2017-08-17
ACCTAGGAATGGGTCACAATGAATGATTACCAAAATAAAAAAAGCTTTATATATCTCAAAGATACTTTAGAAGGTCTAAGAATTTTTGTTGGTCGAATTTCACAAAGAGACATCGACAACCATGTGGTAAGTAAGATATTATATTTAGAGAAATTCCTTTTTCAAAGAATAGAGAAACTCTACCAAAAAATTTTCTTTTTGTATCCTTTCCGTCTGAAAGGAATCTCACTTACTTTTATAATTTTATTTTTTATTCAAAGTGGAAGTATAATTTCTATAGATGAGTATGACGCTAAAAGAATTGAGAAACTTTGGAGCCTTGACTCGGTAGACAGAAAACCACAACAAATTGAAAATAATTTTCCAAAGCTGTCAAAAAATTATATTCCTCCATTTTTAACCATTTACTTACCAGAGAAACAAGAGTTCCAAATCGTACCCCAATCAGATAATTTAATAACTGGAAAGTATGGTAGTACTATTTCTATACCAGCAAATTCTATTTCTCTTCCTATGAGTTTTCGAAAAGGAGATATTGTATTGCTAGAGTTGACTGAATACACCAATGATCTGGATTTTTTAACTTCTGGCATTGAGCAGATATATACCGATTCCAAAGGTAATACGTCTATTTTAGAGTCTGGAGGAATGATAAGACTTAGTATGAGTTACTATTCTAAACCTCTTGTGCTTAAAAAAGGTTCCCGTATAAAATTTTCCTTACCCAACAAGGATGGAAAACAAATGAAAGTTTTCAAGATAGATGAAACTAGAGATGCTTGGATGGAGAAGGGGCTGGAAGAAAAGCCTCTACCAAGTGAAGATCCCAAAAGTAGATTTTCATCTATTATGGATGATACCCAGATATGGGGTTTTAAAAATCCAAATTTTGACACAACATGCATTCAGGGTTCAATCGAAGTGGTCGAGAAAAATCCACCATTTACAGTTGCTGTTGTTGGGATTGATTTCAAAGGGTCTATAGTTAGAAATTTTACTACTAATGAATTTACAATGAATACTGTACGCAATAAGTCTGTAAAAATAATTACGATGGATCAAAAAGGTAATATAAGTGTATCCCAAGAAATCAAACCAACCGGAGATAAAGTTTTCGTTCTTCCTGATGATAGGGGAAATACAAAATGCATGAATATAGGCATAATTTCATTAACGAAAATACCAACAGATGTAAGACAAAATAGAGAAAAATTTATTAAATTTTTGGGACTCGCTGAGGAACAATAAAGGTAAGGGGTAAATAATGAGTTTATTTGATATCAATGGGGAAACAATTCTAATAACTGGAGCGAGTAGGGGAATTGGAAGGTCTATGGCTGAAGAGTTTTCAAAAGCGGGAGCAATTGTATATGGGACTGGAAGCAAAGTAGAAAGTATTGATTGGATGAATGGTACTGGTATAGAAGGTAGGGTAGCGGATATAAAATTAGTAGGTAGTATGACAAATATTATTGAAGAAATTAAATCTAAACATGGTAAACTTGATTGCTTAATTAACAACGCGGGTATTGCAGTTAATATCCCAGCCTCGGCATTTAAAGAAGAAGATATATATAAAATAATAGATACTAATTTTGTAGGAATGTTTAGAACTTGTCAATCGTATTACAAATCGCATAAACTTATTGGAGGAAACATAATCAATATTTCCTCTATATTAGGTCTTGTGGGTTATTCTTTATCATCCATTTATTCTGGAACTAAAGGTGCTGCAATACAATTGACCAAGTCACTAGCTGCTGAATGGGTTAATAATAAATTTAGATTAAATGCTATTTGTCCTGGTTTTATTGATACGGATATGAATAAAATGATAAAAGATAAGCCACAAGTATTTGAGAGTGTGTCTAAAGGAATTCCTATGAAACGTATGGGAGAACCAAAGGACATTGCAGGAGCTGCGATTTTTTTGGCTTCGGATGCATCTTCTTATATGACGGGACAAATAATTGTAATTGATGGTGGTTTAACTACAATTATGTAGAATTAAAAAATAAAAAATTCCATACAAAAGTTCAGCTTTGTATTTTGTATGGAAATATCTTCTTATTCCAAAAGAGACCGTAACATCCATGCTGTTTTTTCATGAATATTGATTCTCTGGGTTAGTAAATCTAGTGTTGCTTGGTCATTTCCTTTTTCTGCTTCTGGAAGTATTTTCCTTGAAGTACGTATCACTGCTTCATTTCCCTTTACTAAATTTTGGATCATACTATCACTGTTAGGTACGTTGGTGTCGTCTTCTATTGTGGTAAGTTTTGAGTAGGCTGCATATCCTGCAGGTGCAAAAGATCCCAAAGCACGGATTCTTTCCGCAATTAGATCAATAGAGTTCCATAACTCGGTGTATTGGGTCATAAACATTGTATGGAGAGTATTAAACTGAGGACCTGTTACATTCCAATGGTATCCATGAGTTTTTTGGTAAAGTGTATAAGTATCCGCTAAGAGAATGGAAAGCCCTTCTGTAATTTTAGTTCTACTTTCTTCTGGAATGCCTATATCTATTTTCATTGTTTCTCCTTTCTTTATCTAACTTTAGTTTATTGCGTGTTACTATAAAAAGCAAGTCTTTTTCATAGTTATTTATGTTTCAATTTCCTTTCTATACACAAAGAATCCTTCAATGAGAACCCAAATTGCCAATAATAGTAAGAGACCTCCTACCCCCGCAAGGAGGTAATTGGGAGAAGCTCCTGAAATGAATTCTATTAAATTTTCTATCATTGCCCAAAGTGTTACACCCAATACAAAACTCATAGGTACTATTGTTACAAGTGTGTTTCCCTTTTTTCGAAACAAATAAATAGTTATAATTAAAAGGGAAAGCCCAGCTAAAAGTTGATTTGTAGTACCAAATAATTTCCAAAGTGCAAGTCCTGCAGGCTTGTACTGGCCATTGACTTCTATTTTCAAAAAAGCAAAAAAAGCAATAGAGAGGCAGGCAACTAAACTAGAAATATAACGATTTCCTAATATAGAAGATATAATTCTATTGTCAATAGAATCTGCTATTTCTTCAATATTGTATCGTAAAAGTCTGGTAGCTGAATCCAGAGAAGTGAGTGCAAAGCTTACTACTATCAAAGCTATAAACCCCTGACCAAATGCAGTAGGAATTCCAATGTACTCCATAAATCTACCTGTGCCATTTATATAAGCACCAACCTGGATGCTTAGACCCTGTAGGCCAGACCATGATTTATAATAAGATATCCACTCTGCATTTGAGGTAAATCCTACCGTACAGGCAATCACTGAGGTGAGACCGAGTAAAGATTCCCCTATCATACCACCATAACCTATCATTTTTGCATCTATTTCTGTATTTAATTGTTTTGCAGTTGTGCCACTGCTCACCAAAGAATGGAAACCTGAAACAGATCCACATGCTATTGTGATAAAAACAAATGGAATAAGATCTAAACCTATCTCTTCGGTTCGAATCATATCCACATGAAAACTATTTAAATCGCCTTTTAATGCTCCTACAAAAAAACCAGCATAAACTAATATGATACCTAAGTACAATAAAAATGAATTTATATAATCCCTGCTCTGTAAGAGTAGCCATACCGGTGTTACAGAGGCAATAAAAGCATATATGAGTAATATCCATTTCCATGTCTCTGTAGATGGGGAGGTATCAGGATCATGGAGTCCAGTGTATTTAAAAGTAGCCTCATCCATACAAAAATATATCACTCCCATCACAAAGAGCAAACTGAGGAATGTGATTTTTCCAAGTGGAATATTTTTTTTATAATGCAGGTATCCTATTAAAATGGCAGCAAGCATAAGGGCAATGGTAGGCGGAACCGATTCGGGAAAATTACTCCTCATTTTTTTAGGTTCTATTGTTTTAACCAATACTCCTGAATCATGAGACTCTTTTACTTCTCTAGTGGTTATATTTTGTTTATTTTCTATGATGATTGAGTTTTGTACTACATTTTTTGGTGGAGCGGTGTATAGCCCTGCGATTACCAAAACAAACACACCCATAGCCAAAGATACCAAGAAAAAGATAATAGCGTGGAAAAGGGATCTCGCCCTTTTTCCTATGACTTCTTCTGCTACCTGTCCTACACTTTTTCCACCACTTCGCACACTCACAACCAAGGAGCCAAAATCATGAACACAACCAATAAAAATTCCTCCCAAAACTATCCATACCATTGCAGGGAGCCATCCCCAGATCACTGCAACAGCAGGACCCAGAATGGGTGCTAATCCCGCAATAGATGCAAAGTGATGTCCAAAGAGGACTGATGGTTTGGTGGGAATATAGTCTATCCCATCCTTCATGGTATGTGCTGGGGTTAGCACCTCCTTCCCGCGTAATTTAAATATGGAATTCGAGAGGTAGGTGGAATAAAATTTATACCCCAAAAAATAAATAATGAAAGATATACAAACTGCTAAGAGAGGACTCATTATTTCAAAATCCAAAGGAAACCTTATTCTGAAAACAATTCTTTCCTATTTGACGCCGGTTCGTTCTATGAAATTTTGAATTTATGAAAGTATCTATTTTGGGTGCAGGTGGTTTGACCGGAAAAGAAATTCTCAGGATCCTCTCCCGACACCCCCATTTTGAATGTGTGCATATCACCAGTGATAAGTATGTAAATAAATCACTTATAGAGATATTTCCTGATCTACCTCAAAAATATAAAAACCTAATTTTCCAAAAACACTCATCCCCCATTCCAACGGATAGCCTAGTTGTTCTCGCAGTGCCTGATGAAGTATCACTTATGATGACACCACTTTTATTAGAAAAAGGACATTCTATCATTGATATATCTGGAGTTTATAGAATTCATTCAAAGGAAAACTTTGAAAAATTTTATAAATTAAAACATGAATCTTTTTCACTTATGGATAAAGTGGTATACGGTCTGCCAGAGTTAAATCGTAAAAATATAAAAAATGCTCAATTTGTTTCTAACCCAGGCTGTTATGCAACATCTGTCATACTTCCTATCTTTTTCTTGGGTGAATTGAGAGAGAAAATAAGTGGAGATATAGTCATAAGCTCGGCATCTGGTGTGAGTGGGGCAGGGGGTAGAAAAGAAGAAGTAGCCTACTCATTCTTATCTGTATATGAAAACTTCAAACCTTATCGTATTTTTAATCACCAACATATTCCAGAAATGCAGGAATATTCTGCATTTAAAATGAAAACGAATCTTCCTGAAATCATTTTCACCCCTCATCTTTTACCTATTCACAGTGGGATATTAACAGATATAGTCATACGATTCTCTAAAGAATTAGATGTATCTATGATAGAGTCACAGTTTAATTTATTCAGAAAAGAACCTTTCATTCGATTTTTACCCTCTCCAGAAGATATAAATTTACAAAATATCCAAAAAACAAATTTTTTAGATATTAGCTTTAAAGTAGATGGAAATAAACTTATCATAGTTTCCGCATTAGACAATCTAATCAAAGGTGCAGCGGGACAGGCAATTCAAAATATGAATCTTATGATGGGTATTGAAGAAACAGTAGGTTTGTTATAAAGGTTATATTTTGAAAGAATGGTCAAATGTACTTTTTTGTGGAGCTTTTGAAGGGGAAACTGATATCCTTGTAAAGGTAAAAGGTCTCAATGTTATAAATGTGGGGGTGGGGTTACATGAGTCCATGTTTACACTCCAAGAATATCTACATAAAAAAGATTCTATAAAATCTATTCTCTTTATCGGATCGGCAGGGGCATACCCACACAGTGGTATTGGTGTGGGAGACTTTGTATTTTCCTATAAATTTTTAAATAAAGATCTGGCAGATATCAAAAAAATTGCCAAAGTTCCAGATGTCGTTGTAAAACATCTTCTAGCCAAAACAGATCCTCGTATCGTACAAATGTCTAAGTATTTAGGATTAAAGGAGATTGTCTCTAATTCTATGAATTATGTATCACTAATTGATCTTTCTTCAGAGGAACTTGTAGATCATCTTTTTGATGCGGGTGCAGAAAATATGGAAGCATTTTCCATTGCATACATAGCTTCCAGGCTTTCCATTCCTTTTACTGCTTATTATGCAATTACCAATATGGTTGGTAAAAATGGTAGTGTAGAGTGGGCAGAAAATTGGAGAAAAGCATCTAATGCATTACAAAAATTAATTATAAAATACATGATTAAAAAATAAATATTATTCATCTCTTATTTTACCTGCGGGACAATCTAAAGCCAACCAATCACAGGATATTTTTAAAACATCCTTTATGTGTTCAAATTTAACTTTTTTTTCACTTCCATAAAAAATACCTATAGTTTCCATCTCAGGATCAGAAGGTAAAAAGCCATGATTGTAGTACGGTGGATTAGCTACTTTAAAATATTCCTTTGTAGACAATGATTCAGAAAAAGCCATACTAACATAGGAGTGTAAAAATAATTTTATATTTGGATTGATTTCTATTTTAATTTTTTTATGTAAATCAGTCTCTAATTCAGGTTCTGATTGAGGGCAAACTTCTTTAATTTTTTCTACTAATTTTTCTATATGAATAGTTTTTCCTTTTATGCTGGAGTCTTTGTCTTTATTTTCTAAAAGAACAGCACTTCCTCCTAGTCCCTTAAAAACATAATTCCATTTCATATTCAAAGGATCTATCACACCCTCATCAATTAAAATTCGGTTTGGATAACAAAGACTCTCTACTTTTTTAAAACCATGATCTGATATGATAAGAAGTCCCAAATCTTTTCGATTGAAAAGGTTAGTCTTTGAAATCAAACGACCCACAAGAGAGTCTATTTTTTCTAATTTTTCAAATGCTTCTGGATTACCCACACCTTTTTCATGATGAACGGTGTCTAAATCTGTTGTATATATAAGAAGTATATCTGGATGCTTTAAATTCCAAAGTTCTATCCCTGCATTTATTTTTTCTTCGTCTCCCGTAAATTCACCTACATGATTATTTATTTTTTTATAAATATATTTATAGAGTCCTCTGGTAGTAATAGCTGCATGTAATTTTTTATCATACTCATTCTTAAATCTCCAAAATTGTGGGAGGTTATAAGTTATTTTTGCTCCAACTGTAACAGGCCAATATATATTTCCTGTCTGTAATTTACTGTCATACGCAAAATCCATAAGTGTTTTCACTTTAATATCTTCATCAAAAAAGTACCAATCTCCGCCAATTTTTTTCATAGGGTCTACTGGATTATTAAAAAAAATTCCACTTTGAGAGGGGGATACTCCTGTGATCATTGTAGTATGTGCTGGATATGTAAGGGTTGGATAGGAGGACTGAATTTGATAAGAAAAAGTAGATTTTTTTGCAAGTTGGGGTAAATGTTTTAATTGTTTCCAAAATTCTGAATCAGGATTTGCATAGTATCCAGGAAATCCATCAATAGATAAAATTATTAACTTTTTTCTTTCTTTTTTTTCTTTTGCCTCTAATTGAATATTTATTCCATTGCAATCTATTATAAAAAAATATATAATAAGAGATAATTTAATAAAATTATTCATCTGAATATTGAATTCCCCTATAAAAAATTGATTTTTTAAAAGAATTCCAAATTTTAATCTGTTCTTCTTTTTTCTCTAGAGGAAAACTAAAAAATATAGAAATTCCTGTCTTCTCTTTGAAGAAATAAAGTTCAAACCCTTGCATTTTCGTTTGGGTACTCCCTATATTTTTAATGTATTCTATTTCAATGGTATTATTATTTATAGTTCGAGCAAACTTTGTAATATTTTTTTGAAGAGTCGATAGCCCTCGTTTAGTGTCCCAAAACTCTTCTAGATATCTTTTATCAATAAAATCAACCTTATGCTTTGAAAAAGCGATTGTGAGGTTAACTTTATTTTTACTATTATTATCCTCTTCGTTTTCCCAAGTTTCTAAAGCATTTTCAAGTGTCAGTTCAGTAGATTTCTTTTCTTTTGATGTGAGAGATAGAATTCGCCATTTAGATTCAGATGTTTCCCCCTCTAAAACAGGAATTTTTGAAAATACTTGAGTTTGAAACTGCATGGGTATGAGAGATTTAAAAGAAAATTCTGAAGATGAAAATGCTATACCATTTTCTAACCTACAGAAATTAGAATCTAATAGATACTCTTTATTTTTTAATCTTTCATTGTAGTACGATAATGATTTTCCCAATAAAATTGAATTTTCTTTTATTATATTAGAATATATAGAAATTTTATTTTCATCTAATTGAGTAAAACAAAATTTTAAATTTTTTCTTAAATATACAGATTCAAAAATTTTCTTAGATTTTTCTAATTCTATAGCTTCTAAAATATGAATTGAAATATCATCAATATGAGGTACAACTGGGTAGTAGTTTTTATCTATTTTAAATAGATATTCCCCGTCCCACTTTTGGTAGTAGTTTCTTCCGCTTTTATCTGTTTTTGGTAAAATATGAACTCTTTGGTTTTCTTTTATATCATCACTTTGTAAGTAAAAGGTTAAAAACAAAAATAATAAAATATAAATCTTCATTCCTCTAAATTTTTAATCGTCCTCTCATACTGGATGCCAAGAGAACTTAGAAGAATTTTTTTAACATCTTCCCAAATAATTCTTGTATTTTCAGGTACTCTCATATCATCACACAAAATTTTTAAATATTCTTTATCCACTACAAAACCATTGTGCCATTTTCCAATCATACTTTTCATAACTTCTATTACAGAATGAAATGAAATCACTCCAGCAGTGTGTAGAATAAGTGCAAAACCCAATGCACCATTGGTTGGTTCGTACCAAACAAATTTTTTAACTTTTTCAATGTTCATACCTGCAGGAAATGCATTTCTCACATAGGCATCCATAACAATAGGAGAGGGTCCCATTATAGTTCTATTGATAATTACTAAATGCACCGAATTACGTTTACCATGCACTGCAATACATTCTTCAGCTAAACTACGAATTTTCTTAGCATTGTCTCGATTGACAGCATCACGTCCCAAAAAATTTAAATTATACAGGTACTCTTCCAGTGCTTTTCCTTCTATTTCACCTAAAAGAATCAATTGGTACAAAGAAAAAATCAAATAATCACTTTCGGTATTGTCTCCCAGTAGAATTTCTTTGGCTTTGGTTGGTTGGTACAAACGATCTTGTAAAAGTATAGTTAATTTGTATGACAATTGATCATATAAACTCTGAATGGTGGATTTAAAATATTTTTTTGCTCTTTCTAAAGCTGGAGAAACTCCCTCTCTAAATAATTTGTCTGGAGAAAGTACTGTTGAAAAAACTTTTTCAAATATACCTTTTATAGTGCCTTCTAAATATTTTAAATGTAATGATTCTGTTTCTATTTCATGGCTTTTAATTGTAGCTAATAGAGTTCTTCTAAAAAAATGAGGGCTAGCGGAAATAAAGCATAGTGGAGAGTCATTCGTATCACTTCTTAACATTTGATAAAGGTCGGGCATCCCGGGTAAATAAAATTTTTCATCTGGTGTTTCAAAGAGAGTTGAAAACATTCCTTTTTTTGAATTTAACTCTGTCGCTAAATATGTTTGGTCAATGTCCGAGGTGGTTATAAAAGAATCATATTTTTCGGGTAAAATTCTCAGTTTTCCTTTTCCTACAATTGTAACTTTTGTAATTTCAGAATTTTCTTTTAAATTTAGAAATGCAATATCTCTAGTGTATTGTCTATAGGAATCACTTCCTTTAAAAATAACATGAAAAGTGTGCTTACCTGGTTTAAGTTTTTGGATGATTTCATGAGAAAAAAATCCATCTTCATTGCCTGTAATTTCTATAGATTCATATACTTTTTTTTCCGAAGGATCATATACTTCAATGCTTAGGATAGGTTTTCTGACTGCAGATAAACTGAAATCTTTGAAGGGAGTGATCTGGTTTTCTTCTCCAATAAAAAATCCAGTGAGAAAATCCATGATATTTTCTGCTTGGGTGAGATCGGGTATCCCAACATCTACAATTTGACCACGAATCAAAGATCTATTTTCTCTACCTAGTGATCCTCCACATATAGCTATTCTCTTTTTATCTTTGATTCGAGAATCTTTTTTTGGGGGAGGTGTCCCTTGGTTTTCCATATCTTTCTCATTGTCATTTTTCATAGGATACTCCTGAAAATCATCTGTAGATGAAGTAAAACTATCTTTTCTCTTCTTTTTTTTCACTTATTTTGCTACTTGGAAGATAAGAATCTGGGTAAAAGTTCACGAAAATTTCTTAAAAACAACATGAAAGCTTTCCATTATTCTGAAAAGGAAAAAATGATTTGAAATTTTAATAGAATTTTGGATTGTAAAGCCTGATCATTATTCTAAAACTACCATGAAAATTATTTATATACGAAAGATGAGATACGATGAAGCCAGCAATAAGTTGGATAGAGAAATCCAAGACGCATTCATGGCTGGTGAAACCTTGGTAGAAGTTGTGCATGGACTTGGGGAAGGAAAGTTAAAAAATTTAACTTTGGAATATGTAAAAGCAAATGATTTTTTAAAAGTTTATGACACTTCTCTTTACATTCAGCCAAATCCAGGTGTGACACGAATTGAAATCTTAACACCTTCCAAAGATTATCTAAAAAAAATTAAAAAGTAGGAAACAATAACTAAACCATTTTGTGAAATGTAACAAAATGGTTTAGTGAAAAATATTTATTGTGTTACAAGGGAGTTAGGTTCTTTTGCAATAGTATACACATTTTCTTTTATAAAATATTTAAACCAATCACTATCATATGCACCAAAGGATTGTGACCAGTTCGAAAATTTAGGGTATCCATGGTATATATTTTTACCAGATAAAGGCCACTGGAAACCTCCCGGTATGATAAGTGCCCATGGGAATCCCTTTGGATCTATATATCTATCTACATTATTGGTAAAAACTTTTCCGGGAAAGTGAATTTCATGATTTGTATTATGAACAAATGCATACAAATCATATGGTGCTGTGCCTAAAACGGTTCTGTTCACAGGAATAGTAAATTTAATGGAAGTTTTTGCAATATACCCTGGTCTAAAAACTTGGTTTAACATATCATTTTTTACGTTATACAAAGTAAAGTCACTTCTATTTCTATTGTAGATTGAGAGAGCGTTTGTCTGTGCGGAAGTAGGATTTTGGATCCTAGTTCCCAAACTTGTTAAAGTTCCTGCTCCATCATAAATTTTAGTTTCAAAACTAGAAACGCTGATTCCTGCGGGTAGTCTTAGAAACAGTTCATGGTTGTACCCAGCTCCTTTGGCAACATGCTGAAAGTTTGATCGAATTTCAACAATCTCTCCTTTGGCGTTCAAATCTTCCTCATTTACCATGTAGAGAGTAAAGTCATTCAAATCAGCATCTCCAAGATTTGGATACAAATCTTCAAATGTAACTGTGTAGTACCCAGTAGAGGGAATTCTAAGTTTAAATGCCTTGTTTGCATCATTTGGAAAAGCATCTCGTGAATCGGGGACCCCATCTTTATCGGTGTCTACCACTACCACTGTGGGAGTAGATGAATCCACAGTTTCTGTGCTAACCTGGATACCTAGAATGTTCACAACTAACTTTATATCTCCACTTTCCTCCCTTCTTATGGGAACAGATACCTGTTTTGTTCCATTGGCAGTTACATTTGCTGCCATTGTTGCTAATATTCCCGTATCTGTATAATTCACCACAATGGATCCTGCAAGTTTGCCTGTGGGTGATGATATTTGGCTAAAAAGTAAGGTATTTCCATTTGGATTGAATAACTCTACCAGTGCTCCAGCTACTGGATTTCCTTTTTGATCAACAACGGTAGCTGAAATTCCTATCACTCTATTTGCTTGGTAATTAAAAATAGTATCCTTGCAGCTTACCACATCCAATTGAACCAATCCATCTTTTCCACTTCCGACTGTTGTTCCCTCTACAACATTTAAAATTGATGAGTATGTCTGGTTTTGGTAGACTGCAGTGATTGTTGACTTTCCAACCCCCATACCAGATACCAATCCTTTAGTGGAAGTGGAATTGCTCATGGATCCAACCAAAGTATCATCTTTACCATCATTGTTTGAATCAGAAATCCATGTGGCACTTGCGGTGATATCAGCTCTGGACTCATCTGTATAGACTCCAGTTGCAGTATATTGTTGGACAAACCCCTTTACAAGAGTAGCGGTGGGTGGATAAACAGTGATACTTTTTAGGATTGCGGGTAGTATTGAAATAGTTTTAGATGAAGAGATAGATCCTAGAGAAGCTGTCACTTTAACTGAACCCGTATTAGATGTTTTTATATAACCTGATGTATTGGAGAGGTTTGTAATACTTGCAAGTTTAGTATCATTCAAACCATCCCCATCTGAATCCAAAGTCCAAGTAACATTGGATGATATATCCCTAGAGGTATTATCAGAATAAGTACCAATGGCATACATTTTTTCAATCAATCCATTTGGAATAGATGAGTTTGCACTCTCTACGCTAATTGAACTCAATACTGCAGGTGAAACATTAAATATCTTGGTTGCTGTTACGGATCCTATTGTAGCACTAATTTTTGTTTCTCCAACCTCTACTGCTGTTACCAAACCTTTTTCATTCAATTCATTAGAAATACAAGCTACCAAGCAATCATCTTTAGAATCTGAATTAGAATCAGATTTCCAATTTACCTGTGAAGTTAAATCTTGTCCTGATCCATCAGTATAGAGACCTACTGCAGTAAATTGTTCTTTTAATCCTTTAGCTTTAGAACCTAAACTTGAAGTGATATTTAGTGATACTAATTCCGCTGCACCTACAGTTAATTTAGCAGTTCCTGAGATTTTTTCTAAAGTGGCGGTCACATCTATACTTCCTGTGTTTTGTCCTAATGCAATCCCTTTTGAATTAGTAGCATTGCTTATACTCGCTATAGAATTTGTAGTACTATTTCCCATAAGGGCACTAGATATGGGTATCAATAAGGAAGTGGGAGCTGATATTCCCCATGTAACCGAGCTAGTTAAATCTCGAGTAGAATTGTCAGTGTAAAAACCAGTAGCTGTAAATTTTTGAGTAAGACCCTTTGCAATTTGGGTATTTGCTGGTGTAATAGTAATAGATTTCAAATCTGCCGGTGAAACTAATAAATTACTTGTAATACTAACTTTACCAATCGAAGCTTTAATTATTGCTTTTCCTTCTGAAATAGCAAGAATACTTCCTTTGGTTTCTGTAAGATTACTGATAGAGGCAATTAAAGAATCATCTATACCATCCCCATTGCTATCAATTGAAAAAGTAACTTGAGATGTAATATCCCTTATGCTTCCATCTGTGAAGTATCCACCAATTTGGATTTTTTGAGAAGTTCCTTTGGCTTGTGTTATTTCCGTAGCAGAAATACTTAATGAAGTTATTTCTGCAGGTAGTACGGTAATTGTTACAGTTGCAATTGCTCCTTTAACATTTGCAGTTATGGTAACTGTTTCTTCACCATTGGTGTTTATGATTCCAGAAGAAAGGTTATCATTTCCAATCGTAGCTTTTCCAGAAGAAGACCAGAGTGCAAGATTAGTTAAATCCTGAGTAGAGTTATCAGAATATGTTCCTATGGCAACAAGTTTTAGTTGCAGTCCATTGGCAATAAACTTGGGAGAGCCCAAAGAAAGTGTGACCAATGTTGCGGGAGTTACAGTGATTTTTGTACTACCAGAAATATTACCTTTCATAGCCATCACTGTGACAATTCCTGGATTTATAGATGAAAATTCACCCATACAATCTGTTGTGTCTATTCTGCCAATCAGTGTGTCATTTATTCCATCTTCATTGCTATCAGTGATCCATGTAGCAGAATTGGTCATATCCACAGTGGAATTATCAGTATAAATACCAGTAGCTTTTAGTTTTGTTTTTACTCCTTTTGCTAAAGATGATTTATCAGTGGTAACAGAAATTGAACTCAGAACAGCTTCGGTAACTGTGATACTTAACGAATTTGAAAGTTTACCTAAAAGTGCTGTTACAGATGCATTTTCTGTTCCATTGGTAGAGTATACACCTGTGGATTGGTCTATAAAGATCTTTCCTGTAGTTGAAAATTTAATTTCAGATGTAATATCTTTTGTGCTACCATCACTAAATGTACCTACTGCTGTGATTTTCCCTTGCAATCCATTGGATATGGTTTGTGGTGCTCCTAATGAAAAAGAAATAAGTTCTGCCGAAGTGATAGGAATTTGCAAGGATGCTGATAAATTTTGGTACTTTGCTATAGCTTTTCCATTCCCCTTAGCCACCGCTGTAAGTTTACCATGTGATCCTGAGACATTGTATATATTTGCCAATATAGAATCGTTCTCACCATCTCCATTTCCGTCATACATCCAAGTCACAGTATTGGTGAGATCAATTTTTGTGTTATCACTGTAAATTCCCGTTGCTGTCAACTGGGCTTCCATTCCAACTGGGAGCGAGGTAGTGGGGGAAGAAATACTTATGCTAGTTAGTTTTGCTTCAGTAACTTCTATTGAATAGCTAGTGACTAAGCTACCTAATTGGGCAGTGATTTTTGTTACACCAATTTGGTTTCCAAAAAAATTACCCGATTGACCTTCATTGTTATTTATTACTCCAGTTCCCACTTTTGACCAAACAACTAAGTTTGTAAGATCATTTGTAGATCCATCTGAATAGTACCCCACTGCTCTTAGCGGAGTAGACAAACCTTTTGCTATGGAATTTTCTCCTGAAATTGAAATTGATATAAGTTGGGCTTCAGTAACTGTAAAAAAGCTACTTGCTGTAACTTTGCTGATAGCGGCTTCCACTTTTACGCTACCAACATCTCTTCCAAGAGCATACCCCGCGTTATTAGGATCATTTGTAATACTAAGTATATTTGGATTAAGTGATACCCAAGTAGTTTGACTTGTTACATTTTGAATGGATCCATCTGTAAATGTAGCAATTGCAATAAATTGGTACCCCACTCCCTTAGGGGAGCTAACTTTTGGATTTATAGATAAAGATGCGATGGCTGGTGCTGTGATTCTTAAACGAACTTCTGTTGTGATACTCTGAAGAGTAGCAATTACTGTTTCTTCACCCTCACTGGATCCAAAAACCATACCAGAAATTCCATTATAATTTAGTTTAAGAGTTTCTTTTTCACTGCCCGTTTCAAACCTAACCTGGTTTGTTACGTCTAGGTATGTTTTATCTTCATAAATTGCAGTTACCTGCAACTGGCTGATTGTTCCTTTAACAATTTCTTTGTTACCACTGATAGATAAATTTATAATTTTTGTCTTAGAGAGGTTGGTGGTTGTAGAACCCTCCATACCACTAAACTTAGCAAAAATTTCTATATTTCCTGGGCTCAAAGCTGTGAAATATCCATTTTTATCTATAGTCCCATTGTTATTGCTGAGTGACCATGTTACAGAGGTTGTTATATCTTTTTTTTCAAAAATAGATCCATTCCGAACTACCGCTACTGCTTTGAATTGGTCACTAAAGCCAATTGGGATAAATGGGATGCTTGAAACTTCTATATGATCGATGGGGTACCCGTCTATAGAGAGTTCACATTCACCTGTAATAGACTCCACTGTAGCTCTTACTTTAGTAGTTCCGGGTGATATCCCTTTGTACCTTTTTTTCTTAAAACCATTTTCGCTATCTCCATCAGAATTGGTTTTTCGAAAGGATTTCGAACTATTACTGGATATGTCCTCTTCAAACTGGAGAAGGGTGGGATCTTTAAGCTCCCATAATGCGAGATCGGTAACGTTGATTTTGTTCCCGTCAGAATAGATAGCCCAAGCAGAAAGCTCTGTGTGTTGATTTGGGAGGATAGAAGTTCGAGCAGCTTCTATTTGGATATTTTTGATCTTTGCACCTTCAGAAACAGTGGTTTCCACTCCTGTGTTAGTACTGGAGTTATCTGCTCCATTGCCTGCACCAGAGCTTGAAGGAATGACAAAAAATGGGGGTTGTCCTGATCCTCCCTTGTTACAGGAAAGAAATAGCACCGCCACTAACAAAAGACATAGGTAGATTTTCATTTGATTTCTCCTCAATGGAAAAAATATTTAGCATAAATACTATTTAAATTTATAATCGTAAATTGTCCATAAAAAATTTATTGCATTTCTACAAAAAGCCAGTTTTTACAATTTTGTTCGCACCAATCCTTTTAAGACCCCCTGCAAGCCTGTGCAGGGGGTATTAAGAAAAAATCTTGATCATAAGCCGGATTCTGTCCCTGTTTCCAGGCAATAGCTATTTATCTTGTTGCATCGTCACCGATACAATCTTTGCTCCCCACCCGCAGTCTCCTGGAATCTATCAACAACTGCATACTTGGGATTGCACCCTAGAGGGTTTGCATTGCCTTCCCTTTTACAAAGGAAGCGGTGGTCTCTTACACCGCCATTTCACCCTTACCCGTAATCGGGCGGTATCTTTTCTGTTGTACTTTCCATCCAAAATTCCTTTCGAAACTTTGTTCCGGGAGTTACCCGGTCTAGTGATTCCTTGGTGTCCGGACTTTCCTCACACCTGTTTGAACAGGAAGTGCAGCTACTTCACAAGATTTGAGTTAACTCTTCTTTTTATCATAGGTTTCGCAAGATATTTTTTATAAAAAAGTTTGACATTGATAATCAGTCTCAATATTATTGTATTATATGGAAAAGTGTCATTGCTCGGGTGTTAAGTTTGAGAAAATAGTTGAAATAGCAAAGCAGGGATCGGTATCATTTTTAGAAGTGGCAAAAGAATTGGATGTTTCTGAAACATGCACTGCATGTAAACAAGATATGATTTCCTATTGCGAGTCGAATTTAAATTTACTTCATTATTGTTGAGCTGAAATCACAAGAACTGGGTTTCCCTTTGGAAATCCCTCTATTTTTTGTAAAAATTCTTCCTTTGTGCCCCTAAATTGCATTTCATCTTCGCCTGTTAAATCTAATCCCAAAAAAACCTTTGTATTTTTAGGAAAAACTTCTAAAATTTCCCGAAACGATTTTTTATATCTATAGGGAGTTTCATACAAGACAAGTGTATGACTAAATGATATATATTTCTTTATAGTTTTTATGCGATCTGTAGATTCCCTGGGTAGAAATCCAATGAATGTAAAAGGTGAAGTAGGAAGTCCTGAAAGCAGGAGGGCAACTAGAAAAGCAGAGGGTCCAGGAATAACTCTGATAGAAATTCCTTCTTGGATGGCTCGTTTGACCAAGTCCTGACCGGGGTCTGCAAGCAAAGGTGTACCTGAATCTGAAAATAGGCATGTTTTTTCTTTTGATTTAACTTTTTGTAGGAGTGCTTCTAGGCTCTGTGCATCCGTGTGCTCATTTAGAAGCTCAAAGTCTTTATTTTGAGTGGAACAAAATTTTAAAAGTTTAGAAGTTGTCTTGAATTCTTCCCCAATGATTAATTCTGCGGTTTGGATTGTTTCTAGGCACCTTGGACTCAAATCACCGCTGTTCCCGATAGGAACTGCAGTAAGATAGAGGGTGGGATTCATTTTTGGATAGTTTGGATAAGGATATCAGCGTGTAAAGATTCACTCAAAAGTTCTTCATTGCCCCTGTGTAGAAGAACTCCCATTTTAGCTCTTTTTAACATGGGAAAATCATTTTTGGAATCACCAAATGCTAGGTCAATTCCTGTTCCAATTGTATTTTCTATG
>JACCDP010282921.1_pt1 | contig 17692 bp, 13 predicted proteins | sample 7445841 | NCBI WGS metagenome assembly JACCDP01 (sample SAMN15323441, study PRJNA562643) | freshwater metagenome | isolation source: river surface water | place: USA:Blue River Watershed | collected 2017-08-17
TAGCCGCTCGCACCTGAACCTCCCCGAGTGGCGCCAGTTGTGCACAGGCAGCATCATGCGCTAGAACCTCGTCGACCCGTATGGTTACTCCAGATGGCGAGGCTAGGCGCAGGGCGTCCTCGAGCAAGCCTACTTGATATCCAACGGTCCGCACATTGGCAAAGAAGTCACGATTGGACGCTATGAACTGGCGTAGTGAAAACAGGCTCAACCGATCCAGCAGCCTGGCGATAGGGCCAAGTTGGGGGACGAAGCGGGCAAAGGAATACGGCGGTGGATTGCCGATACCGCCACGATAGCTGCAGACTACAACCAATAAGCGGCCTTGGAGTTTCGGAAACGGGGTTTGGAGTGTCGCAGTCAGCATTCAATCTTTCTTATTTAGTGGCCAGTAGGTAAAGCGAGGAAGCCTGACTCGGAATCAACATCCGACCAAAGACTTCAAACAGATCATCGACCCATTTGTGCTGCCGCCATTTGCCATCAAGATGCCAGTCGGGCGGTCCCCAACCCATATGCTTAACCTCAAATACCTGAAAGCCCGCACCCTCCAGCTTCCGGCTAATGGTTTCAGCTGTGTAGAAATGAACGTGATCGGTCGTCTTACGAATTTCGGGCGCACGCTTGTAGGCAAGCTGCCACCACCACGACCCTTCGTTAGGAGTACCCAGGACAAGTAGTCCGCCGGGTGCCAGAATTCGATAGGCCGTGGCTAGCGCCGCCTCGTCGTCCAAAATATGTTCGATGACATGATTGAAGTACACCACATCAAAGAAGCCATCGACGACCGGGTAATCGAGAATGTCGCCGAGAAACAGTGTCGCATCGGGCATGTGCGCACGCGCACGCGCCAACCGAATGGCGTTGTAATCGCTGCCGTAAAGCGATTCGGTAAATTCACGCAGCCAGATCAAGTTGGTGCCGTCTCCACAACCGAGGTCCAGTAGCCGTGTCGCGCGCTCAAGGCTACGGCGTTGTAGCTCACGACGAATACAGGCACTGACGTACAGTCGCCGCTTCTTGAGATGGTGGCGCCAAGGGCTCACTGCTTCAGGCGAGTGCTCATCACGATACCACTCGGGATTGACCTGCCGGGCCTGAGCCATGGCATCTTCATGGCCGCTGAGGTCTGGAACCAGTAAAGGTACATCGCCTTCAATCTGATAACAACGGCTGCACGACGGGCACGTTAAGCTATCCTGAGCTCGCAACGATGCAGCATGGCAAGCGGGACAGCGAAACGGTGAGAAATCTATCATCATCTCTACCTTTTTATAAGCACATTTGCATCTTATAGTTAGAGTAAATTTGCGAGCAAGCGAATCTCTTCATCGATGTTACTATCAACTGCTTTAACCACATATTGAGGCGATAAAGGTACCTCATATGGACTGTTAATTCCCGTCATATTGGGAATTTGCCCGGCTCTAGCTTTCTTGTAGAGGCCCTTAGGATCCCGCTGCTCACAGACTTCTAAAGGGGCATCAACAAAGACTTCAAGGAAGTTTTCAGCTCCTATTAGCTCGCGAGCCATCTCGCGTTCAGCCCGGAACGGACTTATGAAGGCGGTAATAACAACAAGCCCTGCATCCATCATTAACTTGGCCACTTCGGCTAAGCGTCGGATGTTTTCCACACGATCGCCCACTGTGAAGCCAAGATCCTTATTGAGACCCAGTCGAACATTGTCCCCGTCCAAGATGTAAGTACGCTTACCCCGAGCGTAGAGTTCTTGCTCAAGAGCGTTGGCGAAAGTGGTTTTACCAGAACCCGAGAGGCCAGTAAACCAAATAACCTTGCCCTTATGACCGTTAAGATGCTCACGGTGTTCACGAGCAATACTTAGCTCCTGCCGATACACATTTTGCGCCCGGCGCAAGTTATGTCGAATCATACCGACAGCCACTGTGGCATAAGTAAACTTATTAATAAGTATAAAGCCCCCTAGGGTGCGGTTGTTATCGTAGGAAGCGAATACCAGCGGCTTCGTTATAGCCAAGTTGACCACAGCAATATCATTCAAATGCAATTCCTTGCATAGCTCATGCGCTTGGGTATTTACATTTACTCGGTACTTTAAACTTGTAAGACTAGCACTAGCCCATTGATTAGCCAGTTTAATTTCATACGACCGTCCAGCTTGACCAGGCTCTTCATTAAGCCACACCATGATGGCCTCAAACTGGTCAGTCATATCTAACGGTTCGCAAGACAACGTAATCACATCACCACGTGAAGCATCGACCTCACGATCAAAAACTAGTGTCACAGCATCGCCAGCAAATGCGGTTTCTTCATCGGAATCTGCGGTGACGATGCGCGCAAGGGTAGCTGTTTGGCCAGATGCAATAACTTTAAGCTCATCACCCACCATCAACCGGCCTGAAGCAAGTGTTCCACTATAACCCCTGAAATTGGGACTGGGTCTATTGACCCATTGGACGGGGAACACAACCTTGTTTTGAACGGATCTGTCAATAGGAATCGCACCGAGGCAACTCATCAAGGTTGGACCTTTATACCAAGGGGTGAGCTGAGAAGACTGAGTAACATTATCGCCCTTCAAAGCCGATAATGGGATAGGAGTAACATCTTTAAAACCAAGCGATTTGGTCATAGCATTAAAGTCGGTCACAATGGCGTTAAAAACCTCTGACTTGTAACCTACCAGATCCATTTTATTGACCGCTAAAATCAGTTGCTTAATGCCCATAAGTGATACTAGGTAGGCGTGCCGCCGAGTTTGTATGAGTAGGCCCTGGCGAGCATCAATTAGCAAAACTGCGGCATCCGCAGATGACGCAGCGGTTACCATATTGCGGGTATATTGCTCGTGCCCTGGGGTGTCAGCTAGAATAAATTTGCGCTGGGGAGATTGGAGGAAGCGGTAGGCCACATCAATGGTAATACCTTGCTCACGCTCGGCGGTCAGGCCGTCCACCAGCAAAGCAAAGTCAATCTCCTGCCCTTGCGTACCATGTCGCCTGGAGTCGGCTTGTAAGGTGACAAGTTGATCGTCACATAACTGATGAGACTCCCAAATCAATCGGCCAATAAGGGTGCTCTTGCCGTCGTCTACGCTACCGCAAGTAATAAAACGAAGCAAGTCCTGTTGGGATTGTTGAACTATCCACTCCTTAACACGGTGGACCTTTGAAAAATGATCAGCTGGTAAAGAATCGAAAATATGCTTGGGTTTATGGATGTTCACTAGAAGTAGCCCTCTTGTTTCTTTTTTTCCATAGAGCCAGCGCTATCAGTATCTATCTTACGACCCTGACGTTCTGATTGTCGAGCATGAATGATTTCGAGCAATACATCTTCCAGTGTCTCGGCTTCTGACTCAAAAGCCCCAGTGAGAGGGTAGCAACCCAGAGTACGAAAGCGAATCTTTTTGATCTGAACTTTCTCCCCCGGCATAATTCGACAACGCTCATCATCTATCATCATAATCATCTCGGGCCGGATCACCACTGGTCGAGGCTTGGCTAAATATAGAGGCACAATGGGAATATTCTCTTGATATATATACTGCCAAATATCAAGTTCCGTCCAGTTACTTAGAGGAAATACCCTAATGCTCTCACCAGGTCTTTTGCGAGTGTTATACAAATTCCAGAGCTCGGGACGCTGATTTTTCGGGTCCCAACGGTGGCTAGATGTGCGAAAGGAAAAAATACGCTCCTTAGCGCGCGACTTTTCTTCATCGCGACGGGCGCCTCCAAAAACCACATCAAACTTATAATAATCAAGAGCTTGCTTCAAAGCCTCTGTCTTGGTAATGTCCGTATGAAGCGCCGAGCCATGATCAAAGGGGTTGATATTTTTTTTGATTGCCTCGGGATTGGTGTGCACTAGAAGTTCCATGCCACTTTCTCGAGCTATGAAATCTCGGAACAGATACATCTCCTGAAATTTCCAGCGGGTATCGATGTGCAGAAGCGGAAAAGGTGGGAGAGCTGGGTAGAAAGCCTTTCGAGCAAGGTGAAGCATTACCCCACTATCTTTACCGATAGAGTACATCATTACAGGGTTCTGGGCTTCAGCTACCGCCTCACGAAGAATGTAAATACTTTCTGCCTCTAAGTGCCTGAGGTGCGAAGACTGATTAATATCTGGCTTGACTTTACCTGACAAAAATAGACTTCTGGGCAAAACAGGATGGTAAGCCTGCAAATAGAGATTAACCCCGGGAATGTTAGGCGCCTCTCGCAAAAACTCGACTAGCGAACCATGGGGGAATACAGCGATGGATTTTCCAATATGGCGTTGAAGGTTTGCTAGTACTTGCTGTATGGCCTCATCACTATGATCAGTTAATGGCGACCAGAAGCGAGTACCACTTGTATCGTTAGCATGAAGACAGGGCTGTCCACTGGGCAAAGAATACAATTGAGCAAATAAAACCAGATCATAAAGCTTCAAAGCTCTCTCAATAGCCCAATTAAATACTATCTGATTGGGAGTCCGATTGCGCTCGTCAACCAGCAATTCCGGCGTCAAGTCTTGAGGCCATAGCCCTAAATTATTCAGGCATAACATAGCCGAATCATTACTATCAGCGTAGCCAAGTGATTGCAGATGTAGGCATGCAGCCACTGCGTCCCAAACTCTCGGAGTATCTAACCCCAAAAGATCAATAGAGGATTCTGTACAAAGTTGATTTTTATTAATCATGCAATTTGTCTAAAATTATGCCTCTATTTAATTCATAAAAAAATTCATATGCCTCTCATAATAATCTGAAAATAAACTTAAATTATTTATTTGCTAATAAATATGGTAAATAGATTCGTCTTAGATTAATGGTTAAGCCGATTGCCCCAAAGAGATCATTTAATAATTTTCTAATTTTTTAACTTGCTATCAGAGGCCTATCCAAGCGGCACCCATTATCTTTTTTAAATACCTACTAACATGCACATTTCAGCTTTCTACCTATAAGTTTTTAACCGTAGAAAAATGAACATAATCAGTTGATCTGCAGATTTTAACTTACGGTTAAAGAGTCGAACTTCCACCGCGAACTTTCTTTAAGAGCTCTGAAAAATATGGGGCTCGAGGCCTCAGCATACATAATGCTATTACCAGAGTAGCTTAACCGTCTCGAATGTTTTTATTACGCGATTAAGTGCATTTCATCGAATAGCCCGTTGATGAACAGATAATCAAGAATATAGTCGCATTAAGAAGTTATATATGCGCACGCACCAACTAAATTACTTTCAAATTGCTATTTGAATACTACGATTTAATCACACTACTAGACTGGACCATTTCAATCTCTGCAACTGAGATACGGAGTCGGGCTATTGGAGTGAATACATTTTACAATAACAATCTGGACTTACCTACCGAGCCCGAGTCATGACTTACTGATGGTTGTTAAAGTTTAGAATCAACAAAGCCATATAATTTCTATTTTGCAAAGATTGATGCATGCTGGACGCCATATATTCTCTTAAATTTATCATTGTGATGCATGACGCGCTAAAACATAAAACAATCAATTAATGCTGAAATTGATTTTATTAAGAAATGAACGGTAAATGTCTGCATAACGCTTCTCGGTAATCACAGGATCCCAATTTGCTCGTGCATGCGCTAGCGCCCGTTGCCCCAAGGAGGCTCGTTCAACATAATTCGTTAGAAGCGAGTTCAATGCCTCATAATATCCTTCCTCAGTATTTTGTACCATAAGGACGAAGTCGCCTTCAAGCTCAGGTACCGCATCGCCAAGACGTCGATTGATCACTACCGGTAGTCCAGTCAACAAAGCTTCAAGTACCGACTTGCTAATTTCCCAATACTCTGTATGCACGGCGAAAATATCTTGCTCGATGAGGAGCTCACAAAGTTTGTCATTAACCAACGCAGGGCAGAAAATCACTCTATCGGCGATGCCAAGATCAATTGCAAGTTGTTCCAGTTGCGGTCGGATTGGCCCATCTCCCACGACAGTTAATATTACATTGGACAATTTGACCAAAGCTCGCATGATGTTGTTTGGATTCTTTTCTTGGAGAAGCCGACCTACATAAATTATTCGTGCAGGATTATGAAGTGAATAGTTGTTCTTAATTCGCAAGCTCTGACTATTAAGCACGTTGTAGCAGACCTCAACCTTCTTAATACCAAGCCGCTTTAAGTAGGAAAGAATTGGTTGATAGACTGGCATTACCAAATTGGCGTTGCACAACCCTTCTCGCTCAATATAGTTATAAAAATGATTATGGCGTCTTTGAGCAGAAGTTAATTTTGTTCCTATAAATCTTCTTACAGGATTTATATCAGGATTGATGTGCAAACTAACCACGTACGGTATACCTAATTGATACTTTATACGACTGGCAAGATATGCATTCCAGTCTGCTCCATGACAGCGAATAAGTGCCGGACTAATCTGACTTGCGAGTTCAACGCCCTTTATAGCCCATTTACGTAGCCTAGTACCCAACAAAAATTCAGGTCGACGACCCACTAGAGTCAGATTATCGGGAAAATTATGCAATGTTAGCTTCGCATCGCCTACCAAATACTGAAGTGCAGTCGGGTTTGGTCTGTCATCGTTACACATCAAAATGTGAACAGCGTCAAAAACACCGCCAGGGTTGTAGTAATCAGGCTGCAACTCTCCTTTCGAAATTATGTCTGATAAACGATCAGGAATAATAACAAGAAGAGATGACATAAATATCTAACTTAAATAGGTTAGTCAAATATCAAACTGGGTATCCAAGCTTTGCAAGATCAAAACCAATTCTCCTGGATAACCGCGCGTTCGACGCGGCATAGACCTGAGCGATATGCTTAAGTACCTCTTCAGATGAAAGTTTAAAATGTGATTTATGAGTTCCTAATAGGCGCCTAAACAGACTGAAATTTTTACTTGGTGTTTTTAAATGAGTAGACTCTAATTTATCTAGTGGTCGACCCCGATTGAAAGCTTTATCAGCTTGGCGGTATGGCAAATGGGCAATACCAAGGAACATACACAAATCCCGGAGCGCTAATTCTTCAGTCTCCTCTAGTCGCTCCATCGGCAATATAAATACTCGATCCTGGCCGAACAAGCGGTCGTAAATCTCAACGATTCGATCGAACATACCCGCATCAAGAACAATCCTTCCTTCAGGCGAAGACATAAAGTCGAATAAAAATTTTTGCCCATGCGGTAACTGTTCAAAAAAATGCCTATAATTTGAATCAAGCCAGCTTGCTTGATTGCGAATTGTGAGCAAAATTTTGCCATCTGGTATTGCGGCTTTAATGCGCTCTGCTACACACAGTGGCGCAGTAAAAATATGCTCTTTGTTAAATGGTGCAACAGTTTGAATAAAGTACTCTGCGCTCCAGGCATCAATACCTTTAAGTAAATAGCCCATACCAATCGACTCATACATATCAATGCGACAAGGCTTTCCTGTATCCTCTGTAAAGAATGCCTCATAATGAGATCGAACAAACCCATTGGGTTGCCGATCTAAATCAGCAGCCTCGGTCTGAAAAAAAGCACCATGTCGCGTCCAATTAACTTCGGGATGATTAGAAAAATATCCGCGAAGAAAAGTTGATCCAGTCCTTTGTAAACCAACGTACACTACGTTTGGAGGATATGTTAAAGAACGCATGCTTGAATCCTGTTAATTACTGATAATGCTCTGGGAACACTTCCTTGGTCTAATAAGATCCCTCAAACGATTAATGGAAGGGTCTAAAAAATTAATTATTACTAGTGATATACCCACACACAACAATATCGAAATCATAACGTACGAAGCACCTCCGTTGTGCAACCCATTTCCAGTAAAAAGTTTAGTGAAGCCGGCTGCTAAATAATGGCTAAGAAATACAGGATATGCAAGATCACCAAGCAAATGGTCAGATTTTTTCCACCATTCTGATTGGAGATCCATACTCATGGATTTAACAAACAGCGAAATAAATAACATATAGGCTCCATAGAAGCCAATCATATGCGGATCTAAGCCTATTCCTTCGATAACTAATGGGAAAATACAAAACAAAGCCAATTGTAATAACCATGTTAGCCCGCCTCTCACCTGAGAAGATGTATACAGAATTTTTCTCCAATGATAAATAACCGCACCAGTTGAAAAAAACAATGAAGCAGCGACAGGTGGCGTATAGCGATCACCAAAAGAAGCGCCAACTATAATGAGAAATATCGTGTAGCTTATACTTAATAACCACCAGATGGCTGCCAATTTCTTCCGATGCAAGATAAATATAGCGATAAATATATAGAATACCCACTCTACGGAAATCGACCATGCTGGAGGAACAACCCGCAACGGAGCATTAATCAAGTCAAATAATGTTATGTTCTGTAACCATTCATAACTCGTATGCGGAATGCGGATTGAAGAATGTATGTTGCCGAAATATTCGGGTAACAACACCAAACCAATAAGCGTCAACGTCGCTATAAGCCAATACACTGGAAAAATTCTTAGAAATCGGTTCAAAAAATATCGACCTAGCCCAGCCCAGCCCAGCCAAAATAAGTCTCACACAGAATTCGCGTCATTAAAAAACCGCTAATAACATAAAAACCCAGTACTGCATGTGCGCCAATCTTGTTCGCTACTGGCAACCAAAGGTGATTCAAAACCACCAACAGAGCTAAGACAAACCTTAAAGTCCCTAGCATTTTTCGCATACCAGAAGATGACGAAAAGCAAATCGGCGTAATATAGGCAAATTACATAGCCTTTCGTCGATCATACGACCTGCGATTCGGACAGCCAGAATTTGTTTCCAAACAGGATGCAATAATGGTAAAAGCCAGCTAGGACGTCCAGCCCAAAGAGGAAGGATTTGAAATGCACGATGTTCAATAATATGAAGGTTACTCCGCCTGCAGAAATGAATCATTTTAGAGACTGGTATGTGATAAGAGGTTATCCATTCGGGATAGTGAACACGAACACAGTATGAATTGATTGATAAAGAGTTCCCCAAATCAAGGACGCACCTACCTCCGGGTCGCAATACACGTGCCACTTCTCCAATTATTTGCTCAATGTTCGGTATAACGTACAGTGCTGATAAGCTGTAAAGCAAGTCAACAGAATGATCTGCAATTGGCAGATGTCTTACGTCAGCCGCTACAAAATTAAAATTAGGATAGTTTTTTCTTGCCTCGGCCAAATAAGGCAGACTAAAGTCAATACCAATTGCAGTTTGATTTTTCTGGCATACCTCTGAAATATGATTGCCAGTTGCACAGCAAAGGTCGACTAAAACACCTCCATAATTATAGCGGCGAATGGTTTCCAACTTTTCAAACAAAAGTCTTTCGACGTACTCAGAAGACTCTTTTGCCGAAGAGGCACATATTGTGGCTGCTGGATAAAGTATTCCGTCTTCGAAAGTTGAACGAGTAGCAGGGGCCTGATAATCGGATGTATCCTGAATCAGCTTTTCATCATGCATCGCATTTGGTTGCTTGTCAGTCATATACCTACCCTCAGCCAGGATTGGAAGAGCCAAAACAAGACCAAAGCCTACGAGTTAAACAATTTACAAAAGCCGACTGTGGTTTAGCCGTAGTTTGCTTTCTGTCATTACGTGATAGATTCAGGGTAGCCGCGAACTGTCGATGTACCTGCCCGCCAAATTTAGATTTAAAGGTGCTGAGACTTTTTTGTTTTTCTTCAGCTAATGGTCCTGGAAAAATCGTACCGCAATCGTACCAACGGATACCTGCACGTTTTGCGCCAAGCATTGCCTCCCAAAATAATAAATAGCTTGCGCCGTACAAATTAGATACCTCATTAGAGCAACCTGTGTGATAGTAAGCGCCAGCTCCGAACCATGCAGCATTATGAAATGCCTGAATCTCTCCTGAGGGTGCGCGCGCGGCCCACAATACAGAGTTTTTACTTGCTGCAGTATGCGCGGCGATGCCGGCAAAATAAGCGTGCGGATGTGGCTCAACTCCCGTACGAGTATATGTGGCGACATGCAGTTCATAATAGTAGTCTACATATTCCGCCCATTCGACGCGCTCGACAGAAAACCCCGCCTCGCGTGCCCGCTTAATCTGGCGGCGAGCATCTGCGGATAAACCCGCCCATAAATCTTCTTCAACCAAAGATAAGTCAACCACTTGAGCAAGACATGAACGGTCTTCCAATCCATGTAATACCATTGGATTAACCCCCCAGGCACTGGAAATAGAAGTATCCGTAACAGGCGACAGCGAGACATCGAAACCGGCCGCCCCCCTTTCGTTTGCTAGGTCGATGCAGTGTTGAATAGCCTTTCTCATCAAACTATTGCGAGGCTTCCCGCCCAATTGACCATCAATGACAGGGCCGCTACCACCCCAACCAGTAGATGCCATACGATTTGAACCAGGATGATACTGCAACGGTAAAACGGCCAGCAGTTGTCGCCCCTCACGGATCGCAAAACTATGATCTTCGAGCGCCCAAGCTTCTACAGCATTAATCAGCTCCTGCCAACCCCACAGAGAAAACACCCAACCATCCGGGGAGGCATTCACCAAAGCATCCCATTCGGCAGCAGCTAGCTCTTGGCGATATACGATATCAATGCTCAATCTGCTCGCCCCCGCTCTTGGTTTCGATTAAGCCATAACCCAAGCATAAAACCCGCCGACATGGTGCCAGCCGATGGTGGGCATGCTTGACCCTGTCGCTTATCTCGAATGAAATCCTGCCAAGCTTGGCGATATTTAACTGTTGGTAAGCCTGCTACCGAGATGGATTCCAATAATTTCGCATAGGCGTTTATCAGCTTAGGCTCATTTGCTAACGCCTTGCCATACTGAAGGTTCCAACCCATGCCTTTCTTGGATGCCCAAGCCACATCGGCAGGCACATGTTTCTCGTAAAAAGTTTTGAGTAGTAATTTATTACGATCTGGACATGATGTATCTCCAACCTTAAATTCTGAGGGTAAGGCTGCAGCAAACTCGACAATACGATGATCAAGGAATGGCGAGCGCACTTCTACTTGCTCAGATAATCCAATGATATCTGGAATTCGGAAGTTTGATTCCGCAGTGTAATAACGTAATCCCATATAGGTGTATAGATCAGCATAGCTTGTAACGCCAGATGCTACAATATCTTGATGAATATCAAGAATGCGGGCTTCTGTATCTCCATCTTCAGGATAATTTCCAAGTTTAGCGCGTATGTAATCCGTCTGATAATCCGCGAAGAACTTGTGTCTCTGCTTGAGATGAGATTCGCTTTTTCCAGAAACATTCTTTAGCCACCAATTTGCAAATCTTGAAGACGGGGTATTAGCAAAATCCTTAGCTACGAGTTGTTCGTTGCCGTTGTATCCTAAAAATAATTCATCCGCTCCATTCCCGGACAGAACAACCTTAGCCTCTGAACGAATCGCAGCATACAACGCCCTAGAGTAGCTTATAGAAATATGACAACAAGGCTGATCAATAAATTCGAGTGCTGAGCGTAGCGCCGGAAGAAGTTCTTTGTGATAATCAAAATGCTTGAAATGCCATTTCAAACCAAGCTCTACAGCTACACGGCGCGCGATCGCAGCTTCCTCACTGCGATCATCCACGGTATCATAGTCAATAGTCCAACAAGAAAGTTGCTTGCCAGAGAACTTCTTGGCTACTGCCGCAATAATTCCAGAATCGACGCCACCGGAGAATGTCAGAGCAATCGGCACATCTGCACGAAGTCGAATGTCCACAGCATCTGAGATTAGTTCCCCGAACTGCTCGAGCGCTGTGTCAAATGATACCGTCGACTTTTTGGAAAAATCGAATCGCCAATACGTTGAAACTTTCGGGGTTAGAGAATTTATTTTTACCCATGCATAAGAAGCGGGAGGAAGTGACCGTGCCTGCCTGTAAACTGTCTCACCAGGAAGATAGGTGCCCAGCGAAGCATAAGCATCAAGATTCAATCTGGAAAGCTCGCCAGTCCACCCTGGAATCACCTTAAAGGCATCCAAACTAGAGGCAAAATAAAAACGTTTACCGAGAACAGTCCAATAGAATGGTTTTTTTCCTAATCGGTCGCGCGCCAGAAAAAGATTTTTATCTACTGTATCCCAAATTGCGAAAGCGAACATACCATTAAGATCATGACATACTTTTTCGCCCTTAAGTTTGAAGCCCTCAAGAATAACCTCAGTATCACTGTGTGTATGAAAAGAAGCGCCAGCCACTGCATATAACCCTCGAAGTTCGAGATAATTATAAATCTCCCCATTAAATATAATTATGTAGCGACCACTATGATCTTTCATTGGCTGCATACCGGTTTTAAGATCAATAATGCTTAGTCTAGAGTGGAACAAATGAATGTAAGTCCCATCACTCCAATGACCTTGATCATCACGTCCTCTGTAATAAATAGCTTTACAGATTTGATCAATCAAGTTGACCGGCAAGACCTCTGGACTCGATGAAATAAATCCGGCAATGCCACACATTTTTCAGATATCCCTTCTCAAGGTCGGCTAGAAAATATACTGGAAACAGACCACTGGGAACGATGTACTGCACCCTCGAATGAGTCAATGCCATTACCAGCCAAGTAACCATTTAAGTCGACCTCAAACGTTGCAGCGTTAGCAACGCAATCATAGGAAGTTGTCATTAATCGGTTTCCGCCAAAAAAACCGAAATCAATCATTAAGTAATAACAGCCCTCCCCAAGACGTAAATCTTCGATGCGACATTCAATTAATCCGCTACTATCAACGGTAAGAGACTCACCAGTATGGATGCTACTAACTGTTGCCACTACCTCCGAAAACTCATTATGGATAATAATCGAAAAATAAGGTTTATCGGTCGCACAATTTTTAAATCCGATACGCACCATCATAATTTCACCAGTACGAAATACCCGTGTTTCTCTTCCATCGTGAGAGTGCAAAGAAACCCATGTTATGACTCGATATCCATTACTATGGTGACGAGGTGCATTCAATAGATTCCAGTAAGTCGACTGCACCTCCCTCTCCATAGAGGTGTAATGATGCAAAAGCTGTCTGTACTTAGTTACAGCATCCTCTGCCATCCCTTGAAAAAGGCGCATACCTTGCTGAAGAATTATTCCTGAATGACAGAGATTGCGAACAGCCCGCTCGTTATGGCTAACAAAAAGAATTGTCTTGCCATCGTTTGCTAATTTTTCGATATTCTTTTGACTTTTCTCACGAAAGGATGCATCACCCACTGCCATTACCTCATCAAGAATCAGCACATCAGCACGCAAAAATGATGCAACTGAATATGCTAGACGAACATACATGCCACTGGAGTAGCGCTTGACAGGCACATCGATAAACTGCTCAATACCCGAAAAATCGACGATCTCGTCAAACTTGGCAGCAATTTCTCTTCGGCTAAGACCCAGTAAAACACCCGACATGAACACGTTTTCTCGACCCGTCAAATCCGGATGAAAACCGGTCCCCACCTCCAGTAAAGACCCCACACGCCCTCGCAGTATTGCCCGGCCAGCAGTTGGTTGCGTCACACCCGATAAGATTTTCAGTAAAGTACTTTTACCAGAGCCGTTGCGTCCGAGAATGCCTAATATCTCACCTGGCTTGACCTCAAATGAAACATCCCGTAAGGCCCAAAAATAGTCAACCTCATCGCGCCCCATGAATGGAAAAAACCCCCGCAAGTGTGCTGCAATTCTTCCCATCTTTCCTCTAGATTCATCGCGATGGGGCACCACGTAGCGCTTACTTAAACCTTCCACACGAACAGAAAAATTATTATTGGACATCAACTGCCATTTTTTCAGTTGCAGAGAAAACTAATAGGCCACTGGCTATGAGCCCAACTGAGAGTCCAAAGGCCCAGTAAAACGATGGTGTAATGGTGACTGCTTTATCAAGTAAACCCCAGCGCGAGAGCTCAATCACCCAATACATTGGGTTTAGTTGATAATAAAATTGAAATCGCTCGGGAACCAATGCGGACGAGTAAAGGATGGGGCTTGCGTACATACCAGCTTGCAAGATAAGTCCGAGCATAGGACGCACATCACGAAAACGCACCATGAGGCTCGCTAGCCACAACCCGAGGCCCAAACTAAGTAGACCTGCAAACAGTAATAGCGGAATCAATACAACGACTTTCGCACCGGGAATGTACCCATAGATATTGGCCACCACTAACAAAATTATAAACATAATCGCAATATCAAATACTTCTTTAACGCTTGCGGCGAATGCCAATATAAGACGAGGGAAATACACTTTAGATATCAGCCCCATATTGTCCTGAAGGCAGCCAGCGACTGCAAGAAGATTACGGCTAAATAACCACCAGGCGGTTAAGCCGGCAAATGCAAATAACGGATAGGGGTAACCTCCGGTATCAATTTTGAGCAAAAAACCAAATACCAGAGTTAGCATTAATAATTGGCCTAGTGGCTCAAATACTGCCCAGAATACGCCAAATAACATCTGGCGATAGCGGGATACAATCTGACGCTCTGAAAGCATCAGCAATAATTCGAGGCGACGCGCAACCTCCATAATACCGAATCCAAAATGCTTTTGCCGCTCGATGATACGAATTTCGTCCATCAGAACTCAACCATACCGACTAAAACGAAAGTAAGTTCGCTGACCCAAAAAACCTTGGATTGCAACTTTAAAATCTTTAATCGATAAAAAAATAATTCCAACATAGAAATGCCTAAAAAATATTCGGGAAGTTGCAATATCTAATTAATTGATTTTAATTCTTTTTTAGTTAATTACATTTTGTACTATAAGCATGCATTTCTAATTTAAATTAATTCTTAATTAATGTAAATTAAAACAGTACAGCATTACTTTTTTTATTAAAAGAATATAAGTTTTATATATCAATATCTCGATTAGCATCAAACCAGGCTTGTGCTGTCAACACATTCCAAAGGGGATAACTCCAATTCTGGCCATTTAAATGTGCAGACCAACGGTCGCGTACAAGAGAAATATTAAAAATTCCATCCTCTCTTAATCTTTTTTCAGAAATTAAATTTTCCACCCAATCTCGCAGTGGACCACGTAACCACTGCTCAAGAGGTACCCCAAAGCCCATTTTTGGCCGTTCAATTAATTTCCTAGGAACCCTTTTATAAAGTATCTCACGTAATGCCCACTTAGCAGTATCGCTTCGCATCTTCATATTTTGTGGCATTGCCCACGAAAATTCTACGACTCTATGATCTAACAGAGGTACTCGAGCCTCTAGAGCTACTCTCATACTAGCCCTATCAACCTTAGTAAGAATATCATCGGGAAGGTAGGTGATCGTATCTAAATATTGCATACGATCTAAAAAATCAGGAATTATTTGCTTTAGGGATGAATCCCAAAGAACCCCCTTTGGCTCCTTACCCCCAATAACAAGTTGGTCTGGATCATCCCAGTGACTTAACATCCTTAAGTACATTCGATCTGGATCATTGTGAACAATGGTATTTGCGAACTTGTGCAATTTATTTCCCATCTGAGGCCTATGAAAACGCCTAGGCAACATTTTTGCAAGGGTATCTAAATTTGTTTCTGTTTGTGAAAGAAGTAAGCTAGCGAGCATCTTCTTAAAACAGAGAGGTACCAAATTGCTTTTATTCCACAATTCTAGTCCAACCTTATAGCGGGTGTACCCTGCAAACAGCTCATCCCCACCATCACCAGACAACACGACCGTTACGTATTTTCTTGTGAGCTCAGAAACTAACATGGTTGGAATTTGTGAGGAATCCGCAAAAGGCTCATCATACCAATAGGGTATTTGCTCAACCAATTCTAACGCATGTCTCGACTCAACATACAATTCTGAATGATTAGTTCCAAGATATTTTGCTATTTCTGCTGCATATGGCGCTTCATTAAATTCTTTTTCTGCAAACCCAATGCTAAAAGTATTAATTTTTTGATTACTTTGCTCTACCATTAAGGCCGTTACCAAAGAGGAATCAACCCCCCCTGATAACAAAGCTCCCAAGGGTACATCGGCTACCATACGTCTTTTTACTGCATCTTTTAATAAATTATCGAGATCGTGGAGAATCTCTAATTCTGATCTCCTAGACGTCTCAGCAAATGTATTTTGTGTGATGCTCTCTAAATCCCAATATTTGTTATTTGTGAATTCCCCTTGGGCGTTAATTTTTAATATACGTCCTGCTTCAAGTTTAAATACATTCTCATAAATTGAATGCGGAGCAGGAATATAGTTGTGTCGCATAAAGGCTGATAAGGCATTGCGATTTAATTTAGCTCTCCAACTATTTACGCAACGTAAAGCTTTAAGTTCGGATCCAAAAATCAGCATTCCATTAATAAAACCATAATAAAGTGGTTTAATGCCGAGCCTATCTCGAACAAGATAAATCTCTTTGCACTTACGGTCATATACTGCAAAAGCAAACATTCCTATAAGACGCTTGACAGTAAATTCAATACCCCACTTACTGCATGCCTCAAGGATGACTTCAGTATCGGATGACCCACGGAAGCTAATTCCACAGCTCTTTAGATCGCGAGCAATTTCTACATGGGAATATACTTCGCCATTATAAATAATTACATATCTACCGCACGAAGAAATCATGGGTTGATGTCCAGCAGAAGAGAGGTCTCGAATAGCGAGCCTTCTGTGCCCTAATGCAATACCAACGTTAGCATCAATCCATACACCCCTAGAATCTGGCCCCCTATGTTCAAGGGCGTCAGTCATCGAATCTATATTTTCCTGAATATTTATGGCTTTGAATTTGTTTCGGATGTAATAAATTCCTGCAATTCCACACATTATTAGCTACCCTTATCAGAAATCATGACCTCAGGGCACAATAATCTTACATACCACTCAATAGCCTCTGTAATTCCCTCTTTTATTAAGTGAGTAGGTTCATATCCTAAATAATTTCTAGCCTTTTCAATATTTGCAAGGGAGTGCCTTACATCTCCAAAGCGAAAATCGCGATAGATTGGTCGCATGCTTTGACTGTTAACAGAATAGTCCTTTAATCCCGACTTTAGCTGCAAATAAAGATGATTTAATGTCGTTCTTTCTCCGACTGCAGCATTAAAAATTTGGTTTAAGGATTTCTCCTCTTGAGTTGTTGCAGCCAACAAATTAAGCTGAACGATATTAGCAACGTAAGTAAAGTCTCGGCTAGTTTCCCCATCCCCATTAATATAAATAGGCTGATTCTTAATTAGTGCCGAAATCCACAGGGGAATTACTGCGGCATATGCGCCATTTGGATCTTGTCTTTTACCAAATACATTAAAATATCTTAAACCGATGCTATTAAGTCCGTACGTTCTTGAAAATACTGCCGCATATTGTTCATTTACTAATTTTGTTACCGCATAAGGGGATAATGGGTTACCAATCTTATTCTCATTCTTCGGTAACTCAAGATGATCTCCGTAGGTTGAGCTGCTAGCTGCATATACAAAACGTTTAACACCCTGATCTTTTGCAGCAACTAGCATATTTAAAAACCCACTAATATTAGTTTCATTGAAGGCAATGGGATTTTCGATAGAGCGGGGTACGCTTCCAAGCGCAGCCTCATGAAGAATATAATTAACTCCTAAACAGGCATTTTGGCAGTCCTTTAAATTACGAATATCTCCATCGATAAAATGAAACCGACTCCATTGCTCGGCACTAACGAGA
>JACCDP011022348.1_pt1 | contig 17689 bp, 13 predicted proteins | sample 7445841 | NCBI WGS metagenome assembly JACCDP01 (sample SAMN15323441, study PRJNA562643) | freshwater metagenome | isolation source: river surface water | place: USA:Blue River Watershed | collected 2017-08-17
ATCGATATTTTGCGTTCCCTGCCCAGTGATTCGGTAACCTTCAAAATTGATCCATCAACCTTCAGCATCGAAGTGGTGAGTAAAAATGGTCGATACAAAATGGCCGGTCAAGACGGTTCTGAGTATCCCACTATTCCCGAAATTAATGGCGATAACAGCTTCCAAGCACCTGCCAATATCTTGTTGCGTGCTGTGAGCAAAACCCTATTTGCCGCCGGTAACGATGAGCTTAGATTAAACCTAACAGGCTTGTTCGTGGAGTTGAAAGGAGATAAAGTTATCTTCGTTGCTACCGATGCCAATAAATTGGTTCGTTTTACCCGTAATGATATCAAACCAGGGGTTAACGAGAGTTTTATCGTGCCTAAAAAACCATTGAATTTGTTGAAAACAGCGTTGCCGAACGATGAAACGCCGGTAGCGGTTGACTTCAATAAAACCAATGTTGGGTTTTCGTTTGGAGACACTAGGTTGATATGCCGATTGTTGGACGAGAAATACCCCGATTACAACGTGGTAATTCCAACCGAGAATCCCAATACCCTTACCATTTCGCGCATGGACTTGTTGAGTTCCATCAACCGTATCAGCATTTTCGCATCCAAAACCACCCACCAAATTCGTTTGAAAATGGCCGGTGCGGAGTTAACGATTAGTGCAGAAGATATCGAAATGGCCAACGAAGCTACTGAGAGAATTCCTTGTGAGTTTGATGGCAACGACATGGAAATTGGCTTCAATGCCAAGTTTTTGAAGGAAATGTTAAGCACCATCGATGGTGAATTTGTGCAGATCCAATTGTCGCAACCCAACCGCGCGGGCTTGGTAGTGCCCAAGGAAAATGAAAATTCCGAAGATATTACCATGTTGATCATGCCGATGATGCTCAACAATTATTAAGAACCTATAACCTAACCTAATAAATAGAAAGCCGCTTCCCTCGGGAGGCGGTTTTTTTTATGTAGAATTTCTGGAGAATTCTTCCATGGATAATGGCTGGTAAATAGAATTAGTCAATTACATACTAACAACTTACTTTGATAATAATGAGGTAAGGGTTCTAGACAATGTGTCAGACACTAACATATCACCTTGAAAACAAATATTATTTTCAAAAACCATGTAATTGCTTCCAATCCTAATAATAACTTCTGGTGAATATTTGGCTCTTCCAAAGTGGATTGAATCGTTTTTTATTTCTTTTGAATAGGGTGATAATATTTTTGAATGGACTTTAAATTTCTGTTTGAGTCTCTTTTGTAAAATAATAAAATCAGAATATTTGTATTCATTTACTAAATACTTTGTTTTTCCAGCCAACTTTGGATTTCGTTCCAAATATTCAATTAAATGGGTTAAACATCCAGTACAATAAGGATTTGATATGTTGACGTAAATAGTTGTATCACGTTTACTACTAGAGCAGAAGAATAGCAATACTGCAATTGAAGAGAGAATTACTTTTGCCATTTGTATACATCAAATGCCCAATATAATTTTCCTCGTGTTTCATCTTTTTTATACACCTCATTTTGTGTTAAACCAATTTTATCTACTTGAGATGTCAATCTACCAAAAATAGCAAATTCGCTATCAAAAATCTGAAGATTTAGATTTGCATAGGGTCGATAATCATCGCGTTGATAAAGATAATTTGGCGGAAATGAATCTTTCGATAATATGGAAAGCACAGAATCATTTTTGTTTAAAAAAATATAATTGGTATTCGGATATGGTTTTATTGAATCAAACGTTGCCATTACCAACATTCTACAGTTGTCATTTATTGTCCATGTTTGACTCAACACTGAAGAGTTTGCGCTCTGGTGCAACTTCATCGTTTCGCTGTACATAGACACAGGATAATTATGATATTTCGTTAAAATTAAATTGTAACTAGAATCAGATACTTTATTCGCCTCGAAATTTGCTATGCTCAGTGATTTTAATTGATTAAGTACAATTTCAGTATTGTTTAGGTCTATAACATATTGATTCAATTTCCGTGGGTCTGTTATAACCGCCTTTTTATTATCTACTATTGATAAATACTTCGTACCACCCAAAATATGATAAATACTAGCATCATATCCATCCAAATAAGTATACTGGATCTGCGGGCTATCGGCAGTTAAATCAATTGTTGCTAGGTAGTTATTTTTGATTTCATCCGTATAAGTAGGATATGAGCCAAAAATAACCAATTCAGAACCAACCATTTGGATTTCACTCGATAAATACGGTAACTGATAAGATTTGATAAAATTATATTTTTGTTTAGTTTCATCCAACTCGAAAACATGAACTTTATGCAATAATACCATAGTGAAAATGTTGCTATTCATTGCAATACATTGCACGTCATCGTTGTCATCCCTAAATTGAGTGACAATACTATCGGGAAGCACAATCTGACGATGTTCCATTTTGCCATCAACCAAGTTTAAAGTAAAAAGTATAGTAGATTTTGAATCTATAATCTTAGTGCCGATAAATGACAAGGAATTTTCATTTCCCTTACACATGACGATGCTCGAATATTGGTCAATTTGATTTCGTTTTATCTTGAATCCATAACTATTTTGGAATTCTAAAATGGAACTTAAACTTTGTCCAATGACAACTTGTATCTGAAATAGGAATGATGTTAATAGAACAAAAAGTTGAATCAATTTTCTGCAATCCTTTAAGTTAAACATCATTGGAATTAGCACAGGTGCTTTGGTTAGGTGATTATTGATTAGTAAAATTCGAATATAATGCTTATTTCATATATCAATTTATGCCTAATTGTACACCCCTTATTTATTAAACAAATCACGCCTTCTATTATAAAGCTGTGTTTAGCAATTGCAAATTTTGAGGTACATTTTCTGTAAACTGATTAGGCCTACAAACTTTCTATTTGTCCTTCATTTAATCATAAGGAGATAGAACTATTAAATCAAAATACATCAGCCTAGTTTTCAACTGATAATCTTTTGAGAGACCCATATATTCTTTTTCTTGTTCTGGAGAAGAAAATAAAAACTCAAAGCTATTCTTTTGATAATAGGCTAAAGGAATTTCTTCGTTGTAAGAATCCACGACTACAAAGCGACAGCCAGTTTTATTCTCTTCATCAATGAACCAAGACTTAATAAAATCCATCAATTCTTTCCCTAAGCCATTTTTTTTATATTTACTACTTACTCCTAATCTACCGATAAGAACAGCTGGATAACTTTTAAAGTGTTTTACTCGTGGAATTTCCTTGTTGACTCTTTTCTTTCGATTATTGGGTAAGAAATTTGTTTTTATGCTATCATTGGAAATAGTGAAAGCGCAAACAATTTCTTTTGGATTTTCATCTAATAAGAAACAATATGATTTACCTAGAAGTTGATTAGAGTAATTTTGTGAGTCGTAGGTAAAAAACTCATTTAAATCATTATGCCCGCAGTCAAATGGGTTGCATGATTCTAGTAAGTCTTGAGATAAAACTGAAAATGTACAAGCATTCTGTAAAAACCCCATAATAAAAGGGTTACTTCATCTTGAATTTTTTCAAAATAATTCGATTGGATGCAACTTGTTTGCTGAAATTTACAGTAGCTTTCTTTGAAGTTGCGGCCTCGGCGTTTTGAATGAAGGCTTTGGCAACATCATTCTTTAGCGTAGGTATACTTTTAATCGCGATAGCCATAATCGTAAAACTAATACAAAATAAGGTAAAAAAGTAATTTAATACAAGTTCTTTTCATTGCCCAATTTCGAGGTAGTAATTTAACGGGGATTTTTGTGACGATGTACTTGATAAGTCCGGCAAGGATTGATTAAGATATTTCCAATTCGATAGTATCAATCATAGATTCGGCAAGTGGCTGAATCTCGATTTCTTTATTCTCGGCATCAGATTGCTTTAAAAACTTGTTTTTTGATGTTAGAGTTACTTCTGGTTTTGTGATGCGAATGCTATCACGAAACGGATTATTGCGTTCTACTTCTGTGGTGAAGGTCAATCCTCCAAGATTGATTGAGGGAATGCGAGGTTTGACCATCTTAATGGTAGAAACGTCAGTTACATTCTGCATTTCTAGCAGTCTGAACATACCCTATACAAAATCGGTTATGTTTGACTGTAATTTAACCGATAATATCATTACAAGAGAAGTAATGGCGATTTTAAATTAACAAAAAATCAATGAAAACCTATTTCAAATCAAGTTATTCTGTTTTAGCATTTTTAGTTTGATTCTTACACTTGCACACGGATGCTGCAAGGAAAAATGTCGCATTGTATTTATTCCAAAAAATCCAAACCAAAAAACCACTTGGATTTTAGGAAGTGAACGATTGGAGCAAAAAACACTTTATTGACAAAACTTTCCATTAGGTTGGATTGACTATATACATTGACAATGTCAAACCATGAAAAAACTAAAACCATTGCCCACTTTTTCATGCTTATTTTTAGTTGTTTACTTTACCTAAGTACCTACGAATGCCCACTGTGCAAAGCAGTTGAAATTTATCATTTTCCAAATTATTTCTAGCTGATGTACCATCCGCATTAACTCGGTCACTTCTGCGCCCATTAAATATTTGAAATTTATACTGCCCCTCTATCGTACCAACCAAAGTCCACTTTTTCAACTTCCATTCAATCTCTGTAGCTGTAGTAATGGCTTTATTCTGTATGGATGGCGATAATTTAATATAATATAAACTGGAACTTGTATCATACTTTATTACACTGGAGTATTTTCCATCTCCATAAACATTCCTTACACCTTGATTCAACATAAGATTTAATCCAAAAGTTTGACTAAGTGTTATCCTCTCTCTGTCCAAAATAAAGTTAGCCCCGATTCTTGGATGAAAAGTAACAGCATATCCTTTACCTTCAAGTTGGTATTGTCTATATAAAACCGCATTTTTTGACGGTTCACCCGAATATTTACAATGGTCTAGGAGAAACGAAGTATTGTAGTAAGCCAAACTAATTGAAGATTTATATTTAATAGATTTATATCCTAATTGAAATTGCTCAGCTGCATTAATACTTGTATGAACAACATTCACAGAATTATCCTCTGAAAAATTTAAGAACTTTTGTTTCATTGCAACGCCACTGGATAAATCAACATAGAATTGTGCGTTTGAGGTTGCACAAAACAAACACAATATCAAAAAGCAATTCGTTTTTTTTTCCAACTTCAACATATCACCAAAGTTTAACAAAAAGTACTGCTTGACTTACTATACATACTCTCGAATTGAAGTTGAAAACATTTCTCGGTTCTTCCGAGCTGTTATAAATATTTACTAAACTAATATTTGGCCCTGACTTTATTAAGGTTGAAAATCTTCCAAAATTAAATTCATATGATACAGAGGAATTAAATGTAACTTTTGACCTGTCATCTGGAAAATCCCCAGTTCTAAAAACAATTCTACCATCGCCACTATACGTTGTATAATTCGAATGGCTGTTAAACTTAAGTCCGAGACCAATATCAACAAAAAAGTTGCTCCTTTTTGTTGAAGATAACTGCTTAGAATATGTAATCTCTGGATTATAATATTTCAATACTATTTGTCTTCTTAGTATGGTTCCTTGATTAAAAATTGGCGCTGTTCGTATATTCGAAAACCTTTGTTCTTCTAATCCCAATTGACATGTTAACCGGCTTTTTTTCCAACCATATCTAATTTTAACGCCGTAACTAGGGTTGAGACCATCATTTACCCTTTTGTAATCCTGCAAATCATCCCAAAAGTTTACTACATGACCTCCATAAGGTCCAACTTGAAGTGAGGGCGGTATTTGTGCTTTCAGAACAGTAATACAAGTAATAACTACAAGTATTAAGTTCACTTTCAATATTTTACAGATTTTCAACATTCTTAAAGTAAAAGTGAAATTGAACAAATATAAATCTAAAACCCTTAGTTGCGTAATATCTTGCTAAAACTACAATCACGTCTTACTCCAAAAGATAAAGCTCGCTAAACTTTTATTTAGCGAGGCTTTCGCAATTGTATCGGGCGGAGAGAGAGTTTTTTTTATTTTTTGTTCCATTGTTGTTGAAAATCAAATACTTGCGATTTTTGAAAAGTTTTCTAAAGAAACAAAAACCACAAGAAAATACACAAATCATGGAATAATCGGACATAACAACCCCTCTCTGTGGGACTAATATTGACCCCGTCATCAGATGTGAATTAAAGAAGTATAATACAGAGTTAAACACTAGTAACATTGGGGATGCTTGGATATAATTAGATCTGAAGGATGGTGGTCAGTTTACGGCAACGAATAGGGTCTATCGTCACCGTTTTTTTCGTTCACATTAACTGCCGAAGATTTCAGTGTAGGTGGATTCGATTCGCTGTATTTCTGGTTCAGTGAGCTCACTAAATTCTTTTTCTTTAGCTCGCTTGGATAACACCCCTTGGTTTTGCTCTAAAAATCTAACAAGCACCGAAATTAATTTATCGGGCATTTCAAATTCCTCCTCCATGAATGCTTTAAAGTCATTATAATTTGCTAGGTAATTTATTTCTTGAGGTACGATGTTTTTGATAGTGTCTTCTACACAGTCAAATAAAAATTCGGCCTGTTTGGTCGCATCAAAAAATCGATAGAAATCCTTGGTTTCATTGGTCACTTCTACATTATGGTCTTTGGTTTCAATCCATTCAATAAAATCTAATAAGGGTTTAGAATGAGACTCTAGCACTTTTTGATAGTCATGGATATGGTTGAGTATTGAAGAGGAAACTGGGAAAACGATACCTTGATCTGCGAATTGTTTTTTTACCAGTATATGATGAATCAAATACCGGTGAATTCTTCCGTTGCCATCTTCAAATGGATGAATAAACACAAAACCAAATGCAATCATAGCCGCTGCTAATACAGCATGGATATCATCATTAATTAGCAGCTGATTTGCTTCAATCAATCCGTCTACAAGGTCGTCTAGGTTCTCCGATTTTGCAGAGATGTGATCAGGGATAGGCTCGCTGGTTTCTCGATCATGTTCTCCAACAAATCCACCTTTTTTTCTAAATCCCATGTGAACAAATCGTGTGTTTTCAATCACCAATTGCTGAAGGCGTATCAATTCATCTTTGCTTAGTTTATGTAATCCTGCTTGACCTATGGCAGCACCCCACCTAGCGGTCCGTATACTCTTTGGGCTTTCCCCTTCGATACTAAAAGAAGCTTTTGAATCTTTTAGTAGCAAAAATGAAGAGGCTCTTTGAATGATATCTTTCCTTATCCCAGCAATCTGTTTTCGATTCTCCTCCACATAATTTTGGGAAAGATGATGTTCGATTTTTTCAGTTTTTCGGATGAGTGCACAGAATTGATGGGTCCCCGGTAAATTGTTTAATACCAAATGACGGGGCGATTTTTTACCTGCAATAGCAAACTGTAATTTGGTGTCAACCACGGGAACATAGCTTTTTTTACTGATGTCGCTTTTTCCAACAATTGGCTTCCCCGATACCCATTCTAGTAAAAACCAAATTCTCCTAGAATACTGCCCCAAAGGCTCAATATTCACTAAGGCTAAAAGTTCGTCATTACTCAACTGTTGTTCCAACTTAGTAAAAACGAGTAGATTCACCCCTTCGTATTTAAGCGCAAATACCAAGTGATTGTACAGTGCCTGTATTTTGGAAATGCTGCCGTTGTCTTGCGGTAAATATGCCGCAGAGAATATCAGCCAAGATTCATCTTTTACGCTTCGATATTTCTCCGAAACCATCGCTTTCACCGAAGGCAAGGGTAGTTGAAGCTGTAATTTTTCAATGATAGCGGTGTACCCCACAATCCATCCTGGACAAGGTTTTGCTGCTCCTTGAATACCGGGTGCATCGCATAAAAAATAGGCGCTATTTGTCATTTTAGCATATTTGTAGGCGCAATATACGATAATTTCGTGGGCGATTTAAATAAAATAGGCGCTAAATTACATTTGTTGTCAAAAATGAGTGCATAAAGAAAGGCGACTAGGTTTAGGAAATCAAGCTAATTGGCGGTCCGAAAATATCCGAGGACTGAATTAACGGAATACCGCAGATCCTACCCGAACCATCGTACTGCCAAATTCTTGGGCCAAAATATAATCTCCACTCATGCCGATGGAAAGCTCTTGGAAATGTGGTAATTTTTGCGTATATTCTTTTTGTACGCGTTGAAACAGTTGCTGTACAATTCCAAATTCCTGCTTTATTTGTTGCTCCGATTCCGTAAATGAAGCCATGGCCATCAACCCGCTTATTTCTACATTGGGGTACAGCGCAGGATCCAATTGTTCAAAAAATGCAAGCGCTTCCTCGGGGGAGAATCCAAATTTGGTCTCTTCTTCGGCCACGTGAATTTGAATTAATACCGGAATAATACGATCATTTTTTTCGGCTTCCTTTTGGATGGTTTGCAGCAGTTTTTCGCTGTCTACCGAATGGATCATGGCAATAAAAGGCGCAATGTATTTTACCTTGTTGGTTTGTAAATGTCCGATAAGATGCCATTGTAGGTGCTTGGGTAAGGCTTCGTATCGCTCCAGCAAGGCTTGTACGCGGTTTTCGGCAAAAAAGGTATTTCCGCGGGCGATTACGGCTTCAATTTCCTCTATTTCCCGATATTTGCTCACTACAATCAACTGACAGTTGGGTTGAAGCTGTTGTTCTATAGCCGCAAGATTTTGGTTTACTTTAGCGATGAGAGCTGTATTGGGCATGGTGTAAATTAAACGTTTAATATCGAACTGTTTCTGTGTTATGATTGTTTCTATAGTTACCTTTGCATTTTAGTAATCGAAAGTCATGCACAGCAACCATTCCATAACAAAACACAGCAAAGTTATGTTTTTTACGGGGCTGTTGTTTTTGTTGGGTTGTACGGGTTTTACCAACAGCGTTAACGAAGAAAAGATGGTTGCAATTTTGGCCGATGCGATGACGATGGAGGCGGGGCATCAGGTTCGATATAATTTTGGGATATTGCCCGATTCGATTTGGGAAAAGGAATACCAGTTTATCTGCAATAAACACAACGTAAAGTATCAATCGTTTGTGGAAACATTGAAAGAGGTTCAAGATAGTCCTGAAGAATTTTCGGCGTTGATGGAGAAAGTAATTACTCGATTACAGCAGTCGGATTCCCGATTTGCAACACCCAAAAACGCAACCTTACCAAGGCCAAATTCCATGGAGGCAAGGGTAAGAGCAATGATGGATTCTGCGGTAGAGAAACGGGGAGATTCTGCTAAGGGTGGGATTATAATATTGAAAACTGATAAAAACCGAAAGCGTTGATTTATCCCTTAAATTTTGAAGAAGTTGTAGGGTTTGAGCCCATTCGTGCGGCAATATCTTCGCGTTGCCGGTATGCAGGCACGCAGCAATTGCTGCAGCACTGGGGGTTTACTACGGATTACGCAACGGTAATTTATCGCTTAGACGCACTGGACGAAATACGCAACCTACAGGAAAGAATGCCGAGTTTGCTGCAGTTGGCAGGTTCGGACTATGCGGATTTTTTATCGGTCCTAAGTATTGAAAATGCTTTTTGGGACGAGGAAATATGGGTAATTGTACTGGATGTTTTACAATCGTATAAAAAGTTATCCAAAGGGGTAGGCAGTAGGAAAGAAGATTTCCCCATTTTAGCATCCACGGTACTTGAACTAGAGGCGGTAGACCAAGTGATTTTGAAGATTCAGCGGATCATCGATGAATTCGGAAAAGTAAGTGTGAAAGCATCGCCTACCTATGCCAAATTAAGTCAAGATATTCAGCGCTTAGAAGGCGAAACCCGGCAGGTGGTACGCGGTGTTTTCAAGGAATGGAAAGCGCTGGGATACACAGCCGAAACGGATGTGAGTGTCCGTGAAGAACGATTGGTAATACCCGTTTTGGCCGAGCACAAACGAAAAGTTCAGGGCTTTGTAAAAGATATATCGGCAACAGGTAAAATTCTGTACGTTGAACCGGCCCAAGCACTGGAATTGAATAACCGACTGAAGGAGTTGTATGCGGATTTGCGCAGGGAACGGGAACGCATATTGCGGGTATTAACGGCAGAAGTGGCTCCGTATGAAACGTCGTTGCAATCGGTCATGCAAGGACTTTGTCAAGTTGACGCGTGGATTTCCCAATGCAATTGGTGCTTGTCTAATGGTGCCGAAAGGCCGAAGGTGAGTGACGAGGCAAGAATTTCCCTGCTCAATGCCGTGCACCCTCAGCTGGAAAAAGAATTAGCAGCAAAGAAATTGAAGGCTGTTCCACTTACGATGGAATTGGATTCGGCCCGAATTATGGTGGTCTCTGGACCCAATGCCGGGGGTAAAAGTGTGGTTTTAAAAACGGCCTTGTTGCTCCAATACATGGTGCAATGCGGGTTGTATGTTACGGCACTGCCAGAGTCCAGATTAGGAATTTTTCATCAGTTGGCCATCGATTGCGGCGATGGTCAAAGCATAGAACAAGGATTGAGTACTTTCAGTGCTCACTTAAAGGGTTTAAAAGAGATATTAGAACATTCCGGTTCCCGATCCTTAATTGGATTGGACGAAATTGGAGCCGGTACCGATCCCCGTTTTGGGGCGCCAATCGCGCAGGCCGTGTTGGAAAAATTACTGGCCAATCACAGCAGGGTAATTGCCACCACCCACTTTTCGCAGTTGCGGGAATGGGGAACGGGAATGGCCGATGTATTGCAAGCCAGCATGGCCTACGATGCGCATGCGTTAAAACCGTTATACCGATTGGTGGTTGGAAAACCGGGATCTTCGTTCGCGTTGGAATTAATGCGTAAGACCGGATTTGATCATGCTTGGATTGAACGGATTAAGTTGCTTGCGGGTCAGCAAATGGGGAAAACCGAAGATTTGATGTTGCAGTTGGAACGGCAGAACCACAGATTGCATCAACAAATCGCTGATTACAGTGAGAAATTAAGTCATGTCGATCAACTGATTGCTAGTTATCAGCAGTTGAAAGATAAGTTGCAATCCAAACGACAAGAATTCTTAGTATCGGCGAGAGAAGAAGCCCGAAAATTGTTGCAAGATACCAATCAGCAAATCGAGCAGACGATTCGGATTATTAAAGAACATCGGGCAGACAAAGAAGTTACGAAAACTGCACGCGTAAAATTGGAGCAGCACAAAGAGAAAGTGTACCGCGATATCGAATCGGCCATGAAACAGGCGCGCGAATCGGGGATGGGTAAAAACCACGACCCCAATTTGCCGCAGGAAGTAGAACGCAAACAACAAGATAAACTGCAAGCCCGTGATCAACGGAACCAGCAAAAAGTTCGAGACGCAGCCGCTGCAAAACCGGTTGAATTGGAAAAACCAAAACCGATCGTAATTGCCGAATTAAAACCCGGCGCCAAAGTGAAGAGCATTGTAACGGGTTTGTCTGGGGAAGTATTGGATACAAAGAAGGATAAAGTGTGGATTGCTTTCGGATTAATAAAAATGTGGGTGCCGGTAATAGAGCTTCAATGGGATGTGCAGGGTACAGGGAATAAAAAACAGAAGAAGGAATCGGGGTTCAATTGGGTGGAAAAGCAAGCGAGTTTTTCTTCAACGTTGGATGTACGTGGATGCAGATTGGATGAAGCGGTGGGCAAAGTCCAGCATTGGCTAGACGAAGGGTATGCATTGGGTTGGCAAGAATTGCAGTTGGTGCACGGTAGAGGAGATGGAATTTTGAGAAAAGGGATTCGGGATTATCTAAAAACCTTGAATTATGTGCGTAGTTATTCGTATCAGACGGAAGCGGCAGGCGGGGATGGATGCATGCTAATTACGTTGATGTAATGTGAATTACGGGTTAAAAACCCGTCTCCATATCGAAAATATCCATGAATTGGGGTATTTTTGTGACTATGGCAATAATTTTAAACGGGGTAGACGCTTCCGTAGCTATTCGTTCTGAAATGTCCGCTGAGGTGGCACAATTTGTGGCAAAAGGGCATAGACCTCCCCACTTAGTAGCAATTTTGGTAGGTACAGACGGTGGCTCAATGACCTATGTAGGTGCCAAGAAGAAAGCTTGCGACGAGATTGGGTTCACGGGTACCGTACTGCATTTTGAAGATACCATTAACGAAGATTTTTTATTGTCAGAAATCGATCGGATAAACAACGATTCAAACATCGATGGTCTGATTGTGCAATTACCTCTTCCCAAGCACATTTCGGAAGAAAAGGTAACAGAAGCAATTTTACCTTCCAAAGACGTAGATGGATTTCATGATATCAACATGGGTAGGTTGGCGAAAGGTTCTCACGGTGTGAAACCTGCAACCCCTTTCGGGATTACGTTGTTGTTAAAGCATTACGGAATTGAGATTGCAGGCAAACACGCGGTGGTTCTAGGAAGATCCAACATTGTGGGTAGACCAATGAGTATGTTGTTGTCGGCTGCGGCAGACTACGGTAATGCCACCGTTACCTTGTGTCATAGCAGAACCCAGAATTTGAAAGAGTACACTTTACAAGCCGATATTTTAGTGGTTGCTTTGGGCAGACCTGGATTTGTTACGGCCGATATGGTAAAGCCTGGAGCGGTAGTGGTAGATGTTGGAACCACTCGGGTGGATGATGCTAGCAAGAAAGCCGGATGGAAATTAATGGGGGATGTGGATTATCCCGCAATCGAACCCATTGCATCGGCCATTACCCCCGTACCCAAAGGAGTTGGTCCAATGACAATTACAGGCTTAATGATGAATACCTTGGTGGTTTATAAAGAGAAATTTGGTTCATAAATTCCAGGGCTAGGGGAGAGTGTGGTATGGAGAAACCTAATGTATCGGAGTTGAAAATTGCGCAGCAACGCGCCGAAACGGAGTCGTTGTACCCTGTAATGGAACATTTTTACACCATTCAGGGCGAAGGACATTATGCGGGGTGCGCGGCGTATTTTATTCGTTTAGCGGGATGTGATGTTGGCTGCGTTTGGTGTGACGTGCAAGAGAGTTGGCCCGCAACAGGGTTCCCCTTGCATACCCCCGAGGATATGGATTCTTGGGTGGCAAATGCCGGTGCGAAATTGTTGGTAATTACCGGCGGAGAGCCCGCGATGTATAACCTATTGGCAATAACCAAGGCTATGCATGAACAGGGTATTCGGGTGCATATCGAAACCTCCGGAGCCTATCCCTTGCAAGGCGATTTTGATTGGATAACGGTATCGCCCAAGAAATTTAAGTCGCCGTTAGTCGATGTTGTGGCCTTAGCGCATGAACTAAAAGTAGTAGTGTTTAATAAATCGGACTTTCAATGGGCGGAGACATGGATTGAAGAGGCTCCCCAAGCAATAGCACTACTTCAGCCGGAATGGGACAAACAGGAATCGGTATTGCCGTTAATCATTGATTACGTTAAAGCCCATCCGCGGTGGAGAATTTCTCTGCAGACCCATAAAATAATAAATGTTCCATAGCGTATTCTTGTACGTAATTATAGGAATGTAATTGGACACTTCACGGTTTATATCGGATAAACGAATTGATATTTTTCGTTCGCTAGGCGTGAGGTCTTTATTATTGGTTATTGCCGTTGTGTTTTTCAAAACGATCAACGCACAAGACCTACGAGGAACTAGGCCGATGCAAGAATCGTATACACCCTTGCGGGATACGATGGTGAAGCAGATTGATAGTTTCTTTCGCAAACATTATAAATGGGGGAATTTCAACGGTACTTATTTGTTTTTCAAGGGCGACAGCATGCATACCGGTTCAATGGGGTATGCCACATTTTCAACCAAGGATACGGCAAAACCTCAAGACTTATTCCAGCTCGCCAGTGTTTCTAAGACATTCACCGGCGTTGCCACCATGCTAATGGTTCAAGATGGATATTTTCAGTTAGACGATAGCGTGCATTGGTATTTGCCCGAATTTAAGGTTAAGTCGTTAACCATTAGGCATTTGGCCTCTCATACATCGGGACTTCCCGATTATTTTTATGTGGACATTGCGGGTTGGCAAACACCTCGTGCACACATGAATAACGAAGATGTATTGCAATTGCTGAATGTGCAGAAGTACAGCATGTTTGGGAAAATTGGCAAGTACGATTATTGCAATTCAAATTTTGCGTTGCTGGCGCTCATGATTGAGCGGTTAACCGATATGGATTTTAGGGATTTTGTTAGACAGCGCATCATGATTCCTTCGGGGATGCGTTATTCCCATATTTGCAACTTAGATTCCATGGGATTATCCAGCTATATTGTTCAGGGGTACGATAAAAAAAAGGTGTATGCCGATAATCCTTATAACGGAGCCACGGGCGACAAAGGGGCGTACTCCAGTGTGTTGGAAATGTGGGCTTTTGATAAAGCATTGAGAACCAACTATATACTTCACGAACCGATCATTAACGATATGACCACGCCGCAAGTTCAAACCACAGCCGATGCGTTTTATGCGTTGGGCTGGCGAGTGAAATGGGTGGATGGTCAGAAATGGACGTTTCACAACGGATGGTGGAAGGGATTTCGCACCTATTATTGGCGTTGCTTGGATGAACCCAAAGGATTTGTAGTACTTACCAATAACGTTCAAGGGCCATTTTTATCGACGGCCGAGCTTTTAAAACTCATAAATTTTCAGTAAATTATAGGGAAAGTTGGTGGTCTGTAGCGCCGATTTTGGTAAATTGCCATCAATGATTTCTTGGTTTTTTACTCGTATTATTGATTTTTCTATTCGACTGTCGCAGAGATTAATCCCAATACAACGAACGGTTGGATGTATTTCGGACGGATATAATCGTAGTTCATCCAAATTTCATACTCAAAAAGATATCAATCCGACAATTTTCCAGAACAGGATGATTGGTTGGAAATTCTTGGGTTTAATTATTTGTTTTTTAGGTGTTCAAAGCTTGCATTCTCAAACTGGACCCAGCCTTAAATTACCCACTGCAGCGGATGGGCCAAAGGAGGTTTCGGGGTGGACCTGGGTGGATGAAATACAAAGTACAAGACCGAATTATTATAAAGCTAAGCAGTTGTTTGATCAACAATTTGGCGGGAAGGTGCCTGTAAAAGGATGGGGCTATAAATCGTTTAAACGTTGGGAGTACCGAGTAATTACCCGGTTGGACGATTCGGGCTATGTAGTTTGGGGCGATGGCGCCTTAACGGAATTTTTAAATACTCTTGGCGATACAGGAATTGCAAATAATTCAAGTATGGGTAGCGGAAGTTCCTCTAGCAGTGGATCTAGCGGTGGAACTGGCAGTGGATCTGGTAGTGGACTTGGCGGCACAGCAACGAGTGGGTCTGGCAGTGGACTTGGCGGCACAGCAGCAAGTGGAACTGGCAGTGGACTTGGTGGCACAGCGACTAGTGGGTCTGGTGGCAGTGCTGGTGCAGGTCCTGCTGGCGGAAGGTCTACCGCCGGGTCTACCAATTCGGGGCCAACCGGCGGCAATGCCTCCCAGCCTTCGATAAACTGCGGCCGGGAAGGACATTGGGAGCCGGTTGGCCCCATCCAACATCCCTGGAACCAGTCCTCACAACCCACAGGCATCGGCAGAATCAACGGCATCGCTTTTCATCCCTCCGATACCAATACAATTTTTGCTTTAGCACCCCAAGGCGGCGTTTGGAAGTCTTCCGATTACGGTAAAACATGGTCGCACTTTTGGAAATCCAGCACCACAACAAGTTATCTCACCTTGGGTGCTTCCGCCATGGTACTGTCGTACCGAAATCCCGATACCCTGTACATCGGTACCGGCGATTGCGATGCAGGGGATGCCCCCGGATATGGAGTGATTTTTTCAACCAACGGCGGTAAAACCTTTGCTCTTAGAAATTCGGGGATGGGGAATCAAACCGTTTCTCGGATCATCATGCATCCTCGAAATTCCGCGATTTTATTGGCGTCTACTTCCGGTGGGGTCTTTAAATCTACCAACAGCGGTTCTACTTGGACCAGAACTTCGCCCACTTCGGTAAAGTACCACGATTTGGTATTTCATCCCTTCAATCCAAACATTGTGTATGCAACAAGCAACGGCTTCTTTTATCGCAGTTCGGATGCCGGAAATAGTTTTGTTCAAATAACAACTGGGTTGCCAACTTCGGGAGTGCAACGCGCGCAAATTGCTGTTTCTAAAGCGGATCGCAGCCGAGTATACATGCTTATCTCCGCCAATTCACGGTTTCAAGGGTTCTATCTATCCACCGATAGCGGTCAAACTTTTGCCAACCGTAGCACCACGCCTGCTAATATTCTTGGCTATAGCGAAGCAGGGACAGACAATGCAGGGCAGGGGTGGTATGATCTCGATCTGGCAGCCGATCCTTTCAATGCCCTTACTGTTTACGCGCTGGGCATCAATGTGTGGAAGTCAACCGATGGGGGTGCCACGTTTAAAATTAGCGGACATTGGGTGGGCAGTGGAAATGCAGACGATATCCATGCCGATCAACATGCAGCGGAATTTAATACCACCGGTAGAACCTTGTTTGTAGGTAACGATGGCGGCATTTATTTTTCCAACGATGGCGGGAAAAAGTACAATAATATTTCTTCGGGTATTCAAAATTCTCAAATATATAGGATCGCTGTGTCGCAAAATCAGCAGCACATGAGCGCCACCGGTTACCAAGACAATGGATCGGCGCAGCATCAGAACGACCAATTTTTCACCTATTACGGAGGGGATGGTATGGACTGTGCGGTGGATCCGTCCGATGATAATTTTGTGTATGGATCTTACGTGTATGGGTCGATTTATCGATCCATCGACAAAACCCGCGTTTCAACCACTGCCGAAAATGGCACCAACGTGAATGAAGGGGGAGGTTGGTTAACGCCGTTCGTATTGCAAGAAGGCAACCCCCACCGCATGTTTGCGGGCTACGTGAATGTATGGCGCAGCGATAGCGTAAAGAACTCCGCAACCCCCAAGTTTACCAAAATTTCAACCGGATTTACGGGCAACGTTCGAGCCATAAAAAACTCCGCAGCCAACAACAATATCCTTTACGTAGTTCGGGGCGATGGTAAATTGTACCGAAGCGATAATGCCGGTACCGCAATTACCCCCAATTGGGTAGATTTATCGCCATACCTACCTGTAGGTATCACGTTAAGAGCCTTTGAACCAAGCTATAAGGATTCCAATGTAGTCTATATCATGAGCAACAATACCTTGTATAAAAGTACCAACAAGGGATTGAATTGGACCAGTATTGGAAGCTTCGGGAACGGTTCGCCGGGTACCACAAACTTTGGAATACCCACAGCATTGCGTGCGGATTCTTCGGGTAAATACGAGGATCTATATATCGGCACCGATAGAGGGGTGTATGTGTATTTGGGTAGTACCGCCGGAACATCTAACGGTATTTGGGATTTTATGGAAGATTTCCCAATATGGGCAGACGTTACCGATTTAGAAATTTCCTACAACAAAACCAATCGCAAAGAAAGCTACCTTTATGCTTCCACCTACGGAAGGGGCGTTTGGCGTTCGCACCTGCACAACTATTCGCAATTGGGATCTACCACACTAACACCCGATATGGTTGCCTTTGATTCCATTTTCACGGTTGGAGCTACGGCCAATATGTATCAAGCGATTCAAGGACCCTGGAACGGAATAAAGTGGAAAGTAACTCCATACGATGGATACAGTTATATCAA
>JACCDP011116396.1_pt1 | contig 17689 bp, 18 predicted proteins | sample 7445841 | NCBI WGS metagenome assembly JACCDP01 (sample SAMN15323441, study PRJNA562643) | freshwater metagenome | isolation source: river surface water | place: USA:Blue River Watershed | collected 2017-08-17
TCCTCGTAATCCGCAGCAAGAATGGCTGCGCCAGGTGAAGGATTACCAGGAAAAAATGCCACGAACGCAAAACGACACAGGCAGAGCATACGAGTACGCAATCGTCAATTACTTTGAAAAACGTGGCTACGTCTTGGGAACTTTGGCAAAACATCACAGCAGTTTGTACGAAGATTACTTCTTTGCTCAGACGCCAAAAACACAACGCGACTTTCAAAAGTCTGCAGCTGATTTTTACGAGTGGTTTTCTATCAGTTTTGGCTCAAAAGTTTCGAAGTGTATAGATGGGCTACCGGACAACTCAGGTTCTGTCGTCGATGTTTTCATCGGAGAGCCGGGTAACGAAGTTAATTTTTCTCTCAAACATAACCACTTAGCGCTACGTCATAATCGACCTCATGGTTTACCTGAACGATGTGGTATCTCTGGAACCAGCGAGGCAGATGAGTATTTAAATGCTGTTTATGACATCGAAAGACTAATTCGAGTCGAAGATCCTGTTCTCAAGTTTTCGGAACTTGCTGATAAACGTAAATGGATGAAAGCTATTAACGACAATTGCAGAAAATTTCTACTTGCCTGGCAATTATCTATTCCATCCACCGTTCCGAATTATTTCGGATTTCTAACGGGCAATGATCGTCCTTATTACAAACTTGTTCTCAATACTTCAGGATCTAACAGTGGAAGTTATATTCATGAATTCCTCTCTTCGAAACTTCCCGAGGCAGTGGAGTTTTCATACAACTCTTCTGATCACTTAGTGATGGGCTATGACAATGGCTGGATTTTGAAGAAGCGCTTACACAATGCCCAATCAAATTTGGGAAGTTTGAATCTGAAAACCTATAGCCAGACTACAGATTGGAAATGGGATGTGAGTTTGGTTTCACAACCAAATCCTTCGATTTATAAAATTTAACCAGCGTTTGAAAATTGCAATTTATCTGCTGCCAAATCCTCAAATCGCAGAATTTCGCCTTTTTTACGGGATGTTCTAGAGAGATCAACATCTGCTAAATCCTTTGCAATTTGCTGAGCAAGGTGTCTGGCAAACGTAACCGCCACTGCGTTGCCAATCATTTTATAGCCATCTACCACGTTCTTATAGTGAAATATGAAATCATCCGGAAACGCTTGAACTCGTGCCGCTTCACGAACCGACAATCTGCGATATTGATTTTCCTGACCCTTAACAAACTCGTATCGGTCTTTTCCTACGTGTAGCATCTTTGGTGCCTGTGGGTGCAATGGTGCGTGACGTCCACCAGCTTGAATGGTAAATGAAGGTTCTTCCCAACTACGCACTCGATTTCGAGACATAAACATGCTAGAGAAGCCCCCCGTCATATACTCGTGATTTGGAATTTTAAGATCTTGGTTTGCTTTATTTCCATCTTGCGCGGGTTTTGCTGAGCTCTTTAGGTCCCAAATAATATCTTTGAAAACTGGTTTGTAATTCTCTGGCGGAGGAGGTGAAAAAAACTTTCCAATTGAAGTCTTGTACCCCACAATAATCACTCGCTCGCGAACTTGAGCAACCCCATAATCATTCGAAGAAAGTAATCCAAAGCTCACGTTATAACCGAGCTCGGTGAAGCCTGACAAAATTGATGTGAAAGCTGTTGAGTGGCGGCTGAACAAAATTCCTGACACATTTTCAGCCAGAAAGAAGTCGGGCTTCTTGGATTCAATTAATCTTAAATATTCGAAGAAAAGCTGTCCGCGATGATCGCCGATACCTCTAAGCGAGCCAGCTTCTGACCAACTTTGACACGGTGGACCACCAATAAATCCGTTTACTTTAGGAATTTCGGCACCTTTGATATCAACAATGCTGCGGTGATCTAATTCAGTCTCGGGGTGATTTGCTTCGTAAGTTTCCCAGATCGTCTTGTCATACTCATTTGCCCAAGGAACTTCGAACCCAGCTAATTTAAAGCCGAGATCAAGCCCCCCAGCCCCTGCAAAGAAGCTGGCTACACTTAATTTGGTTCCTCTGGGCATACCTAAAATCTACAAGAATGCACTGACAAATACCCGTTCAATCCAAGTGTTGTGGGCATATATCTAGAAATTTAAAGAATATCTGTACTGCGATTTCCTTTATTTAGTACGGCAACACACAACAGCCCCTAAACGATCGTATAAGGCGCCCGGGTGGACTCTCTTCACAGGTAAAGAGGTTGACTGCCTCATCACCTTTAATTTCGAGAAAACTTGACTTCGGAATCTCGAAACAAAACAAACTCAATGTCGTCGGGATAACAATTCAACTCATTGGAATGTTCCTTTATCCAATCCCAATAATGTGCGTAAGTCTTCGAATTCCAGACTTCAGAGGTTATCCGAACATCCGCAAACTCCTTCGAAGCAAACGCCTCTATCCAGAGAGAGATGTATGAATCATAAATAGGAGCACCCACAGTTCTTGGGGTGCAGAAAGTTAAGAACTTAGTCGTATATGAAGGTCCCAAAATTCTGATTCGATTTTTTCTTAAAAAATCATATGCAGACTTTGGATCACTATTTTGACAAATCTTAAAGGCATTTGTTAGAACATCCTCTGCATGATCCTGAATAAGCATTTGAGTCACTCGGTACGGACCATACCCACGATCTCCATAACCCCAAATCATAACTGAAAGGAATTTTTCGCGGATGTTGTACTTCTTTGCCTGACATATCTGTCTAACTGCTTCTCGATCAATAACTTCCGGTAATTTAGAAATAAACTTAGATTCGTTGGGAAAAGCTTTAATCCAATTGGTTTTACTTGACGTCCAGTCAAACCCTTCTTGTTTAGGAGATCCATCAGTTTTCCATTGTTCAACAAGCTTGATAAGTCTTCTATTCAAAGGAAAACCTCCATCGAGCCTTCTAAATCACAGCAAAGAATACTACGTCTACCAGGAATATCGAGAGAAAACAATCTCAATAGAATTAAACGGCAAACTGTGCATTTAGAAAAGATTCAGCAAATGGCTAGGGAATAAAAACATTATTTCGGTGATAATTCATGAAAAACTGCTGTTCAGAATTTAATGAAGGCGAATCCATGATTCGCGGGAAGCTCCATTTATTTAAAACATCTCGACTCAAACTTTGGCTTACAAGTAATTTGCCTGAATTTTCAAAGGAAATCAAGCCCCCATCAAACAAATGATCAACATGTGGGGAAAGGAGTAAACCATTGTTTTGGCTAATCTTTTCTTCATCTTGTGCGACTTTCCAAGGTTTAATGTGGCTAGCAATTAGATGACGGGAATCCTCAACCGACGTGACTCGACACTTTTTCTCCACAAGTCTCACGTTGTGACGAAAGACGCCCTGACCCCTTCGCGCCATAATCAATTGTTCTTGTTCAAGATCACCTTTAACTCCACGAGCAACAATTTCAAGGTTTATTTCATACTCACTTCTTGAATCAACCAGGGGGCTCAAGCTTTCTTGAAGCGAAGTTAGTGTCACTTCGGCGCGATCCAATAAAACAAATGCGAGTTCTTCAGAAATATCGACTAAGTAAACCTTTTGATTTCCCTTTCCTGAACTTAGGATAGGAGAATATTTTTCTGGCAAGAAAGGAATCAATTCCTCAATAAAATCTCTAGGTTTTATAGGTTTCGTAAGCAATCTAAATTCAACATCAACGTACCAACCCCTTAGATTCCAGTTCGCACCGTGTACTCCGAAATCAGGCTTGGGTCCTAAAAAAGCTTGACGTTGCGCAATCCCAATGGCCTTAATTTGCGAATCTGCATAAGAGAATATGACATCTCCTGGCCCCACTAAGGTCATAGTTTGATAGGAGTAGTTGAAAGCTCCGTTTCTATCTACCTTGGGAGACCACAGAAATCCAGCCTGGACTTCTTGGCTAAAAGTTTTTCCTTGATTTACCCACCAAAACTTCACGCTACTTAGGCTCATCAATTCTGGTGCTGAGCGATCCGTAAAGTAGATCATTAATCATTTGGCGGTAGTAAGTTGCGGAAGGAATTCCAGCAGTTTTGGCACGCACTTCACTCAAGCCTATTGCAATCGCAAATCGCAAAACTGGGTCGAGATCTGCCTCCGGCAAAGATGCAAAAGAATTCACAAATGGGTGCGCTCGATTAAATGAAATCTTGTAGCTATCTGTTTGCGCTTTAACACTGACCAATCGATTATCAAATGGCGCATCAATAACTTCCAAAGTTAGTTCTTCGCCTGGTGCAACTTCGACAACTTTTACAACTGGTTTGGATGCATGCGGCTCTGTCGAATCAATTCTTTCTTCAGTTTGAGCTATCGGAATCGTGAGGGAGGAACCTGGTTTCGTGAACTCTTCTTTAACTGCTTCGACTGCAGCATTTAAAGCGCTCTCGATCTGGTCGGTTATGTTCGGTCCTCTGTAGGTGGCCCTGTAATGCATAGCCATTGGTAAGAGAGGCTCGTCCCCTGAATTTAAAGCTTGTGCTAGCTTGCTAAGAAATTCCTCCTCCTGACCATTTTTCCAATCGACTCGATCCTTGAAAGCCGTGACTTTCATATCAGATACATCAATTTCACCAATTAAGCGAAGAAATTGATTTGATGATCTGGTTCTATATATTTCGTATGGGCGATAAATTTCTTCAGAGGCTTCGTCTGCCATGCTTCCAGCACCGTAAATTACTTTACCTCTCCAAGTTAATGCCAACCCGGACTTTCTATTATCGCCTTTTGCGAGAATGCCAACCCAGCCTTCAATAACTTGAGGAACTTTGGGACGATCTTCATCCAAATCAATTTCCCACGTGTCGGAAAGTTCAATTGAAAAATTCTGAACCCATTTTTTCTCGACTGAATTTTCGGCAGGACCTTTTGAATTGGCCCAAAAAGGCGCAACAAGCATCTCTGGAACTTCATAGGTTAGCTGCTCACCTCCAACATAAATTTCAACCGAACCATTTCGCAAGAATTCACGGTACATACTTGCTAAGTATCGTCGCAGCTTTCCTAGAGTCTGCCCCTGTGGGGCGGCTTTATTGAGTTTTGACATAACAATTCTTGTGCCATGTTCATTTGGTTTTTTATCGATCTTCTCGATATCTAAATCAGTTAGTTTTTCGCGAACAATCTTTTCGATATCAAATGTGACCGTACGGCGCTTACCTTCTCCAAGTGCTGCACTACTGATGGTGTAATACTTGGAATACCAACCAGTTGCGCTTTTCATGCCTATGCCAAAACGTCCAATTCCGCTTAAATCCGGATTTGGCGAAGCGGGCGAAAATGCCAATTCCACCCTGTCCTTAGATATTCCAGCAGCATTGTCTTCTACGACTATTCGAGGGTCTTCTCCCTGATCGATACCTATCTCAATTCTCAATTTAAAATCAGGTTCAATTTCATGCAATCTCTTACGATTCTTCACATATGAATCGATAGAGTTATCAACAAGCTCACCCAATGCAACCCAAGGCTTGTAGGTCATCGCCGGAAAAAGGGCATACATACCTACACCTGGTTGAATATTGACGGCTTCATCGTCAAATTCCCCATTCAAATTAGTGTCACCCATCTCGAAGTCCTTCCTAAAAGCTCTCTGAGGTACCTTGAACTGTAACTGGCAGTAGTGACAATTTCCAGGAAATCTAGAATATTGAGCGTGAATAGGTAAGGTTGGGGCATGGGAAAGTCGTTTGACGATTACATTCAGTCACTCCCCGTTGAAATGCAGGAACCTTTAACAAACACATCTTCCAGAATAATTGAGCGATGCAATTTCCAGCTTGATAAGAGAAATGACGAAGAGCAAGCTCAACTGGTTGTTGGTGAAGTCCAAAGCGGCAAAACTGCCTCATTTACGGGAGTTGCTGCACTTGCAAGGGATTGCGGTGTTCCAATCGTGATTGTAATTGCTGGCACGAAGAAGAATTTGGTGAATCAAACTAAACAGAGGCTTATTCATGATCTGCAAATAGGCCAAAGTGCCAGCTTGCCTCAATGGGAAATTGTTGACAGACCAACAAAAAGAAAAGCAGCTAAATACTTTGAAACGCTTTCAAACTGGGAAGAAGAAGATAGACCCTTTGAATTTAAATCGACGCTTTTACTAATTGTCCTAAAATCACGAGCTGGTCTTGACCATGCTGCCGAATTCCTAGAAGAGATTTCTGAAAGTTTTGAACTTGACTCACACCCTGTACTCGTGATTGACGATGAAGCAGACCAAGCAGGTTTGAATAACTCAGTAAATCAAGGGCGCTCGAGTAGTGTTTACTCAGCAATTTTGCGACTTAAATCTGTACTTCCCTGGCACTCCTACTGCATGTATACAGCAACGCCGCAGGCAAATTTCTTGATTGACATCATTGACGAATTATCGCCGACTCGAGTGACGCTTCTTGATGCGGGTGAGAATTATTTAGGTGGTGAAAGTTTATTTGGCGAAGACATAAAATACGTGATTCCAATACCGGATACCGAATTACCAGTAGCGACAGAGCCAGATGCAAATGACTACCCGCCAGAAAGTCTGAAAAAAGCAATAGCTTTCTTCTTGGTCGCACTCGCTGTGGCGCAGAAACGCGGATTTCCTAAGCCTTTAAGCATGCTGGTGCATCCTTCTGGACGACAAGCTCACCATCAAATTTACTCAAAATGGACCAAAGAAATCGTGAAGTCTTGGGAGATACTTCTCCGAGAGAAAACTGATAAAACTTATTCAGAAACTGTTTCCAGAGTTTTTGCTCCTGCATTAAGAGAACTGGAATCTTCGCCAGGTTTTATCAATAATCCATTCCCAGACGGACTTGACGAAATAGTTAATTACATTACATTTCTAATTCCACTTGTGCGAATACAAGTTGAAAATGGAACCTCAACTGACAGATCAATTCAACCAGAGGACTGGGCAAAAGCTCCGGGTTGGATAATCATCGGTGGGAATAAGCTAGATCGCGGATTTACTGTTGAACAATTAGCAGTCACCTATATGCCAAGAAATTCGTCCTTAAATGCTGACACATTGCAACAAAGAGGAAGATTTTTTGGCTATAAGAGGGATTATGTTGATTTACTACGAGGTTGGTTTTCAACAGCGAGTGAGGAAATGTTCACAGATTATGTCGTGCACGAAAAATTGATGAGAAGTCATCTTCGCGAACTCGATGAAAGCGATGCAGACGTTAAACTTTGGAGAAGAAAATTCATACTACCAAATAATCTCAGACCAACTCGCGACCAGGTTGTAGCAATTCTGACAAATGAATGGCGACTTGGGCAGGGGTTTGTTTTTTCTCAGCGCAAACTTTATGACTCTTCCGTTTCAACTGGGTACTTTGATTCCTACTCGCTCATTGAAGATTTACACAAGGCTGCCTTGCCAGTCCCTGGTGATAATCGCCTGGATAAAAAAAATTACTACACTATTTGTTCGGCTCAAACTATTCTCAGAATCCTTCAAGATTGGGTTGCGCATCCACTAGAAAGGAAAACCCTCACAGATTTGGTGACCACTTTGCAGCACTTCGATGAAAATCGAGAGCTCCAGGCGCACGTGTACTTCATGGATAATTTGCAAGTGCGCGAGCGTAGCGTTGCATTTGATAATGATCCGCAATTAAGTCAGCGCGATTGGCGAGTGGGAAACTTATTCGCAGGTAAACAACACTCTGGTGCAATGTATCCTGGTGATACTTCAATGAAAGCAACCTCAGGTATTACAGTCCAAATCCATCGAATTCATCCGCGTGAGTTGCCTATCGGACAAGATTCACTCGCAATTGCGCTGGCGGGAGGTAGTGATCTTGACTTTAAGGTTCTTGAAGAAATATTTTATTAGGAATACATTGAAAATTTATGATTCACTTAATTTTGGTAGAAGTTTCTGCTTGATATCGTTACGTAGGAAATAATTATCAATGGCTCCATTGATCTATCCCGAAAATCCAACCTTTCGCCATCCCTCAGAACGACAGGTTTTTGAAGCCATTTTGCCTGACTTATCTGACGATGACGCAATCTTCACGAATTTAGAATTGATTGATCCACAATCGGGTGCAATTGAAATCGACATTGTAGTTCTTATAAAAGATCGTGGATGCATTGTTATAGAGACCAAGGGTGGAAACATCGCTTTCGATGGCAACGATTGGATTCAATCAGATCCAAGTGGTTCCAGAAAAATTTATCCGGGTACACAAGCAAAAAAGAATATGTATGCCGTTAGAGACTACATTCGCAGGCGATGGTCACAAGGTAATTTGAAGACTGAATGGGTTGTCGCCTTTCCAAATACAAAAATTGCTGACAATCGCTCAACAGAATTACCTAAAGTTAGAATTATTGATCGGGAGTCATTGCCCAATGCTTATTCTCAACTTCGAAGTATCCTCGCAGGACAGAACAACAACCCAATACCTACACTTACCTCATGGGTTGAAGTAGCTGCCCAACAATTAATTCCATTATCTTCAACTGAGTCTGATCCCGATGTTTTACTTGGGAACAATTACGAGTATATAAGAGAACTCACACACCAAAGAAAAATCATCTTGGACCAGTTGGCAGATAATCAAAGAGTTTACGTGCATGGTCCTGCAGGATCGGGAAAAACTTGGTTAGCATTTGAAAAGGCGCATCGTTGGACCTTGGAACGCAAGAAAGTAGGAATCATTGCCTTCAATCGAGGTTTGCTTACGTACATGCAAAACAAAACTTCAGAATTGCCTGAAAATGAGAGGCCTGCATGGATTGGAACTTTTCACGAGTTCGCTACCAAAATAGGAAGCACTGCTGGTTCGCCTAAATTTTATCGAGAACCAGTTGATAGGTACGGCCCGGCACTTTTAGAGGCAGTTAATAAAATGAAAGATGAAGATAAATTTGATGCCTGGATTATTGATGAGGCTCAAGATTTTCGACCAAACTGGTGGGAAGTTCTCATGCTCGCGCTTCGAGATGTCGAGAATGGTGGAATGTATCTATTTGGCGATGATCAGCAGATGGTTTTCGGTCCAAACTCAGGACCACAAGGATTCTTTACTCATTTTAGGCTTTTTGAAAATATTCGGAATTCACAGCAAATCGCAACTGCGACAGAAGCGCTAATAAAGCAAAAAGTAGTAGCGCGTGGACCCTATTCATTTCCAATCGAGTTTATTGAAAGCACTTATGAAGAAGCCATCGAAAAAGCGGATGACGTGATTGAAAAATTGACAGATAAAGAATTTTGGCGCCCCGGAGAAATCGCCTTACTTACAACAAGGCATCAACACCCCGTTCAACGGGAATTAACGGAGGCTGATCGCATGCAGTATTGGCAAAGCCTCTGGACTGGAGAGGATGTCTTTTACTGCACTGTTGGCGGTTTCAAAGGCCTTGAGAGACCAGTTGTTGTTCTTGCAATAGATGGCTTCCATGAAGACTCATCGGAAAATGATTTCTTATATACGGGGATCACACGAGCGCGAGATCGCTTGGTAATTGTTGGGCCTAAGGAAATTGCAAGAAAAATTCAAATTCAGGGTAATAAAGGTTGAATCAATGAGTTTGGATAATGATTCCCTGATAGAAATCGCAAAGTACGCCTGGAAAAAAGAGTGGGATGAAATAAAAACAATAATTGAAAATCGTAAAATCCCAACACTTTTTCATTTCACTCCAATCGAGAATTTAGAATCTATCTTGACTCATGGGCTTATTCCTCGAGATGAACTTGTACGACAAAACATTCAATTCAAATCAACGGATGATCTGCGACTGGATGGAATAACTGGTGGAACATGTTTTTCCATCACGATGCCAAATATGGGATTATTGCGGCAAAAGCGCAATCATGGGCAAGACAGGATTGCAGTTTTGGAGTGTGCGGCTAACACTCTTTTACTTTATCCGTTTGTAGCTTTCCCCAGTAATGCAGCAGGAGGAATTTTTCTAAAGGATAAATCTGAGAATACGCATAGATACGTTGGAATTAGTGGTCTGAAGAATCTGTTCTTGAATCGAGAATTGAGAAAAAATAGAAATTTGGCAGCGGAGTCGCCTACGGACAATCAATCTGAAATTATTTTCCTAGAGAAAATAAACATGAACAGAATATTAAGAATCCATATTCCCGTCGAAATTGACCCTAAAATAATTACAAATTACAAACAATTTGTCGAAGAGTCGGATGCCTTAAACTTTCATTATCCTTGTGATTGTGACTTCTTTGCAACAGGATACGTACCCTTTGTTGGTGCGGGTCGGTTCTCTTTTGATTGGTTTGATACCTAATGGCTAGGAGACTCATTTTCTTTCCTACGCCTCCTGATTCGGATGAACTCTTTCGTGAAGTATTCGTTGATTTTGAGTGGGTGCCAGGTTTAGCTATCAGTCAAGGTCGCAAGTCAGTAAATAACTTGCACAAAGCAGCCAAAGAAAATTTGGGGGTTGAGAGCATTCTTGAAATTTCTACTCGATCCGATACGACCCTGGGTTTGCAATTGAGCGCATTTAATCTTGAAAAATTGATTGAAAACAAAAAATATACCGTGGAATCAATTTATCAGTCATCCAAGGTATTCGAATTCGGCGGACCGTTTACAGATTTAATAAATAGAAGTTCCATGGAATCAAAAACAGATCTCAGATTGAAGAATTCTGGAAAACTCCTACATCATGCATATGAAGGTCAAATTTGGCCCTTAGTTAGTAGCCCAAATATTTACGATTTAATCTACATTTCTGCAATTTTAGAATTTAATGTCCGACAAGAAATTCTTGAATTTGCAGCATTTACGGATATCGCTTATAGCCAAATTACGATGAAGAATAAGCCTGGCAAATCATTCAATTGTCAGGCTCGATCACTTGCAATCTATGTGTCTCTAGCGAATAGACAGCCTGAAAGCGAAATACTAAAGGTTCTTAAAGAATATGCTGGACGCGAAAAACCTGTTGATGCGCAAATTAATCTTTTTGATTAAATTACAATCTTAAGACCAATTTAATTTTGTGGTTTCTTAGGATCCACAATAAGCGCGGTTGTTTCTAGTCCCTTTACCAAACATGCGCTGTATTCTTCTTCGTGTTGAATCTGGATTGCCTTTTTATCTAAAGTAATAACTTCTTTTCTTTCCCGCTTCCAGGTGCAAATTTCATCAATACCGTCCGCTTCACCGGTTAAAACACGAAGCTTGGTAGTGGCTATTTCAACCTTCCATTCGGCATATTTCGCCACCTCAAGGACTCCAAGGTGTTTTTCGTGAAGAGCAAAGCCGGTATCCATCGAATGGTCAGCATTAGCCAATAGGTTTTTCATTGAAATGATCAATTCGCGTTGCTCTTCGTCGATGATTCCATGATCAGGAATCCAATTCTTGGATATCTTAAGTCTGAACGAGCCTTTTATTGGATTAGAAATAGAGGAGAATTTCTCATACAAATCCGGGTATTTCTCCTTGAAGAGTTTTTCATCAAAACGTGAAGATCCAGATCTTTTTTGAACCGATGCACGTCCCGAAATATCAATCCCTTTTTCAATTGCAGAATATAGATAGTTGTCGTACTCATCCAAAACTTCTTTACATGTTTTTAAGACCACGTTTAAGTCCTGAATCTGCACATTCCAGTTTTCGGCTTCTTCGGAGGTTTCTAACACAATCCCATTACTGACAAGATTCTTGAGTTCTTCTGCTCGCTTGAAATCAATTTCGTTTGCTCTAACTTCCTTGGCCAAGTCCTTCGCTTTAGATATAGCGTTTGCAAGTTCTGATTCAGTGAATTGCATCCACTCTCCCATAACGCGATTTCGCGCAAAGAGATAATGAAGATTGGTTTCCACAGCTTCTACTGCGGGGGTATCTAATTCTTCGACTATCCAAAGTTTTCGAGGATTTCCTGTTTGATGCTCAAGTAAACGATTTTTTGAATCTCGCCCGTCGGCCTCGCGAACGATACCTATCTTGTAATAGTTTGAGCGCTCACCGGTCTGAATATCGTGTTCGTTGATGAAATAGAGCTTGCCGGGGGTCAAATTCATAGAACAATCCTTCGTACTCGAGCGGATAAATGCAAGTGGCCCTATAACGTTTTGGCCTAAATCCCTACATTTGATCAAATTTTGAGCGTGAGTTGTGGATAACTTTCTTAGTCGTTATAAAGCAAGAGGGACTTTGTCAGTGCAGGTTCTTATACTTTTCAGAAGGGAACACTGGAGAGTAAGTGACTACAAGCTGTGTAGTTCAGGAAAGGTGAAAAGCATAAAAGAAAACCAGCAGTTGATCCGCGTTCTCGTGGATAAGAAGAATCCCCATTTGGCCTTGTACCTTGTCGGGCTAGCCCGTCAGGTATTTAATGAAAGTACTTTCAGTACACGCGTAACAAAATCTGGTCGAGCATTTTTTGAGTTCAAGCAAGAAGAAGGTGCGTCTGTATGCACACCGAGCTCTTGGTTAGATATTAAATTTTCGACAGTTATATAAATAAACTTGCAATCTTAATTTCATTTGATAATCTTCTCCTAGGTCAAAGAACCTAAGCGTTAAGCCCTTCGGCTTGCTTAGTACCAACCGCGCTAACCGCGCACGGTGGTCTGAAGGAAGACCTGCTAGCGATGAAAGACACCGCTAGAAGTGCGGATCTCCAACTTAGTTCGGGGTCCAGTTAGGACCGGTATTGGCTATGCCGAAAACGCATACGGCTGCATTGGTTCAGGCAGAAGGGGCCTTCTTTCAAGCTCTCTGTCTGTGCGGATGGGTCTCTTCAGTCTCTTTTATGGAGGAGACAGACCTGATTCGAGCGTTACACGCTCATGAAGGGGTGTACGAAAATCGTACGGCTGAATGAACGAATTAATTCTTACTGGGATATCACATGGAAAACATGAGTTCTCGCTGGAGTACCCAAAAATGGATGGTGTAGAAATCTGTATTGCTCATTGCAAATGTGGATACGGAGTGCAAATAAATCACCACCGTAGCTACGCGGGGATGAAAGATTTACAGAAGAAGTGGGAAATCCATATTGGGATTTGGAAAGGCTGGCGATAAGCATTAAGGAAGTTATTCCCCTTCGCTTTCTGTCTTTTTCTTTCGTGTTTTCCGATTCTTCCGATTTTCCAGCATTTGACGTGTGAATGAATCCAAATACTCTTGAGCGGATTGTGCGTTCCTTAATCTTATGGCTTCTTGTTTTTCATCGTTTATGCGTTCCAAGGTTGCATACATTTCTGATTTAAGGTCCTTTGTATTTCCAAACTTTGGTGTTCCGCATTCGTCACAGGTACCTGCGAAAGATCCATTCTTATCTCCAAGGTATTCCGACTGACCACTGTGCCATGTTCCTAAATTACATTGTTCGCAAAAGTATTTTGCAGCCCAGGCTTTAGATTTTCCAGACGATTGTGCAATTGTTTGTGGATCTTTACTCCAAATTTTTCCACTTTTTTGCACCATAGATGGCACGCTAATAATATAGTTATATATATCAAGTGTGCATAAATCTAACAATCGTCTATCTTCGTGGGAGTAGATTTTCCATACTTCCGTAGTGGCTTTGCATCTACGACAAGTGCCAACAAAACCATTAGCCTTCTCAACAAATGGAATTGCTTCAAATTTGCCATGGCCACGTGTATCCAGAAAAACTTTTGTATCAGATTCAAAATCTGTCACCGATGCTCCAATTCCGGTTCAATTTATTCTCGTAGATTCCAATCAATAACTCCCGCTCTTCCCCACGGGAAATCTTTCCCATCTTGAGTTTGAATGTCTAGGGACCTTAGATAATGTTTTCCTTGATACACAGTTAAGTCGCTGAGCTTTACCTTTACTTTTGCCTCTGCAATCTTTCCTTCAGCGCAACTAGGTTCGCAAAGGTTTTCTCTGAATGTTCCAGTTCCTTCTGCACCTTTCTCAGTCCATGAATTCCAAGTGATCCGTTGTAACGACCATCCCCCATCGGCACAGGTCAGAGTGATGGATTTGGGTTTATAGACCGCAGATTCGCAATCCCAGGTGAGAACATCTTTGGCATTGATGGCGGGTCTTTGGAATTGAATGTAGCTAGCCATAAGTGCGGCGGATAGGAACACCGCACTTATGGCTAATACTGTGCTTTGCTTTCTCATGCAGCAATAGTTTCTTCAATAGTCTTAATTCGTTCTAGTCGGATTGCTGCTTCGTCTTCGCGATTTAGTGCGATGAGAGTTTCTGCAAGACACTTGTTAACAGCCACAATGTCTTCCCAATCTTTATCTACTTCTAGATTAAGAAGTTCAAGCGAGCGGATGAAATTTGATTCGGCTTCTTTGAATTCTTGACAAAGAAATTGTGCTGCGCCTAAGCGATAGCAGGCATAGGCTTCGCGGCCAAGATCTTCAGTCACTTTGCTGTAGTTAAAGTAATTCTGTGCATAGAAACGTGCTTCCAGACCATTACTTAATGCGATGTAAGTCAGTGCTAGGTAGTTATCACACCAGCCTACAAATTCTGGATTTTTTGCTTCTTTACAGAGTGCGCGAGCGCGAAGGTAGTTTTCAAGCGCTTTCGTGTGATCACCTAGCTTTGCTTGTGCCATACCAATATTGAGTAGGTCCACGCCCATAGTTAATGTTGTGATGCTTGGATCGATTACTTCTTTTGCAGCCGTGTGGTTTTCAAGACATTTTTGCCATTGATCAATTTTGTACCATGCCCGACCTGCAGCTCGTAATTCTTCTGCTTGACCTTCTGCATCATTATCCAGACATTTCATGATTGCGAGTTCCTCGTGAACCTGTGCAGCATCTTCAAGTCGATTGATGTTTTCAAAACAATAAGCTTTACCGTGATAGAGATGTATTAACTCTTTTAGATAGGAATCAACGCCACCAAGTTTGAAGTAGATTTCAATTGATGTGTCTATTAAATGAATGCATTCAACGAAGTTGTCTTTCTTGAATGCGATGTGGCTGAGCTCGTCTAATAATTCGGCTCGTTCTGTACCTTCGGTCGTGCGGATGCGATCCCAGAGTTCTTGCTCTCGGCTGTCTTTCTTGTTGTATTCGGCGCTCACCGTTTCCCTTCATATCGACACTGGTGCTTCTGACAGGTGTAAAAATTACTGACCGTCACTGACATCTTCGCTCGGGCCTGGGGTTGCAGCCGGGGCGGAGTATTTGGGGGAAGCGGAGAGTAACATAGATTTCGAACAGGTGTTCGACCGGGTAAAAAGACCCACCGAGTTAGGCGCGTGGAAGTCGAATCGTTGTTTGCCGTTTCACCTTTTTGCCTTTCCAACCGCAGGCAACGCATTCGAAGTTCGGCATATCGTCAAAGATGCAGCAGCCACCAAGTGAGTAAATTGCCGGATCAGGTTCTTCCGTGGGCATGCCGTACAGGATTTTGCGTATTCCCGTTCGCGAGTTGCATTCTGGGCAGGATCTGGTCGCCATAGGAAAAAGATAGAAGTGGCCACTGACAAAAACTCTTGTTCGAAATTCCTTGGAATGCCAAGATTTCTGAGTAAACCAACAGGAGGACAGATGTCTGAACTTTGCATCCATGATCTCGAACTCGGGCAATGTTCACACTGCAAACTGCCGCCTCAAGGAGTTAATAAAATTGTCTATGTAACACACGGTGGACTGGCTTTTCATAATAAGCCAAATTGTGAAACGTTAACTGCCGGTCAGGAAGAGGCGGATGCGAAGGGAATGAATATTCATCCCATCAATCCGATTGGATGGGCCGATGCCTTCAAAGACCGTCGTCCGTGCAGAAACTGTTGCCCTAATTACAAAAAGTAAAATTCTTATTCTTCCGGGGCATCCAAGATGATGTCGGTGAGTTTGCCTTCTAACTCATCGTGAATTGGTTGTTGGACTTGGTTCTCATGTTCATTAGACCATATTTGCAAAAAATCTAGCGCCTTGAGAAGGTACTGCGCTTCCGTTGGATTAATTGTTGGTGGAGTAAATGGTGCTTTATTGTCCAGCGCATCAACGTATTTTTGAAGTGGATTTATCTCGTTATTTGATGACATGTAATCCGTTCTTAGGGCCGCGCTTGTTGTGGCTCTTGAGATCTATTATGCAGTCATCACCGAAAGGTGAGTGGTAATGCATATGCGCACCTGCCATGAACAAGACTTCGTCTTCGTCATCGCCCAAACCATACGAGTCGTGATACTCACAAAACCATGACCAGCCATCGAGAATATTGAGTTTTTCGTAGTTATCCAGCTGCCGCATGTGTGGACCTCCTCTGGGTTGAACCTGCTTAACACTTCAATCTGAAGGATTATTCCCTTTTATGTCAGTCCCCCAAGTTAGATTTCTAGGCGTGAGACATCTACGGACCTTCGGTGGGATTCTCGGCTACATCGCCATTGTGATGGCGCTGTATCGGGTGTTGCCGACGTGGTTGGTAAGTGATGAGCGTTATGTAAATTCGATCATTATCTACATTGTGATCAGTGTTGTGTTCTTAGTAATTGTCTATCTCAAAGGTGTGGACTCACTCGAATACTTTAGGCGTCCGCGATTAGGCGCCGCATCGATTACTGCAATGGTTATAGCTGTGATGTTTGTGTTACCGGAGTTCATTGGTGAGCAAAATCAGATGGTGCCGATGGAGTACGCGATTCCAGGAGTTATCTTTTTGCTTGGAATTGGTATTAGTGAAGAGATTTTTTCTCGTGGGCTGGTCTTTGGGATGCTTCGCAAATACGGAGAACGTAAGGCGATTATTTTCTCATCAGTGATCTTTGGTTTATTACATATCAATGTGTATGTGGGCGACAACTGGGATTTATGGGCTGCATATGATCATGTGTTTTCGGCTGGTAGCTGGGGTTTCCTGGCTTGCGCAATCATGATTGCTACGCGAAGTATTTGGTTCGTTGCGGTATTTCACGCGTTAACTGATTGGTCAATTGTTTTTGGTATTGAGCCACCTGCGTCCGATGACACGGCTCCAGTTGAGGTGTACTCGCTGTTCGATAACTTAACGTTGCCACTGTTCCAGTTGGTTTATTACGTACCACTGGCTCTTTTGATACTTCGCGTTAATCGCGGTGGCTGGCCAAAGTGGATGGAAAAAATTGCACTGAAGCGGAAGTTAGTTGTTCCGGTGAGTGCGCTGGATTAATGCATGCTTCAAGTAAGAGATAAGTAACTCTGTGTAAAAAATAAAAGTAGCCCTGCGCGACGAACTGCAGGGCTACTTCATGTGCGTACCGCTGGTAGGATTCGAACCTACGACAATCCTTTCCGTCAAGAAGGTGCTCTATCCGCTGAGCTACAGCGGTACGCAATTTGGAATCTAGATTGAATGCGTACTGCGAAAATAAGAAAGTTACGTAGCTGTGGATACGTGAGAGAGTTAGAAGATTGGTGCTGTTTTTTCTGTTTCTGCTGAGGCGGGGACAACAGTTGCTGCTTCTATCCCCCAGGCATCTGCGTTCTTAGAGAGTGCGTACTTCATTGGTAATTGCGCAGCTGATGCGGATGTGATGGTTACATCAAAGATGAAGTCTTTATCTACTGGTGTGCATTCATCGATGCTGCTTGAGGTTGCGTTTAAGAGAAATCCATACTGAGTGGTGATGATTTGGGTGAATTGATCTAGTGAGCGAGCAGATTGAAATGATTTTGAAGCAAAGCTATAGGCGGTTTTGAAATCTTGCTGAGCAAATGCTGCTAGTTGTCCCTTAATCCAAGCGCTGCCTGCATCTATATCGCTTTGAGAGCAAGAAGGCA
>JACCDP010210351.1_pt1 | contig 17675 bp, 19 predicted proteins | sample 7445841 | NCBI WGS metagenome assembly JACCDP01 (sample SAMN15323441, study PRJNA562643) | freshwater metagenome | isolation source: river surface water | place: USA:Blue River Watershed | collected 2017-08-17
CTTGAGCACCTTGAACTGAACTCTGTGCTCCCGTTGTCCCTTGAAATCCTTGTGGTCCTGTTGCTCCTTGAGCACCTTGAACTGCTCCTTGAGCACCCTGTGCTCCCGCAGGCCCTCTTGCACCTTGCGCTCCTTGGGCTCCTTGGTTTGCACCTTGGGCACCTTGAGCACCTTGTGGTCCTTGAGCTCCAGTATTTCCTTGAGCACCTTGGACGTTACCTTGCGCACCTTGAGCACCTTGTGGTCCTTGAGCACCAGTACTTCCTTGAGCACCTGTAGTTCCACCTTGAGCACCTTGTGCACCTTGTGCTCCCGTAATTCCTGTCGCTCCTTGTGCCCCTTGAACACTTCCTTGTGCACCTGTTGCTCCCTGTGGTCCTCTTGCACCATTTGCCCCCTGTGCACCTGTATCAGCACCCTTCGCCCCTTGTGACCCTTGTGCACCCTGAGCACCTTGAAGTCCTTGAGCACCTACGTTTGCACCTTGAGCACCTTGTGCCCCTGTAGGTCCCTGAGCACCTGCACTACCTTGTGCACCAGTATCCGCTCCCTGAGCACCTTGTGTACCTGACGCACCTTTAATACCCTGGGCACCTTGGGCTCCTACATCAGCAACACTTGCATTTGCTCCTTGAGCCCCCTTGAATCCCTGAGCACCAAATGCTCCTTGTGCTCCTTGTACTCCACCTTGAGAGCCTGTTGCTCCTGAAATAGTACTTTGTGACCCTTGAGCACCAGTTGCACCTGAGACCGTACTAATTGCTCCTTGGGAACCTTGGGCACCTTGAGCACCAGTTGCCCCTGAAATTCCAGGAAATCCTTGCGCACCTTGTGCCCCCTGAGGACCTGTTGGGCCTGTTGGTCCTTGGGAACCTTGAGCACCTTGAGCTCCTTTTAAATTTGTTGTTGGACCAACCCACACACCTGTTGAATCTATCCATTGAGTGGGACCAACGTATACTCCACCTGTAGTAACTGAAGCACCGGTTAATATAATATTGTTAGGTCCGATTGTCGCTCCACTTGGAATCGTTGAAGATGAAAGAACCAAACTTTGGTCTTTTATATTGAACTGCATTGTTTTTGAAGCACTTTCAAAAACAACATGGGGGTCCAAATTTGACCCATTACCTTGAGGATATATAATTACATTTGCCATCAGTTCACATGTGATTCAAGAAGTTTTAAATCTTCAAGAATGTCATCAATAAATAGTTGTTGTTGTTTTATGGCTTCCACTAAAACCGCATTTAATTTACTATACTCGACATAGTAATATCCCTCCTTACTTATCTCAACGACCTCAGGAAAGTAATCTCTTACATCCTGTGCAATCAAACCAATAGAATGTAATTTTCCTTGTTTTTTAAAATTTTCATAATCTTTTTCACCAATTTTTTCATTCCAATCATATGTTACAGTTTCTAATTGAATAAGTTTTTCTAAAGAATTCCTAAGTGTTTCAATACCTTTTTTTAATCTTACATCAGAGTAGTTACAAGGTGAATCGAAAGAACCTGTTCCACAGGTAGAATCTAATATTATACAAGTTCCAAAACCATCGGTTGAGTAAGCATAAAATGACGCCCAATCACAACTACTATTTAGGCAACTTGTCTGAGTAACATATTTTGCCGCGTAAACGCTAGCCGAACCTTGTTGCCAAATACTGTTTTGTATGGGTAATACACACGCACCATAACAAGAACCACCAAAATCAAAAGTATAAAGGTTACATGATATACTTGGAGGTCCTGTTGGTCCTGTTGGTCCTTGGGCTCCTTGATTTCCTGGAGCCCCTTGTGAGCCTTGTGGACCTTGTGGACCTGGAGGTCCTTGTGGTCCTTGTGGTCCTTGTGGTGAACCACCTTGTGAACCTTGGGACCCCTGAGCTCCTTGTGGTCCTTGTGCACCCTGTACTAAAGATGGACCTAAACTCTTACCCTGTGAACCTTGTGCTCCTTGAGCACCTGTTGGTCCCGTTGGTCCTATATTACCTTGTGCACCTTGAGGTCCTGGAGCTCCAGTCGGCCCTTGAGCACCTTGTGGACCGTTTGCTCCGGTCGCACCTTGAGAACCTTGTGCACCTGTTGGCCCTGTCGTTCCTTGAGCCCCTTGAGGACCTGTAGGTCCTGTGGCACCTGTAGGCCCTGTCGGACCTGTTGCGCCTTGTGCTCCTGTATTGCCGGTTTGTCCTTTAGCACCTTGAGCTCCTTGAGGTCCTGTTGTTCCTTGTGCCCCCTGAGCTCCTTGAGCACCTGTATTACCACCAGCACCTGTTGGTCCAACAGCACCTTGAGCACCTGTGTTACCTGTTTGTCCTGCAGCACCTTGAGCACCTTGAGGTCCTGTAGTTCCTTGTGAACCTTGAGCACCTTGATTACCTGTATTACCTGCAGGACCTGTAGGTCCCGCGGCACCTTGAGCACCTGTATTACCTGTTTGTCCTTTGGCACCTTGGGCACCTTGAGGTCCCGTCGCACCTTGTGCACCTGTGTTACCTGTCGCACCTTGTGAGCCCTGAGGTCCAGTAGGTCCTGTAGCACCTTGTGCACCTGTATTACCTGTTGCACCTTGTGAACCTTGTGCTCCTGTTGGGCCTGCGGCTCCCTGTGGTCCAACTGCACCTTGTGAACCTTGTGCTCCTGTAGGTCCAGTAGGTCCTGTAGCACCTTGTGCACCTGTATTACCTATTGCACCAGTTGCACCTTGTGCACCTGTAGGTCCTGTGGCACCTTGTGGTCCGACAGCACCTGTTGGTCCTTGTGCACCCTGAAAACCTTGTGGTCCTGTTGCCCCTTGGGCACCAGTATGTCCAGTTTGACCCGCGGGTCCAATGGCTCCTTGTGGCCCTGTGGCTCCTTGTGGTCCCACTGCACCTGTGGGTCCTTGAGCTCCCGTAGGTCCTATTGGTCCAGTCGCTCCTTGGGCACCTGTGTGTCCTGTATTTCCTTGAGCCCCTTGAGGTCCAGTTGAACCTTTTAACCCTTGAGCACCCGTTAATCCTTGAGCACCTGTGGGTCCTGTTGCTCCTGTCGGTCCAATTGCCCCTTGTGCTCCGGTATTACCTGTTGGTCCTGTAGCACCTTGAGCTCCTGTTGGTCCAATTGCCCCTTGTGGACCGACTGCACCTGTAGCACCTTGTGCACCCGTCGGGCCTGTTGGTCCTGTATCACCAGTTGGTCCGACATTTCCCTGATTTCCTTGAAATCCTGGAATTCCTTGGGCTCCCGTTGACCCTTGAGGTCCCAAATTTCCTTGATTTCCGATGGCACCTTGTGCTCCTTGAGGCCCTTGTGCTCCTTGAGGTCCTACCGCACCTTGAGCTCCTTTTGCACCTTGTGCACCTTGAGGTCCTTGTGCACCTTGAGGTCCTACAGCACCTGTTGGTCCTTGTGCACCTGTTGGTCCTGTTGGTCCAACGTTTCCTGTTGGCCCTACATTACCTTGGTTACCTTGGAATCCAGGGATTCCTTGTGCTCCTGTTGCTCCTTGCGGCCCTACATTTCCCTGATTACCGATGGGACCTTGAGCACCTTGTGGCCCTGTATTACCTTGTGGTCCTACCGCACCTTGGGCTCCTATTGCTCCTTGTGCTCCTTGAGGTCCTGTGTTACCTTGTGGTCCTAAAGCACCTGTTGGTCCTTGTGCACCTTGAGGTCCTGTTGGTCCTGTATTACCTGTTGGTCCCACATTTCCTTGGTTCCCTTGAAATCCTGTAGGACCATTATCACCTTTAGCCCCTTGAGCACCCGTATTACCTTGAGCACCTTGAGGACCTTGTGCTCCTTGAGGACCTTGTGCTCCTTGAGGTCCTACATTTCCTTGAGCACCTTGAGGTCCTTGTGCTCCTTGAGGTCCTAAAGCACCTTGAGGTCCTAAAGCACCTTGTGCACCAGTTAATCCTTGTGCTCCAGTCGGTCCTTGTGCTCCCGTGGGCCCTACATCTCCATCGAATCCAATAAATCCTGTGGCTCCTTGTGCACCTTGTGCACCTGTAGGCCCTACCGGACCTTGTGCCCCTGTTACTCCTTGTGCACCCTGTGGACCAGTGGCACCCTGAGCTCCAGTATTTCCTTGGGCTCCGATTGGCCCTTGGGCTCCTTGTGGTCCCGTAGCCCCCTGTGCCCCTGTGTTGCCCGCAGGTCCTTGAAAACCTTGGAAACCTTGAGCACCTTGGGCCCCCTGTGGCCCTACGTTACCTATATCTCCCGTTGGACCTTGAAATCCTTGAGGACCTTGAGCACCTTGTGGTCCTTTTAATCCTTGTGCACCTTGTGGTCCTAAAGCACCTTGTGCTCCTTGTGCTCCTTGAGGACCAATTGTACCTTGACTACCTGTAGCACCTTGAGCACCAGTTGGTCCCTGTGGACCTTGAGGGCCTTTCGCACCCTGTGCTCCCGCAGGTCCTAATCCATATCCTATACATTGATTACCACATGTTGAATAAACATATGAGGATGAAGGACAAGTATAACCTGAAGAAAGGTAGTTTCCTGATGCGTCTTGTACGATTTCGGCTAATGTATATCCACTTGTTGAGAATATAATATTGATATCGTTGACTGTTGTGGCTGCGGTCAATTCTGCTAAAGTATTGTCATAAATTTCTAAACCAAATCCGGCAATACTTGAGTTATTCAAACCATAAACATTTATTGTATGGTTTCCCTGTCCAAGATTAAATGGGTATACGTGCCAATATTTGAAAGCAGATTGACTACCATCATAAGGACCTCCGTCAGTATTAAGAATTTGGACCCCATCAATTGAAACCCTCCAGTTATTATCTGCAGCAACTCCAATATAGTATGTTTTTGTTTCAGTAAGACCTGATATACATTTACTGAATCCTAACCATGTGTTGTTTAAAGATGTTCCTGTCATCCAAAGTGCACACCTATTCATAGGTCCGTCTGTAACACCTGCTGACTGAGTTCTTCTCCATACAGGTACGGTTAGCGAATAATGTACAATAGTACCCGTTCCATTACTATTGAATCCGAAGTCGTTGAACTCGGTACCTAAATCTGAGTATTCTACCGCTTGTACTCTTTCCAATCCTATGGTAAATACTGGAGGTGTTGCCGGTGTAAACCCTTCTGCCGGTTGCCCTTGAGCACCTTGTGCCCCTTGGGCCCCTTGTATGTTTGTTGTTGGTCCTACCCAATTGTTTGTTGCATTTATAACCTGCGTGGCACCCAACGCAAATCTATTATGAACATTAAGAGTTGTGGCTGAAAAATCCGATGTTGTCATTGATAAAACATTCGGTGTTGTTGTTGAACTGAACTGCATCGTCCCTCCTGTCAACATCTTGAGTGAAATGGGATTTGTACCGTTGGTAAAATCTATATATGGTACTCTATTAGATGTTCTCGAAATTGAATTACTCGGAACTATTAAAATATTTTTAGCCATTCAGGTGGGACTATTTTAACAATAAATACAACAAAGTGGGATTATCTAAAAAACTTAACTATTCAACATTTCGAAAAAGTTTATTAGTTTTTTCAAATTAAAATTTAACATTATTATCATGATATTAAAGAGTCCAAAAACAAGAACTTTTGTAACTAACTTATTAGCGGAATTCATTCTTAGTAAAATATCAAAAGAATTTTCTACAATAATTCAGGTTGCGGATTGTCAAAACTTTTATGTAATCAAAGGGAAAACAAGTTCGCCCAACGTTTTAAATACATCGGAAATACTGGATGAAATGCATTCTAAATACTCAGAACTATTACCCGAAAAAAGAGTAACGAATACAATTGACCTCATAGAATATGATTCGAAAATTACAGATATAGAAAATTTCGAGTTTAGTTATTTTAACACAGATAACAACTGTTACCATTACAAAGAAATTGAGGAATATGGTTTAGAAAAGCAAGAAAATATGATTGTGACTTCAGAATTTCCTCATGGATTTTCCCTTAGTCAGGGTAGGTCCCTTTTTTACTATTTTAAAACAGTCACTTATTCAATACCGACGACATACCCTTTTACATCACTGACGTATTTTTTTTCTAAGAACACTGAACAAAAATTAAAAATAATGAACAATTTTTATGGTAGTGAGGATTCCATATTAGAATCCGCAGTTTTAGATTATTTTGATTTTGACACTACTAAGTTGGATGAAGAAATGAAAAAAGTGGATTGGCTAACTGAGTTAACTAATCCACTTGAAGAAAATCAAATTATTTTAAATAATAAAAAGTCGATGATTATTGTTTAAATAATACCAAGTTTGTTTCTATGTTTTTTTATTAAATCTATCGCTTCAGTCAATTCCATATAATCTCTATCGGGCGCATATAAAAATGACTCGTTTTTATTTCCTTGACTTTCAATTATCAAAAGTGCGGGAATCATATCATTCTCAGTTATTTGAGAATATATATCATATTCATCTTTGAATTCATCGATGTCCCTATCATAAAATTCAATACCCTCTTTGGTTAACATTTCTTTAAAATCAACACAATAAGGACAACCCTTCATGGTATAAACCACAACTGATAAATCTTTCATACTAACTCTTTAATAGGCCAAGGACCTCTGAAGTTGACATAACACCAGATTTTGAGAACACTTCCGTTCCCTCCTTGAATATTTTTATCGTAGGGACACTTCTGATTCCCAACTCTTTTGAAAAATCCATATCGGATTCTACATCAAACTTATAAACACTATAAGATGGTGAACCTTGTGATTCACTTATTAGTGATTCATTTACTCTTTCAAGATTATTCAACATAATCTTACATGGACCACACCAAACGGCAAATAGGTCCAAAACAAAGTTTTCACCTTCATTTATTTTTTTCTTAATTTCCTCAGACGTTAATTGTTGCATTTTTAAATTGTTTTAATAGTTGTGGTAAGAACAATCTTAGTTCATTCTCTTGTTCAATTTTATAATAAATAGTTAATTTGAATCTTAACTTTAAGTTGTTCTCTTCATCCCATTCACGTTTATCCTCAATATACAAATAAAATCCTTGTTGACTTTTGAAAATTACTTGTTCAGTTTGAATCTTATCTTCTTTATTTAAAAAAGACAACTCGAAAACCTTAGTCAATTTTCTTTTATTTAAAAATTTTAATAAATCTCCATCTATTTCATTACAAAATACAATAGAAAAAAAATCACCCTCTAATTCTAATTTCGATATGTATTCGGGTTTAATCATCATTTATATTATATAAGAAACATTGGTAAATTTTCAATAAAAGGTTCATACTCCGTAGATTTTTTTTCAGTCCAAACCAGATAACCGTCATCGTGCCATTTGGAATCGGATTCCAAAACAACCCCGTTTTTACAATTTTTTCTTATTTTAGTGGTTTCGAATCTTTCATCTGAGACAATTCGGTCCATCTGTGAATCCAAAAAATTCATTGGTCCGTTCCACTCCTCTCCTAAAAATCCATTGAACCTTCCCAAACTTTGGACCCTGCTGATAATAATTTTATCTAATTGTTTTTTTATTCGATACTCAACGGTTGCTCTTTGTTGATTTTCATCATCCCCTTTTCTAATAGAAACTATTATCGAAGCAGCTCTTCCAATATATGTCTTCACACAATTAGATTGAGTAAAACTTTCTTCGTTGTATTCTTCAGTACGACATAAAAGGTTAAATGTATAATCCTCAAATTTGTCTTTAAGAACTTCATTGAAGTACTCCGGATAAATTCTGAGATACACTCCTTTCCTATAGTGGTCCAACTTGTCACTCCAATCAAGGTGTTCCATTCTAAATGTTTTTGGAGTAGCTTTCCACTTTATATCACTTTCTCCATAGTCCTTCAAAGAGATATACATGTTAATATGGTCAGACAGTGTGTTTACGTCAATTCTGCCCTCTATAAACACTTCTTTATAAATTTCGAACACTTTTTTTAACTCCTCGTTGGAACAATATTCTTTGAACCTCTTAACATCACATTGTAATGTGTTTTTATGATTTAGTAATCTGATAACTATTTTTTCGTCTTGATTAACCCACGACTCGTCAAATAATTCAATTGTTTTTTTATATAGGTCAATATTTAACCCTTCACAGAGATGGAGACATTTTTTTAATGTCTTACCTTTCACCCCATATGATTTCATGAAACCATCGACAAGTTTATTACCATTTTTCTTAATTTCTTTTCTAATTTCTTTACCAAAATAAACAGGTATATAAGATAAAAAATTATCAGGAAACTTGATATTTTTTTTAATAAAATGAAATCTCAGAAGTCGAGAATCGAAATCATTATCATTTAATGAACTATACCCATCAATGTGGTTTAAAAATATATTGAAAGCGTCTAAGGTTGTTGAGACATTTTCATTTGTGAAATGATTCAGGTGGTTTTTAATTATTGCAGATAAAGCACTTATATTCCCGTTCAAGAAAAAATTACATCTTATTGATTTTTTTGCCGACCTTTTTTTCTGAAAATTATGAATAAATCCCCTATATACATTACCTGTTTTTGTATTAACAGTAATAAATTCAACGTTCTTAGATTTCTTGAACCATAATTTACCTACTTGTCTGTGTGTTCCTCCATAAAATAATTTCAAAGATACTTTGTCTTCGTTTTTTTCAACAACAACCATTACATATTCTTTATGAACACCATAAAGAGGATTTGAAATTTGGTTAACAAAAGTTTCTTCATCATCGTGGGAACCACTTTCTCTGAACAATCCTGTAGATTTTTCATTCCTGTAATAATCATAATCAAAATGCGTACGTAATTCATTAGTATCAGAATGTGAAACTGAACGATACTTTTTAAATTGTTTTTTGAATAACTCTATCTTCATAATCGGATTTAAAAAAGGGGGTGTGAACCCCCATTTGATTAATTACAATATGAATCAGCTAACTCCCACAAACTTGTGTTAATTTTGTTAATGCTTTGGAAATTTTTCAATTGTTTCATTGTTACCATTCGACCCTTTTTTGAAGAATACTGAACACCTCCACGGACAAATTTCTCTTGAATTACATTGAAGATTTTCCATACTGAGTTTCCATTGTCTTCGATTCTTTCTGGTCGAAGAAGATTTTGAAGATTCAAAGTGGATGGAATATTATTTTCATTCCATCGAATTAGGGATGCCTTTGAAAGTAAATCCATAGTTTGTCCTTCTGAGAGAAAGGTAGATTCCATACGACTAACCGAAGATTGAATTAATGGTAACCTGTCGGCAAATTCATCCGTTATTTGACGAACTACTGACATGTCTACACTCATGTGTCTAACGACAATCGAATCAGAAACTGAAGTTGGTACAGTTAACCCGTTGGAACAAACCAATCGGTGAAGTCCTGCAGATACAGAGAACGATGTCATTCCATTATGGGAATTACGAATTACCGCCTCGAGTAATGAATCTCCAACCTGAGGCATTTCTTGATTTCTTAAACGTATTTCGTGAGTTGAATAATCACCCATACCATTTTGTTTTGCAGAAAAAACTTTCCATCCTTCACGGTCAAAATTTTCGAGAATTTCAACTGTTGGTACGAAAGTGTACTTTTGTGACATTTTGGGTGCTGGTGTTGTAGCGAAGATTGACGGTACTTGACTACGGAGTGTTTCGAGGTTCAACATATATTTTGTTTTTAGATTACAAATATACGATGATAAAAATTACCCACCAAATTTAATTTAAAGAATAATACCCAAATTCAGTTTTCACCATGATTGCCCTGATTACTTTTGGTGAAACTTTAGATTTTCCGTGTAGTTCGGCACATATGTCGAGTAATTGTTTCTGTGTCAAGGAAATTTCATCCCCTTTTTCTTCGTTGGAAATTGCTGCATTCCTCACCTTATCGTAAAATTCTTTTTCTTTTTTTTCAGGAATCAAATTGTACAATTCTTTTGGATTTTCCTTAAAGAACTTGGTGATGTTATTCATGTATATTTCAACATCGACACTCATAAAATTAACTTTGTAAGTCCCACATTCCGTTACCTAAATCAGTACCCTTTTCAACAATACTTTGAGGTACTTTAACATTTGTACTACCTTTCAAATTCAAAAACAATAATGTAGGTATATCAGAAATACAATCAGGTATAGTCGTCAACTTTGGATTGTTAATCAACGCTAAGAATCTTAATTCCGGTAAATTACAAATACTGTCAGGAATCGCAGATATACAATTGTCTAAAAGAATCATATGTAGATTTTTGAATCTTCCAATATCTTCAGGGATATTGATTATCACATCCGCATTACCTCTATTTTGAATTTGGAACTCTTTAAGAGTTTCAGGTAAGTTTTTCAATAAATCGTCTAAACCATAAAGGGCGATAAATTTACCAACCGCACCGCTAGTGAAACTGTCGATGACAAGTTTCTCACCACCCACGGTCAATCCTTTAGCAAACTCTGGTTTGAAAAAATTTTTGAGTTCTGACATTGGCCCATTTAATAAAGAAATCAAATCAACACTATGGTCATCTTTATCCATAAATTGATTAGATGGGAAGTGGAATTGATATCTCTTTTTTGGTAACCCTGTCATAGGTGCCACATCAGTATCGTTTGGATTGAATACAACGTACAGTGGTCCGTCTTTGATATATCTATCAAACCAACTTGCTCCTGGTGCAGATGTACACCATCTTGTTTCTTGGTTATTTCCACCATAAAAACATGCGGCTTCTTTACCAACAGCACCCTTATCTTCGATTTTAATTACTCTCCAATCTTGACCATCAAACATCAGTTCTCCACCCGGATGAACAGGTGCAGATTTTCTTTCAGCTTTAGTCGTTGTTGCTAATGTAAGGTCAAAATCTTTTACCGCATCGTATAAACTTCTCGGCGTAAGATGCTGAATTTGTCTTAATTCTTCCGGCAATCTTCCCTTGAACTTATCGTACTTTTGAAGGTCTTCTTTAACCTTATAAAGGTCCTCCATAAAAGTTTCTTTATTTGCCTTTAATTCTCTCTCATATCCAGGGTCTCCAAATTGAGCCTCAGTTGTTTGTGCTAAATTAATATAACTCTTAATTAACCATGTAGCGTATTTACCAGCCTTAATTTTTCTTAATTCTTCGGGTTTGGCAGTTTCAATGTCCACATCATTCATTCTTGTCGTAGGGTCAGCGGCGATTAAAGCCAAAAGTTCTTTAATTGACATTTTCGGTTTTTTTACCGTACCGTCTTTCTTTTTCTTTTTCGTAGCGTAGGTGTCTATTAGAAAATCAATTTTTTCTCCTGACTCCATTATAACCTGTCTCAACAAGGACGTAAATTTCATTCTTGAAAGTTTAATAATAAATATAACAAGAATACAAAAATAACTAATAATTCAATATCAACAGCTCCTCTGCCAAATTTTGTTTGACATTTTTTTTAGCCGCGGCGGCTTTAGCAAATTGTTTTCTTTCCCACCTATATTGTTCTTCAGGAAACCAATCGTGTAACAATGGAAAATCATAATATGATAAACTAAACTTTGAATGTACTTTAGATAAGACGTTAGCTAACCTTTCATGGTCATCCCTATCAAAATCATGATTTGAATAATAATTTTCAGTTTTCCAATAAGGAGGGTCGAGATAAATATAAGTATTTTTACTATCAAACTCATTTATAACCTGTGCGAAATCTGTATTTCTAACATCGGTTATTTTCAAGAAATGTTCAACCCAATTTGGTTTTATAAGTTTGTCACTGAATGAAAGGTATTTTGACCTATACTTTCCTTTTAAATCAATAAAGTTGGATGTCTCTGGTTTACTGCCTGAGAAAACTTGTGTTACAATATAAACATATTTAGCGGCAACTTCGTAATCTGGATAGTTGATTGTAAAACCAGTATTGAACAATTCTGTTTGAAATGATTGAAATTGTTCCTTCATAATGGTAGGAGTAGTTTCTACACCTACCTGTTGAACTTGGATTCCGTCCAAAGCTCTTTTCAATTCCTGTGGGTTTTGAACACAGAAAAATAAATTATAATTTAATGGATTGAAGTCGTTGTAAACAACTTTCTTTAGATTTGAGAATTTACTTAAATCCATGTTGAAAAAACACCAAAACATTCCTCCGAATGTTTCCAAATAAACCTCCATATCCTGCGGATAAAGGTCTACTATCCATTTACCAATTTTTGATTTTCCTCCTATATAACTTAACATGAATTAATTATAGGAAAAAAAAATTCAAAAGCAAATTTATTTATAACAATTTTTATATGGACGACAAGATGCTTTTTGTGTAAATCCCATTTTAGAACAAGGTGTGGATTCACAGTAGGATTTACTATATTTCCTAGGTTTCTTAAATTTATTTTGTTCTTTTTCGTTTAAATAATCGTAGAGAACTCTTCTAATAATTTGCTCCAAAATCATAATTATAAATATGGAAAATATTGAAAAATCAGGATGTACTAAATGTAAAAAAACAAAGTACCACGGTGTTTTAAATAAACAAGAAATCGTTGGTTTGTTGCTTGGTTGTTACATCTTAGGTACCTCTATATATGGTTCGATGCAGTTGGTAAGAGATATTATCAACTATTTTAAATAGGTCTTTCGAATTTCAAATTCAATTTGACCCACATATCTCCTCCCTCGTATCCTTTTCCACGTAATCGCAAAGGTTTTGCGGTTTCTACAGTTCGAGGTGCGGTTACCATCAATTCACCCTCGGGATGAGGTATTTTAAACTTTTCATTTTGTATTTCATTTAAGTCGAGAGTGAGATTGTATATTAAATCATTATTTATTTTCTCATACCCATCTTTACTTATCATTTCTAATTGAATCACTAAATCACCATATTCACCATTTTTAAAATCACCGAGACCTGCTAATTTTAAAAATTGACCACTATCACAATTTTTAGGTAAAGAAATTTGAACTTGATTAATAGTACTTTGAGTTCCTCTGCCGTCACACATGTAACATCTATGAACTATAGCACTTCCCCTACCATTACAGGACGGACAAACCGTTCTAACTTGCTGTACCATGAATCCAGTTCCAAATGTTTGTACATGGAAACCAGCCCCCTTACAGGTTTCACAAACCTTATTCTCACCACCTGAACCATTACAAGTAATACAAGAATTTTCTTTGGAGTATTGTACAAGTTTTTGAGAACCCATATAGGATTCTATCGGTGTGACCTGTAATCTTATTATTTTATCGGGAGCGGACTTTCTTCTTTGTTGTTTGAAGTTTTGTTGGAATCCCCCTCCAAACATATTTGAGAAAAGATTTTCAAATTGTGTATTGGCATAAGGATTATTTCTTTGTTGGTCGTATTGAGCTCTTTTATTGGCATCACTTAGAACTTCATAGGCTTCTGCAATTTCCTTAAACTTATCGGTACCATCAGGATTTAAATCAGGATGATATTTCTTAGATAATGTACGATAACTTTTTTTTATCTCTTCTTCTGTACTATTCTCTACAACTTCTAAAATTTTGTAATAATCTTTCATTATGAATTACATGGTAGTTATTTTCAAGGATAAAATAAAAAAGAGATTAATAAAGAAATTTGTAACTTTTGAGAAGGCAAAACATTTTTATGATTCTCTTTTAAATGAGTCCAAAGATGTCATATTCGATAAGATAATTGAGGATGGTAAGGAAGTAAAATTCGAAATTGGTATCGTCGAGTTAAGTAATAAACAACTCATTCCTGTATACCTGACAGATGAATTTGGAAGGAACGTTAAGGTCAAATTGGAGGAGGATGGAATGACTTTATTTTCGATTTCCCCATATAAAATTGAAGAGAAAATTTTCGATGTAAAACAAAATAAAAAAATTACAATAGAAAAATTTATAAGAAACTATTTGTCAGGAGATGGATTAAAAATGATTTCATCTTTGAACAATAAAATTGTAGTTCAACACGATAGTGTATTTAACTTATTTACTACTAAATCTGAATCTGAAAGTTGGAGATTTATAGATTGTTTAAGCACGTATTTTTATAGTAAGAAAAGAAAAGATTGTCTATTTGTTAAAGATAACTCCACCCCTCAAAAGAAATATCTTTATGATATTCTGGAAAAAAATGGATTCGATAAAAAAGTTTTATATAGAAAATTTACTTCACTTCCTTCTCGTCGAGGATGAAAATGAATTCGGTTCCAGAAATGTCGATTGAAAATTGTTTGTGGTGTCTATCAACCTCTCTAAAATGATTAATCACACTTGAATATTCACCCTTAGGTAATTCAAAAACTATGGTTCCTTTACCACTAAAAAGGGCTTGAACGGATTCTGCAATTAGAGCCAACTTTTCTATTGTCCCATAATCAGAACTTTTATTTTCTGCCATAAAGAAAGTTTTTTTGGGGTTGGAAATAAATCTTTTTTATCTATTCCTTTTATTTCTCTTATTACTTTATTCTTTTCATACTCAAGTTCTTTTTGGTCCTTGAGTTTCTGACTATTCAGCCAATTCAATAGATGTTGGTTCTTCTGTGTCATAGTCATCTAAATTTGGAGTATCATCAATTTCGGGAGAAAAGTCAAAATACAACCCTTGGAGTTTTTCCAAGTCGTTTTTTTCAAAAGCCTTTTTTAACTCTTCTACTGTTTGTTTAAAGAGTTGTTCTTTCATTTCCCTTTCTTTATTTAATTTAATTATTTTAGCAATCTTAAGTAAGGTTTGTGTGATTTCATTTTCATTAATTTGTGAAACGAAGGATAAACCTTTCATATTATTATCCTCAGCCTGAAATGGGACTAATTGACCTTCTTCGGTTAAACTTTTTGGTAATGACCATTTCGATGGAAATAAAACATCAAAACTCAAGTAGTTTTTTAATTTTCTAATTGAATGAATATAATCTACAAATGGCTCTATTTCTTTATATAAACTCATTATTTGAGGATGTATGTGATTATGTAACTTATTGATGAACCTAATATAATAAGTTCCCTGTTATTATATACCATTGGTTTTGGTTCAGATGACAACAGGGCTCTTATTACATTTAGTACACTTTTGAGTGTAACTAATATCGAAAAAACGAATATAAAAAGATATATCGAATCGATATTATGCATTACCCTCTTCTTTTTTATGTTCGAGGATTTCACCTCTTAATTTTTGTAACAAAGCCTTGAGTTCTTGAGCGGTTTTTCTGGCTCTTGTGCCAGCACTCTTATTACCTTTGTAAAACTTTGTTGCATCAACTGAAAGCAATTCAGTCAATTCTTTGATTTGTTCTAAAGTTTCCATTTAATTTAAAGATTAAAACTGTTTATTATACTTGAATTTAAAAAAATCCTTGCTGGTGTAAATAGAAATGAATTTTTTTAATGCATATTTTTATCCATCAACTTATAAAGTTCAGTTAATAAATCCAAATCTGACTTTGTAAATGGTCTATCAAAGTCGAATATTTCATCCAAAAAAGCAGGGATTGACTCTTTTATATTTTTTTCTTTTGGACTATAAAAACTATCCATAAAAAAACTTTCGAAATAGTTTTTATGTTCGCCCTCTTTTTTTATCCTAATTTTTTCTTTTGCAAAATCTTCAACCATCTTATTCCAACACCAATTGAAGTGTGCAATTTTCTCTTCAAAACTCAGTGATATCTGTGTTTCTGCCGACTCATCCCCTAAGTATGTATCTACAATTACATGGTTTAAGGATTTGAATATGTCACCATATAGCTCAATTTTTTCATAATTCATATTATGAACATTGAACCAAATTACCACCTCGTCTTTTGGGATTGGTTTAGTCATCCAATTAAAAAAATTCTCCATAGAGTTCATCTATGGAGAATATAATAATAAGGTTAAAAATGTGTATTATTGAGTTTTCTTGTTGTAGGAAATTAAACTTTTCATTTTCTCCATTTCCTCGTTGATTTTGTTTTTACCTTTATCTTCAACCGACTCAAGTTTAGCAAACATATTATCTAAAGATTTTTCTCCGTCACCTTCGCCGGCTTCGTCAACAGGCTGAGCAACTCTATTATATGACCTATCTTTTTCTTTTTGATAAAGATTAGCCTTTCTTTTTTTGTTTACCCTTTCTCCTACATCGGTTTTTACCGCGTTAGCCCACTCAGGATTATTTCCAGTTCGAGATGAACCCACAAGATTATCTGTTAACCAATCTTCATTAGGTTTTATTTCATCGAACTTTGTATTTTCTAAACCAGGATATGCGAAATTTTCAATATACTCATCAACAGCATCCGATGCCTTGTAAGATTTCTTTGTCATTTTTTCATCTAACTCACCATTTCCTTTGGGAAAATCTTTAGGGTCCATTTCAAATTTAGCCTTACTTCCTGTTTTCAAATATTCTTTCATTTTCTTCTCAACAGCTTTCAAGTTATCATCGTTCTCCTTTTTATCCTTACCCAAAACCTTTTCAGTTTCTTTCATACCTTGAGATTCTTTCTTTGAAATGTTAGTTTTTTCTGCTTTGTCCTTAACTTTCGTTTCTTTTTCTTTCATTTTTTGTTCAATTACTAATTTTTCGATAAAGTCAATTAATTCATTTTCAGTAAATCTTAATTTGTTTGTATTTTCTTTAATATCTTTTAGAGTCATTGCTAAATTAACTTGCTTAGAAAGTTTTCTATCCTCAGGACTCAATTTTTTCTTACCTTCAGCTTTTTTTGCAAGTTCAGATTTCAATTTTTTCAATTTAGCCACAGGTATTTTTTCACCTTCAGGTACACCTAATTTTTTATGAAGTGCGCCTTTTTTCATGTCTGTCTTCTGAATCCACTTTTCTTTTTCTGCTTCATCTATATTTGAAGTGTCTTTGTATGTTTTACCTCCTAAAGTGAATTTACCACCTTTTGGTGTTTTTCTTAATTTGTCTGTGAACGCATTTCCTTCTTCAGTTTCAGTTTCCTCTTCTAAAGATTTCATACTTCTAACACGAAAAGGAGCTCCACCAAATTTTTCTTGGTATTTATCAAAATATTTTTTTCCATCCTCCGGAGCAAACCATCTTTGTTTTTTTCCGTACTTATTCATTAAAGATTCGAAATCTGTAAATTCTTCTTCATCATAATCAAAATCAAATTCACCTGAATAAGGTGAATCTATATTGTCAAACCATCCATGTTCGTCATTAAATGAGCCAAAAAATTTGTTTGTCAAATCAGCCTTAATTTTATTATCCATTAGTCCTTTTCCAACATATGTAGGTTCCAATTCAGAGGCCTCTTCTGCATCTTCAACTTCGTCTTCATCTACTTCTTCTTTTCTCAATTCTTCGAAATCTTTAGCAGTAATTTTACCTTTAGGTTCAGCAACATCAATCTTGTGTTGGTTACCATGAAGTTCCTCATCCATTTCAATTTCTTTCCATTCACCCTCACCAAATAATTGAGTGAGTTCCTTGGCTCTATTATCTATTTCTTCTTTCAATATTCTTGAAATCAGATTATCAATGTTTTTTTCGAATTTTTCCATTTTGATTTTATTTATAAATATTCTTATTTCTTTGATTTATATAATTTAGTAAGTTCTTCAATAACAATATTCTCAACAATATTTTTACTTACACCCATTTTCTTAGCGACACTTTGAATTGCCTCATTTACGGATTCATTTTTTGTTATTTTAAGAGCGTTTATATCTCCTTGGTTACAATAAGGGAACTTACTACATTTTTTCTTAACTTTTACAAA
>JACCDP011249439.1_pt1 | contig 17674 bp, 13 predicted proteins | sample 7445841 | NCBI WGS metagenome assembly JACCDP01 (sample SAMN15323441, study PRJNA562643) | freshwater metagenome | isolation source: river surface water | place: USA:Blue River Watershed | collected 2017-08-17
ACAGCGTCGGCTAATTGTTCGCGTTGGTACATAGCGGCATACCGTCCATTGCGCGCGACGAGCTCGGTATGCGTGCCCTGTTCGGCGATTGTACCTTCATGCAACACCACAATCAGGTCTGCCTCCCGCACCGTGGCGATGCGTTGGGCAATCAGAATGGCCGTACGACCAGCCCGGAAGGTGCGCAACCCCTCGAGAATCTGTGCCGCAGTATGCGTATCGACACTCGACAGTGCATCATCGAGCACCAAGATTGCCGGGTTTCGCAACACGGCCCGTGCAATCGCTGTACGTTGCTTTTGACCACCAGACAAGGTGACTCCGCGTTCACCGACAAGCGTGTCGATACCGTTGGGGAGTTGGACAACATCGTTGCTCAAGCGCGATATCAACAATGCCTGTTGGATATCAGCTTCGTCGGCATCGGGACGCCCAAAGGTGACGTTTTCGCGGACAGGCACACTGAACAAAAACGTATCTTGGGGCACATAGCCAATACCCTCGCGGAGCGACGCCAAGGCCACCGTACGGATATCATGGCCATCGATGTGGACGCTGCCGTGCGTCGGGTCTTGGACACGTGACAGTAGATTGACCAGGGTGGTCTTGCCACCACCGGTCGCACCCACGATGGCCACCGTTTTGCCCTTTTCGACCACAAAAGAAATATCGTGCAGAATGGTTCGTTTGCCGTCGCCGTCACCAACAGTGATACCGACATTGCGAAATTCGATTGCACCCGCAACCGTCAATTGCACCGGGGTATGCGACTCGTCTTTGATTGTAGGGATGCGCTGGAGCACCTCGCCGAGGCGACCCGCAGCAGAGGCCGCCTGCTGGAACAAATCGACTGTCCAACCCAACGCCACCACCGGCCAGGCGAGTGCTGCCAAGTACCCGTTGAAGAGCACCAAATCGCCGACAGTCATCTCGCCTGCAGCGACCGCACGCCCACCGATGAGCAACACGAGTGCACCGATGACACCCATCACGAGACTAATCGTCGGCCAGAGCAGACCCGACAACAATACATAGCGGACGTTTTGGAGGCGAAATCGTTCGTTGACCCGCAAAAATTCCGCCGTTTCGGGCTCTTCTTGGGTGTAGGCCTTGATCGTACGAATGCCCGAGAAATTCTCTTGGGCGCGGCTCGACACCTCGCCGAACAGATCCTGCACTTTGCGGAAGATGACGCGCATCCGTGCACCGACCACCACAAACAACACCGTCACCACCGGCAACAGCATCAACACGATAGAAGCCAATGTCGCGTTGGTGGTCATCATCAATGCCGAAGCGGTCACAATCATCAATATCGCACTCGCCATCGAGCTGACACCAGGGCCATAAAACTGCCGGATGGCCGATATATCATTGGTCACCCGCGTCATCAGGTCACCGGTGTGATGTTCACCATAGAACTTCTGATCGAGCTCGAGCAGCCGCTTAAACATGCCTTCGCGGATGTCGCTTTCGACCTGATGTGCGGTCCCCAAAATCAGGATGCGCTGGCCGAAGCGGAACACACCGTCGGCGACCGAAAACCCCACCATGATGAGGACGCTGTGGGTCAAATCGGTCCAGACAATGCCGCGCGCATTGATATCGTCGACGATGATGCGCAGCATTTGTGGGATCTGTACCGCAAACCCCGTCGCCACGATACTCGCCAGCAATCCGATCAAAAAACGCGTCCGATACCGTACCACATAGGGCCACAATGCCCGGAGCTGGTTCATGCATGCCTCGTCGCAAAGGTTCGTATTATGTTGGGTAGTATAACAACAAACAGACCGAGGTACGTGTCGTACCTCGGTCTGTTGCATTGGTGCAGAGCGCAGACTAGCCGTTTGTCATCAAAGACATTTCGCGGCGCTTCTGATCGCGCTTGCGCTCTTCTTGATTGAGGAGCTTCTTGCGCAGCCGATAGTTCTTGGGGGTGACTTCGAGCAGTTCGTCGTCGCCGATATACTCGACAGCATCGTCCAAGCTCATGTTGCGTGGGGTTTCGAGCCGTTGTGCATCGTCAGCACCCGACGAACGCATGTTGGTGAGGTGCTTCTTTTTGCAGCAGTTGACTTCGAGGTCACGCTCACGGGCATGCATGCCGATGACCATGCCTTCGTAGATGTCGACACCGGCGCCAATGAACAACTGGCCGCGCTCTTGTGAACCAAACAGACCGAAGGTGGTGGTCTGACCGGACTCGGAAGCGACCAACGAGCCGTTGGAACGCGTGCTGATATCGCCTGCAACAGGTTGGTATTCGTAGAACAACGAATTCATCTGGCCTTCACCACGGCTGGCCGTGAGCAGCTGCTGGCGGAAGCCGAGCAGACCACGGGTCGGTACGAGGAAGGTCAGGCTGACGGTGCCGTCGTCGCGGTAGCGCATGTCGCGCATGATGCCACGGCGTTGCCCGAGCAGTTCGATGACGGCGCCTTGGTATTGCTCCGAGACTTCGATTTCGACCTGTTCGATCGGCTCCATCCGCTGCTCGTCGATGACGCGGAAGATGACTTCAGGCTTCGAGACCTGGAACTCATACCCTTCGCGGCGCATGTTTTCGATGAGGATGGTCAAATGTAATTCACCGCGGCCTGATACCGTGAAGGCATCGGGGACGTCGGTGTCTTCGACGCGCAAGGCCACGTCGCGCTCGCGCTCGGCGTACAGGCGATCACGGATCTTGCGGGAGGTGACGTGTTGTCCTTCGCGACCGGCAAATGGGCTGGTGTTGACACCGAAGGTCATGTTGACGGTTGGCTCTTCGACAGCAAGGACCGGCAGCTGCTCGGGCGTGGTGGGATCAGCAATGGTGTCGCCGATCATGCCATCGGCAATGCCCGCGATGGCGATGATATCGCCCGCAGTGGCTTCGTCGACTTCGGCGCGGTTCAGCCCGACATATTGGAAGATCTGGATGATCTTCGCCGGCTTCATCTCACCGTCGTGGTTGAACTTGATAACCGACATCCCTTTGGTCATCGAACCACGACGCACCCGGCCCATCATGATTTTGCCACGGTAATCGTCGTAAAACGTATTGGTGACCAACATCTGCAGCGGCGCTTCAGGGTCGACGTCCGGTGCTGGGATGTGGTTGATGATGGCGTCGAACAAAGGCTCGAGCGAATCGTTCAGATTGTTGAAGTCAGTGCCTGCAATGCCATTGATCGCACTGGCGTAGACCGTATGGAACTCGGCTTGTTCGTCGGTGGCGCCCAGCTCGACAAACAAGTCAAACGTCTCGTTGACGACCCATTGTGGGCGGGCATTGGGACGGTCGATTTTGTTGACCACCACAATTGCCTTGTGACCAGCCTGGAGCGCCTTGCGTAGCACGAAGCGCGTCTGCGGCATGGGGCCGTCGACCGCGTCGACCAGCAACAACACGCCGTCGACCATATTCATCACACGTTCGACTTCACCACCGAAGTCAGCGTGACCTGGAGTGTCGACGATGTTGATTTTGTTGCCCTTGTACATCACAGCGGTGTTTTTGGCCATGATGGTGATGCCACGCTCACGCTCGAGATCGTTCGAGTCCATGACGCGCTCGGCCATCTGCTGGTTGTCGCGGAAAATCCGGGATTGGCGCAACAGACCGTCTACGAGGGTCGTCTTGCCGTGGTCAACGTGCGCAATAATCGCCACATTGCGCAATTCTGTTCGCTTCATACATGCTCCCACACAACATACAAACGCCACGACCTCCGAGGTCGAGGCGCAACAATGCATCACTAACTGATATCAAGTGTACCACAATCTGTCGTGATGGGGAAAGAGGACAAGAATGAGAGTTTTCAGCTCTGTCCACACACGACCGTCTATAAGAAGAAAAAAGAATATAAGAGAAGAAATAGTCGCACATAGTATATCGTGTGGATATGTTGATTGGCTGGTTTTGGCGCACGGAGAAGACCAATCACGGTGTCGTTGCTTGTGTACGACGCTCCACACGTATCAACAGCGATGCAGACAAACGGCGAATCATCCACAGTGGCTACACGCTGGTCCACGAACAACGCGAGGCGTCGTCCACAAAAACGGTGGATAACTGGTTCGGCCTGAATTGTTATCCCGCGGCTATCCCGTTGTTGTGCACGTGTTATGCACAGAAAAAACTGCGCTAAAACAGAGGGTTTTTGGCACACTACACTGCCAAATCAATACGAACAAATGTTTTTGTTTTATCGTGCTACGTAGAGTGCGTTGGAGTGCAGAACTTTCCACATTTTGGTGAGTTATCCACAAAAACACCCCAAGTTATGCACATTGGAGTGTAAAACTATATCAGATTGGGTGTTTTGCGCGAAGGCATCGCTATGCGCTGGGTGGGTTTTTCTTGGGATCATCTTCGTCGTCGAGCGAATTAATGAAGTCGCGGAACATCGACAGGGTTTCGTCGGAGACGGGGGCATCGGTCGGTGCGGTGGCTGCATCGGCGCTCGCTGTCGGCTCGGTGTCGCTGACCGTAGCAGATGCCTTAAAGAGCGGCGGCTCTTGTTGTTCGTCGCCATCAAACGGCACAGAGGCTTGTTCGAACACATGGGGCGCCACAAAAATAGGCACATGGGCACGCAGGGCGAGGGCAATCGCATCACTGGTGCGGGCGTCTATTTCGAAGGTGCGTTGTGGGGTTTGGACCAAGATCCGTGCATAAAAGGTCGTCTCTTGGATGTCATTGATGAGCACATGGACGATCTCGGCGTCGAGTTCTTGAAAAATCGTCCGTAGCAGGTCGTGGGTCATTGGGCGCGTTGGAGTCAGATTTTGGAGGACAAACGAAATAGCATCTGCCTCGAACTGACCAATCCAGATGGGGAGGTAGCGCCGACTATCGGTCTCGCGCAGGACTACAACGCGGTTTTGGGTGAGGAGGCTCACACGTACACTATCGACGTTGACTTGAATCATAGCGCGCATCCTTTTATCAGAAATCCCGCAGGATCATGTGTACAGTATACGTCAGTTGGTGAAGAAAAAAGAGTGGGTTTGTGCGCAGGGGAGTGCAGATGATTGACACCAACTATCTTGCGTCGTATGATGCTTGAAGCCGTTGGTGCCCGCCCGTTGTGAAGACCAAAATGATTATACCGCAGCCATCGACGCCAACGATTGTCACCAAAATTCAGCTGCTCCGGCAACGTGAAGTTGCAGCACGATATCGCGTGTGGGCTATCCTAGACGCACTCCCTCTCAGCGCGGACGCCAAGACATGGTTGGCCCCGCGTATCTTGCGTGAAGCAATGGTTGCGCAACAGAAAGCCGCACAATCGGCACGAGCAGTCTTTCAAGGCCAAGCAGTACAACCGATAACGGTCCAGAGTACCACCCAAATCCGCCGAAAAACATTGATGGTCGATGCACTCATCGAGCCGCGCTTGGCCGGCCATATCACGAGTGTGGTGCTGATTGGTTCGATTTTGTTGTTTGGGCAGACACTGGTCAACAAAAGCGGCCTCGAGTATGGAGCGGGCTTTTCGCGCTCCGCCAGCAGTGCCGAGATGACGTTGCCTATCGACGCCCCCTTGCCGCAGGTGAGTAGCGACTCGGAACTAACCGTGCCCCACATGGTTACACCGCTTCCCAATGCGTTGCCTCCGTTTTTGTTCTACCACCGTATCCGTAGCCAAGACACGCTCGGGACCATTGCAGCCGAATACCAGATGAACCCGCAGGTATTGTTTTGGGCCAACGGCTTACAAAACGGCCGGGTCTTTATTGTGGGCAGTACGCTACGTATCCCGCGGATGCCGGGCGTGTCGCATACAATCGCCGAAGGCGAAACAATCCAGAGCATCGCAGCGCAATATAATTCGTCACCCGATGCAATTACGTTGTTCCGTGCCAACCGCGTCACCCGCGACGAAGACTTGGTCGTCGACCGTGAGGTGTTTATTCCGTTTGCTGTGCCCGCGTATCCCGACGCCACCATCACCAAATACGGCAGCGCCGAGGGCGTCTCTGGCATGGAAGCAATCGAAACCGTGACCGTGCTCGAAGACGAGACCAACTTGCGCGGTGGACCGGGTCGCGCCTATGACAAAATCGGCACACTCGCCCTCGGCCAACGGCTCATCCCGATCGGGCGTTATGGGAGTTGGATCAAACTCGAATACGCACCGGGCGAGCTCGGCTGGGTCAAAGGGTCGCTGTTGGGGATGTCCGATGGGCTCATCGAAGGGTTGCCGAGCATCAACAACGTCCCGTACCCGCCTCCACGGTGGGTCTGGCCGACGACCGGGCAGTTGACCTCTGGGTTCGGCTGGCGGAGTAACCCGTTCTACTCATTCCACAACGGCATCGATTTTGCCAACAAAGCAGGGACGGGTATTTATGCGGCACGCTACGGACGCGTCTTCGAAGGCGGCTGGTGTAGCGGATACGGCTGGTGTGTCAAAATCGACCACGGCAACGGGGTACAGTCGGTATATGGGCATTTGCTCAAAAAGCCGCCCGTACGGCCGGGCGATGTCGTCGACATGGGCGACTTCATTGGACTGATGGGCAGTAGTTATGATGCCGCCGGTGGTGGCTATTCGACCGGTGTACACTTGCACTTTACGATCAAAGTGGGCGGCAAGGCGGTCGACCCGATGAAATATCTTCCCTAATCAGGGACGAAAGAGGTCCGCGTGACCACTGGTCAGACACAAGGACGCACCATCGCGATGGCGGCAGTTTTGATCGCCGTCGGGAACATCACTAGCCGCCTCATCGGAGTTATCCGTGAGGCGGTTTTTGCAGCGACCTATGGCCGCGGCGAAGAACTCGCGGCGTTCACGGCTGCAGCAACAATCCCCACCCTCGTGTACGACTTGTTGCTCAGTGGTGCCATAAGCGCAGCCCTCGTTCCCGTGTTTAGCCGCGTTGCAGCGCAACCCGACGCACGCGATCGCCTCGTGTCACAGGTGTTGAGTTTGATGATCGTGGTCGTCAGTGGCCTGGTGTTGCCGATGATCTGGTTTGCGCCGCAGATGGTGCAGTGGTTGGCTGGTGGATTCGATGCACCCATGCAAGCATTGACCACGACCATGGTGCGCTGGATGCTCTTTGCGGTGCCGTGTATGGTCGTCGCAGGGGTGATGACCGCCGTTTTGCAGGCACAGCAACGGTTCGTCTTGCCGGCGTTTGTGACAAGCGTATTCAACATCGGGTTGATTGTGGGTGCGCTGGCGTTTACCCCCATCGTCGGGCCCGTTGCGTTGGCGGTCGGAATGGTCGTCGGCGCGCTGGCACAGGTTGTCTTGCAGGCATCGGGGCTGCGGACGATGCACATCCAATGGCGCACGGATTGGCGCAACCCCGCCATCCGCGAAATGCTGCGGCTCTATGCGCCGGTTGCATTGGGGATGGGTTTCTCGGCGATCGGCACAGTCATTGATCGGCGCCTAGGTAGCAGTTACGGCGCAGACGTCTTGCCGACGATGCGCTATGCCACAACACTCATCCAGTTCCCCTTGGGATTGGTCGCGGCAGCGGTGTCGACCGCTATCTTGCCTACGTTGGCGCGCTTGCGTGACGATGCTGACCGCGCTGCGTTCCGCACCACCGTAGCCCAAGCATTGACAGTGGTAGTAGCACTGATTGTGCCGGCAGCGGTTATTCTGTGGCTGGTGCGCATCCCGTTGACCGGATTGATTCTGCAACGCAATGCATTTGCTGCAGCCGATACCCTAGCGGTCGCCGATACCCTCAAATGGTACATCCCCGGGTTGCCGGCGGCCGCCATCGATCAGATTTTGCTGTATGCCTACTATGCACGTGGCCGGACCCTGGCACCCAACCTGGTCCAAGGCGCAGCAATCGGTGGGTACGGCATCGGGGTGGTCATCGGGTTGGCGTTTTTTGGACCCAGCGCCCAAACGCTGGCATTCGCCAACTCGTTCCAATGGATTACCCACATGCTCTTGATGGCCGTGCTCGCGCATCGATTGTTCGATTTGCGTGGGTTGGGATTGGCACAGACACTCGCATTGTGTGCCATGGCCGGTGCCGTCAGCTGGGCGCTGGTCAGCGCTGCCAGTACGCTGGTCGGTGCCGATACGTGGCCCATGGTCGTGCAGGTGGGCCTACTCTCGGTGATTGCGGTAGCCGTCTATCTGGGCGTTGCGTGGCAGTTTCGTATTACGCCGGTGCTGATGGCGTATCAGCTGATCTACACCAAAATCCGCGAACGCCTGGCGCGGTAACGGATTTTATATGAATGGAGCAGGGTTTATTGCAATAAACCCTGCTCCAAACCTCAAGCGCTATTGATCGAGATAGTTCTGGAGCGAATCGAAGTAGCTTTGCATGCCAGCGGTGGCGAGCGGGATTTGCTCGGCGGGCATGTCGCCGTACTGTGCAAAGCGCACCCATGTGCCGCCGGGGCGTTGTTCGAAGTCGATGACGACACGGTGGGCGGGCGTGCTCATGTCTTTGATGGCGAATTCCTCGACCATTTCGGTGTAGTGCATCGTGTGCACCAGCTGCGTCTGCGGGGAGACGGTGAGGTATGTACCGTAGAAAAAGACTTGGATGTTATATTGCGGGACATCGATGCCCACAGACCAAATCGCCCCGACCGCCGCGTCTTCGGTCACCGAATCGGGCACACAGCGGTGGTCGACCCCGTGGTACCAGGCTTGCAAGGCGGCGGCTTGGGTCCACGCCTGCCAGAGTTTTTCGAGCGGGTGCGCATAGACGCGCTCAACAGAATACGCCGGTTGCATGCATGCTCCTTGTGTAAGTGGGTTTATACTCCGAGGACGTCGCGCGCTTTGGCGAACACCTCGTCGAGTTGCGGGTAGTCGAGGAGCGCCTGGACTTCGTCGGCAGTCTCCCATTGATAGGCGGTGATGCCTTCTTCGGCCTGGAGGACGACCCCATCGTTGTCGGCCTCGAGCAGATACCAATCGACCTGTTTATCGTAGGTGACGCCCTTTTTGACGACCGGGTAAAAAATCGAGTGGACCAGCGGTCCCAGATGCCCGTTCACACCCGTCTCTTCGGCAACCTCGCGCCGGGCCGCAGCGGCGCTCGATTCGTCTGCTTCGAGGTGCCCTTTGGGGAAGGTCCAATGGCCGTATGCATCATAGATGACCAAAAAGCGCGGGCCTTCGGGCGTGCGTCGAAAGACCACGGCGCCGGCCGCGTGTTTTTTCTGTGTCATTGCATCAACGTCCTGATATCAGGCTCTGCAGCCAGCTTTCGAATTGCAGCGAATACTCCGACAATGCAGACTGGCGGGACCACTCACCAATGGTGGCCAAATTGCCCGTCGCCAACAACACACCCATTAGGACCAACAACACACCGCTGGCCATACTGGTCGTATGGAGCATCAGTTCGCGGCCGCCGATGGTCACAAAGTACGCTTTGCCCTTGATAATCTGCCAGAACTTCGAGCCATTACCCAACCGGCTGAAGTAGGTCGAAATGATAATCAACGGCGTTCCTAAGCCCAAGGCATAGACAAACGCGAGCAACGCACCCTGGGCGACGGCGATCCCCTGCGTCGCCAACATGGTTAACAACGCCCCCAAAATCGGACCGACACAGGCCGACCAACCGAGCGCAAACGTCGCACCATAGAGGTAGGATCCGACGACCCCGCCGACCGGGCGTTCGAGCAACTGCATGCCGCTGAAGCCTATCCCGAAAAAGCTCATCACCCCAAAGACAATAATCAACACGCCGCCTAACGACGTGAGCAAGGAAAGGTAGCCAAACAAGAACCGACTGAGCGCTGTGGCGCTCGCGCCCAAAACGACGATCGTCGTTGCCAATCCCAGAAAAAAAGCAATCGACATAATCGTCACACGTTCTCGTTTTGCTTGGAACGTAAATGCAAAATATGCGGGTAGGATGGGCAACGTACACGGCGACAGGAAGCTGAACAAGCCTGCCAAAAACGTCACGGGAATGAGCAAGCCAATGCCGTTGCTCGTCGGTGTCACCAGCGAATCCGTCGGCGTCATGATCAGGAGTGCGAGCAATGCGATGGCAATCACCGAAGCGACGCCAATCAGAACGGGACGAAGGGTAGTACTGGTCATGTGCGCGCTCCTGCGTGGGTGGCGATGCGGGTTGCAACCGCTGCGCCGTTGGTCAGTGCCAATTGGATGCGACCGAGCCCGGTATGTGCATCCCCTGCAAAGTATAGCCCATGTGACTGCTCGAACGCTTGCATGGCGGTCGCGTCGGCACGCCCATCCGGCAATGCATAGCGCCATCCCTGGCGATCACCCCAGAGCGGCTCGCCGAGTGCATGCCCGGTCAACGACTGCACCCAGCCTGCGACGGTGGCGTACAACATCGCTTCGGGGCTGTCCCAGTGGTCACGGCTGGCCTGCGGTGCCAATTGTGCCGTCAGCAGTGTGTGCCCAGCGGGGACGCGTGATGCATGCTTGGCGTGTTCGACGGCCAGCCACGAGATGGGGTGGCCGCGATCGGTGTTGACCAAGGCGTAGTACTCGGGGTCAAACACCCCCGCATAGAGCAGCGAAATACTCAGACACGGGCGATATGTGGCCGGTGCGAGTCCAATCATCAATGGATTCTTTACGGATTCGTCAATGGTACTTGTTTGTAACAATTCAATCGTTTGCGGGGCAGGCGGGGTGAACACCAGTGCATCTGCGCTGGCGATGAGTGCGCCGCTATCGCTGTAGACCGCATAACCATCTGCTGTAGCGTCGATTCGTTGGATGCGTGTTTGTAATGAAAGTGTCACCGACGCCGGGCGGAGCAATTTGGCCAACGTGCTGATGCCGTCGCGGTAGACGAATTTGGGCTCGTTGTTTTGTGACGAATCCCCGATGCTGATGCGGTTTGTTGCATCAAATGCATGGACTGGTTTGGCGATATCGATCAATGTGTCGTGGGGGAGCGTGTGTGTAAAGAACTCGTGTTGGGCGGCGTCGATAGGGCGAAAAAACTGCGCGCCATGGTCGAATATGGCTCCCTCACGCCGTCGCGTCGCGACACGGCCACCGAGGCCACGGCTCTTTTCGATGATATGAACGGCAATCTGTGGGGCAATTGATTGCAGGGTGTGCGCAACCGCGAGACCACTCAGGCCCGCACCTACTACGATAAGTCGCATAACACCTCTTGCATTATTCTAGTGAACAACATACAATGTTTCGTACAGGTCTTCACTAGTTTCTCCAGACTCGGGAAAGTCAATACTGCAATCTTAAAGGATATTCTATCCTTGATTGATGAACGTGGAGTTTGCGTATGGCGCCTTTGTTAGAGGTCCGCAACCTTGAGACGCAGTTCAAAACGCAGGACGGCGTAGTCAAGGCAGTGAACAACGTGTCGTTCTACGTGAATCGTAGTGAGACGCTTGGCATCGTCGGTGAGTCGGGCTCGGGGAAGAGTGTGACATCACTATCCGTGATGCGTCTTATTCCAAACCCTCCTGGCCGTATTTCCGGTGGGGAAGTCATCTTTGACGGGCAAGACATCCTCAAAATCAGCGAAGACAAAATGCGTGAGCTGCGTGGCAATCGCATTGCAATGATCTTCCAAGATCCGATGACGTCATTGAACCCCGTGCTCAACGTCGGCCAACAAATCACCGAATCGTTGATTCTGCACCTCAAATTGTCTGCACGTGAAGCACGTGATCGGGCAATTGAACTGCTGAACATGGTCGGTATCCCTGGCGCCGCCAAACGTATCGACGAGTATCCCCACCAGTTCTCGGGCGGGATGCGTCAGCGTGTGATGATCGCCATGGCATTGGCGTGTAATCCCGAGTTGCTCATCGCCGACGAACCAACCACCGCATTGGACGTGACCATCCAGGCACAGATCCTCGAGCTCATCAAGCGCTTACAGTCTGAGCTGGGTATGGCCGTCATCATCATCACCCACGACCTGGGTGTGGTGGCAGGCATGTCGGATCGTGTGATGGTGATGTATGCCGGACGCGTCGTCGAAGAAGGCAGCACCCACGACATCTTCAATAATCCCCGCATGCCGTATACGATCGGATTGCTCAAATCCATCCCACGGTTGGACGACGCCCACGATCGTCGCTTAGAGCCCATCCGGGGCATGCCACCCGACTTGATTACGTTGGGAGCGGTCTGTGCCTTTGGTGCACGTTGTGACTACTTCAAGGCGGGCGTCTGTGATGCACAAGTACCAGCGCTCCGCAGTGTCGGTACCAATCACAATGCTGCTTGTTTGTTCGATATCACGAGTGAAACACCAACGAACGCAGTCGCCTCATAAGCAACGACGCTCAATAGGGCACGGAGATAACGCATGACAGACCACAAAAATCCAGAGACTTTGATCGAAGTCAAAGACCTCAAAATGTACTTCCCGGTGACCAAGGGCATCGTGTTGCGCCGCAAGGTCGGCGATGTCAAAGCAGTCGACGGGCTGACGTTCTCGATCCGCAAGGGCGAAACACTGGGTCTGGTGGGCGAGTCGGGCTGTGGCAAGTCCACAACCGGCCGCGCATTGATCCAGCTCTACAAGCCCACCACTGGTGAAGTCATTTTCCATGGCACTGACCTCACCAAATTGCCGGCCGAGCAGATGCGTCAGATGCGCCGCAAGGTACAGATGATCTTCCAAGACCCATACGCATCGTTGAACCCACGTATGACGGTCGGCGACATCATCGCCGAGCCCATCATGGTGCACAATCTGCGCAAGGGCAAAGAAGCAGTGCGTGAGCGGGTCCAAGAACTGCTCAAGCTGGTCGGACTCAATCCGTACTTCATCAACCGCTACCCACACGAGTTCTCGGGTGGGCAGCGCCAACGCATCGGTATCGCCCGCGCATTGGCGGTCGAGCCCGAGTTCGTTGTTTGTGACGAGCCAGTGTCCGCATTGGACGTGTCGATCCAAGCCCAAATTTTGAATCTGCTCGAAGACTTGCAGAATCAACTCGGCTTGACCTACTTGTTCATTGCCCATGGTTTGGCTGCAGTCAAGCACATCAGCGATCGTGTCGCGGTCATGTACCTCGGCAAAATCGTCGAAATCGCCGCTGGTGAACAGCTCTACCACACACCGACCCACCCGTACACACAAGCATTGCTCTCTGCAGTGCCGATCCCAGACCCAGATCTCGAGCGCACCCGCGCACGCATCATCCTCACCGGTGACGTGCCGAGCCCGCTCAATCCACCATCGGGTTGCCGCTTCCACACGCGTTGCCCCATTGCCACCGAGCAGTGCAAGCAAGAAGAGCCCGAACTCAAAGACATCGGCGGCGGTCACATGGTATCGTGCCACCGCTCCAGCGAGGCAATTGCCTTGATGGCTGTCGACAAAAAATAACCGCGTGTTTCGCGACTCGGTGCTCCCCACGGGGAGCACCGAGTTTTTTGTGCCAAAAACAGACGAACACCCCGCGACACAGCGACTCGGTCACACGAAAATCGAAACATTTGGGAATGACGATATAATACGCGTACTAGAAGGAATACCATCCCATGACGGACATATTACAGACGATACGCGCACTCGATGGCGTGGCAGGGGCTCGGTTCCGCGATGATAACCGCGGAGTGATTGTCTTGTGCCGCAAAGATACCGATCGACACGCCGTGCGTCAGATCTGCGACGACAACAACATGGCCTTGGTCATCGAGTCGGTCGAGGTCGAAATTTCACCCGAAGAAGCAGAAATCGCCAATTTGCCGCAGATGATCCGCTTCACCGTTATTTGTCTGATTGCAACGGTGCTGGGGTATGTAGTCAAATACGTAGTCGGCGATGACCAAGTCTCTTATTGGTGGCCGTTCTTCATCATTGCGATGATTTTCGGCGGCTACGACAGTGCCATCGAGACCTATCATTCGTTCCGCAAACTCACCTTCAACATCGACGCACTGATGTTCATCGGTGCCCTCGGTGCGACCGCCGTCGGTCAACCTGCCGAAGGCGCGTTGCTGATGTTTTTGTTTAGTATGGCGGGCACGCTCGAGACCTACGCCATGGGTCGCACGCATGCATCGATCCGGACCTTGATTGCCATGTCCCCGCGCGAGGCCGAGGTGGTCAATGCCAACGGCACCCGCACCATATCGGTCGAGGCATTGGTACCCGGCGATGTCGTTTTTGTGCGTCCTGGTGCACAAATCCCTGCCGATGGGTTGGTGACGAGCGGGACATCGTCGGTCAACGAAGCATCGATCACGGGCGAGTCGGTCCCCGTCGACAAAAAACCAGGCACCAAGGCATTTGCCGGTACGATCAATGGCGAAGGTGCACTGCACATCCAAGTCACCACCGATGCATCGCAATCGACGTTGGCCCGGATTGTCAGTGTGGTGCGCGAGGCCCGCGAACAAAAAGCCCGCAGCCAAGATTTCACCGACCGGATCATCGGCAATTATTACGCCAAAGCGGTCGCCATATCATCACTACTCGCCATTGTGATCGGTCGTCTGGTAACGGATGAACCATGGGGAGACACGATTTACCGTGCGATGACGTTGCTGGTCGTCATGTCACCGTGTGCGTTGGTCATTTCGATCCCGGCGTCATTGTTGTCTGCGCTCGCGCATTCGGCACGCAACGGTGTCTTGTTCAAAGGCGGCAAGCAGCTCGAAGCAGCGGCGACAATCAAAGTGGTGGCCTTCGACAAAACCGGCACCCTGACGACTGGCCGGCCGGGTGTCGTCGCGGTTATCCCGGTGGGTGGTCCGGGGCGGATTACCCTCGACCTGCCGCAGCAACAACGGACGACGGGCGCAGATGATGCACTCAGCGATATGACCGATGATCAGATACGCTTGCTGGTGGCTGCGGCTGCGGTCGAGCATGCATCTGAGCATCCGCTGGCCCGCGCGATTGTGCAGGGTGCCAAGGAGCGCGGTTTGACCATCCCCGCAGCGACCGACTTCAAAGCCGTGGTTGCCGCGGGTGCGACGGCCGTGGTGGCCGGGCAGCGCTTGCGCGTGGGCAAACCGTCGCTGTTCGGGCATGTCACATCGGATGTGTTGTTCGAGATCGAAGCCGAACAGCGGCGCGGCAACACCACCATTGCTGTCGGCTCCGAAGACGATATTTGGGGGTTGATAACCATCGCCGACACCGTTCGGCCCGAATCAAAAGTCGCCCTACAAGATCTCCATCGGGCTGGCTATCGCATTGCGTTGTTGACTGGTGACAATCAACACGTCGCCAATGCCCTCGCCAAAGAATTGGGTTTGGACGATGTCCGTGCCGAGTTGTTGCCCCAAGACAAGGTCGAGGCGATCCGCGATTTGCAGCGCAAATACGGGCCTGTAGCCATGATCGGTGACGGGATCAACGATGCACCCGCTTTGGCGACTGCGGATTTGGGCATTGCCATGGGTTCGGCTGGGTCGGATGTGGCCCACGAGAGTGCCGACGTCGTCTTGATGAAGGATGACCTCAGTCGCTTGACCGGCGCATTGCAGCTGGCCAAACAGGCGCGCACGGTTATCTGGCAGAATTTGGTTTTTGCCTTTATCGTGATTGCGGTACTGGTTATCTCGACACTGACCCCGGGGTTCGATATGAAGATGACCTATGGGGTGATTGGCCACGAAGGCAGCACGCTGCTGGTGGTGGCCAACGGGTTGCGCTTGTTGTTGCCGATGCGTACAGACAAACGCATCGCCTAAGTTGTGATGAGGGAGCAGGACGATGACGATTAAATCCGACCGTTGGATCCGCAAAATGGCCGAAGAGCATGCCATGATCGAGCCGTTTGTCGGCAAACAACAACGCGGCGGCGTGATTTCGTACGGGTTATCGTCGTACGGGTATGACATGCGCGTATCGGACGAATTCAAAATTTTCTCGACCAGCCCGTACAACACTGTGGTCGACCCCAAAAACATCGATGAGCGGATTTTTCAACACTTCAAAGGCGATGTCTGCATCATCCCGCCCAACAGTTATGCGCTGTGCCATTCGCTCGAGTACTTCCGCCTACCATCCGACGTGTTGGTGTTGGTCATCGGCAAATCGACCTATGCGCGAGCGGGCATTATTGTGAACGTGACGCCGGGCGAGCCGGGTTGGGAGGGCCAGTGGACCATCGAAATCAGCAATTCGACCCCATTACCCGCCAAAATCTATGCCAACGAGGGCATCGCCCAATGTCTGTTCTTCCAGGGTGACGAAGTGGCCGAGACATCCTACAAAGACAAATCGGGCAAGTACATGGGCCAACGCGGCATTGTGTTGCCGCGCGTCGAGGGTCTCAAATAACGGGTTCGTATTTGTGGGTGTGAACGATGTCTGCCGGTGGGGTCCTGCGCGACGGGGCACTACGGGCAGACGGTTTTTTGTTGAAAAAAACCACCAAAGATAACAGTGTGATGCTTTTTTTCGTTAAAAAGCCAGTTATTCGGATGATGAAAAGCGACCAAAGCGTGTGATTCGGGGGGAAACACTGGTTATTGCCGTTTTCGGTGATGCACATCTTGTTGCTATTGGCAAAAAATGAGAGACTAGCATATAATGAAATCGTATACACATGCACTGCATGCGGTACACCGTTTGTGTGAGGAAGTGAACCGCTATGAGTGAGCTAGGCGATCGGCTCCGTGCGTCGCGCGAATCCCAAGGGATTAGTTTGGCGCAGGCTGCCGCTGAAACACGCATCCTGCAACGCTATTTGGTAGCGCTCGAAGAAGGTGATTACAAATACCTTCCGGGCGATGTCTATGCGCGTGGGTTTATTCGGAATTACGCACTCTACCTCAAAATCCCCGTCGAAGAACTCATCCAACTCTATCGATACGAACGTGGACGGACCGAACCAATCGTCATCCGTCCGGCAGTGGTCGCCCCGCGCATCCGTGGCGCCATGCTTCCCAACTTTTTTGGGATGTTCTTTGTGATGCTGTGTATTGTGGGCTTTATCTGGCTTATTCTGCGCGTCACCGAGTTCATGAACTTGGGTACGTCGCCTATCGAGTCAGTATCCACCGAGGCGACTCCAACCATCGCGGTGATCGCACCGACAGCGATGCCCGAACCAACGGCGGCACCTGCGCAGCCGACAGCCGCGCCCAGCAATCCTGGCGCAGCCACCGCTACGCCCGATGCGGCAGCTGCAGCAACTGCCACACCCGAAGCTCCGATTGTGATGGTCATCAAAGTCGACGCCGGCAAAAACCCCGGATCGTGGTTGAACGTCAAAATCGACAACAAATCGGTCTTCCAGAAAGTACTCAAACCCGGCGAATCGTTGCGCTACACGGCACAACGGAACGTGTGGATCCGCGCCGGTAACGCATATGTGGTCACGGTCGACATCAATGGCGTCGAACAACGTCTGAGCAACACACCCGGCGACGTTGTGTCGTTTAGTTGGCCACCACCCTAAGGTGACGCGTCATCGTCCATGAACAAATAGGCGGAGTACGCGGGGACGCACGATCCCCGCGTTGGTGTGTAGAAGGAGGAGCAGATGCCAGCCGAAAGCAGTTTCGACATTGTGTCGGAGTACGACACCCAAGAAATGGTCAATGCAGTCGACCAGACCAAGCGCGAAGTCCAGACCCGATACGACCTCAAGGACACCAAAACCGATATCGAGTTGTCTGACAAAGAACTGATCATCACCACCGAAACCGAGATGCATATGACGGCAATCCGCGACATTTTGCTGAGCAAAGCATTGCGGCGTAATTTGTCGATCAAGGTCTTCAAGATGAACGATGTCCAG